>ERZ1643251.2840-NODE-2840-length-16907-cov-17.145502_pt1 | contig 16907 bp, 16 predicted proteins | sample MGYA00579261_ERZ1643251 | MGnify/ENA primary metagenome ERZ1643251 (study PRJEB29033, sample SAMEA4952267) | chicken gut metagenome | biome: Broiler Chicken; feature: Gastrointestinal Tract; material: Caecum | place: Ireland | collected 2018 | study: Broiler...
CATAAGGAGCGAAGCGCAATGTCAAAAATTGAAAAATTCCAAGGGGTTATTCCCGCGTTCTACGCCTGCTACGACGATGCGGGAAATATCTCGCCCGAACGGGTCCGGGCGCTGGCCCGCCATCTGCTTGAAAAGAATGTAAAGGGTCTTTACGTGGGCGGCTCCTCCGGAGAATGTATTTATCAAAGTGTTTGCGAGCGAAAGGCTGTGCTGGAGAATGTCATGGCCGAGGTGGGCGGCAAGCTTACGATCATTGCCCATGTGGCCTGCAATAACACTGCTGATTCCCAGGAGCTGGCCAAACATGCCGAAAGCCTTGGTGTGGACGCAATCGCGGCCATTCCCCCCATCTATTTCCATCTGCCCACTTATGGCATCGCGCAGTATTGGAACGATATTTCCGCCGCAGCTCCAAACACAGACTTCATCATCTACAATATCCCGCAGTTAGCGGGCGTGGCCCTTACATCTTCGCTGTTGGCCGAGATGCAGAAAAATCCCCGCGTAATTGGTGTAAAAAATTCCTCTGTGTCCACCCAGGATATCCAAATGTGGAAGGATCAGGGCGGAGAAGATTTTGTGGTCATGAACGGCCCGGATGAGCAATTTATTTCCGGCTTGGCCATGGGAGCTACCGGCGGTATCGGCGGCACCTATGCCGTTATGCCTGAGCTGTTCATCAAGGCTCGGGAGCTTTTCTGCGCAGGAAACCCCACCGGGGCTTTCGCGATACAAAATGACATTTGCCGAATTATCTATAAAATGTGCGCTGCCCACGGCAACATGTATGATGTGGTGAAAGCTATTCTAAGAAAGCACGGTGTGGACTGTGGCGGCATCCGTAAACCCTTGCCTTCCATGAACCAAGAGGATACCGCTATCGTCGAGGCTGCAAACGCTATGATTGAAGCTGCAATATCCAAGTATTGTTAAACATTTTCTCTGCTGACCAACTGCATAAGTCCCTGTACATCTCAAAATAGGCTGCAGGCCTCTACTCCTACTTTATAGGGGCGTGTAAGCCATAAAAAAGGAGGAAGCAAATCCCGTCGGGCCGGCGGTGCGGCAGTGTGGAGACCTGTCGTAATGTCCGTGCAGGTTCGCTCTGCGCGGATAAGGGGCGCTTGCGGGAGCAGGTAGTCCCACGGCTTGTATACATGGCAACTGTGACTCTTAAAAATGTAAAGAAAATTTACGACAACAAGGTGACGGCTGTCCACGATTTTAATCTGGAAATCGCGGATAAGGAGTTTATTGTGCTTGTCGGGCCGTCCGGTTGTGGGAAATCCACAACCTTGCGCATGATTGCAGGATTAGAGGAGATCAGCGAGGGAGATCTCCTGATTGGCGACAAGCGAATGAACGATGTTGAACCAAAGGATCGCGACATCGCCATGGTTTTTCAAAATTATGCTCTTTATCCTCATATGACTGTATACGAAAATATGGCTTTTTCCCTGCAGCTTCGTAAGACTCCCAAGGATGAGATTGACAGAAAGGTGCGGGAGGCCGCCGAAATTCTGGATATCACCAGCTATCTGGAGCGCAAACCAAAAGCTCTTTCAGGCGGACAGCGCCAACGTGTTGCTATCGGCCGCGCCATTGTGCGAAATCCTCAGGTGTTTTTAATGGATGAACCCCTGTCAAATCTGGACGCCAAACTGCGTAACCAGATGCGCGCTGAAATTATTAAGCTGCGCCAGCGTATCGATACAACCTTCATATATGTTACCCACGATCAAACCGAAGCCATGACCTTGGGTGACCGTATTGTCATCATGAAGGATGGCTTTATCCAACAGATTGGCACGCCGCAGGAGGTTTTTGAACACCCCATCAACATTTTTGTGGCTGGTTTCATCGGTTCTCCTCAGATGAACCTTTTTGATGCAAAGCTTATTAAGACGGAAAGCGGCTATCAGGTCGAAGTCCAAGGGGCAGTTATGCCATTGTCCAAAAAGATTCAGAGTTCTCTGGCGGCTAAAAGTGTACCATCCCAAGCTGTCAAGCTTGGAATTCGCCCCGAACATATCCACCTGGAGGAAACGGCTGGAACGCATACAATTTCCTCCAAGGTTGACGTATCTGAAATGATGGGCAGCGAGATTCATCTCCATGTGGATGCCAACGGCAAGGATGTGGTATTGCGCATCCCCACCACAGATCTAGCCGAGGAGTATCGCGGCGGTATGGGATATGGTACAGAAATTCTGTTCACCTTCCGTGAGGATCTGATCCATCTATTTGATCCGGAAAGCGGGGCCAATCTGTTGTAAGAATAGCAAAATAACCGCATTATGGCCAGGACGATGCGCGGGCTGTGCCTGCGCTGCCTGAAAAAAATCAGTTGCTTTGGCAACTGATTTTTTTATATCGTACTATGCATTCTATCGCTGCAAATTTTGCCTGTGATCGCGTACTCCCACAGCGCATGAAGCTTTTATGCCATGGCTGAGCGCGGATCAAATTCCCATACGACCTGCTTGGTGCCTTCAGGTTGTTCTGTACGCCCTGGGGAATTAAGATATTCAGACACACCTGTAAATACTGCAAACGCTATCCGCTTCTGATAATCCGCGTTAACCAACTTATATGCGTCATCCGCATTTGATAAAAAACCGCACTCAACCAAAAGTGCTGGAACTGGCGCATTATAAATCAGGTATACACTATCTGTACACGGCTTGCTTTTACGCGTATTTTCCGGTTGAAGCATTTCAATTAAATTAGCCTGCATGATCTCTCCCAAAAGCTGACTTTCAGGATTTTTAGGGCCGTAAAAGACCTGTGCGCCAAAGTATTTTGATTGTGTAAATTTATTTTGATGGATACTGATGAAAATACAGTTATCATATGTTTTCATCAGATCAAATCGATTGTGAATATCAGAATTTTTCTTTTGCCGTGTTGTGGTTGCTGTCTCATCGTTAAGTGCGATATCTCTGTCACGCGTCAGAATAGCATCGTATCCATTGATTGTAAACAAATCATAGAGCTTTAATGCGATTGAAAGATTGATGTCCTTTTCCACAATCCCATCTACGCCAACGGCTCCGCCGTCAAAGCCGCCATGACCCGCATCAATAATGATAGTCGGCGGTGCTTCAAAGGCCTCGAATGATGGCGAAACTGCAGTAATAGATCGAATGGAATAGCGAGCCAGCACAAACGCTGTCAGCATAAGTAAAATAACCGCCGCGGCTGTAGATTTTTGGACTTTCATATGCATCCCCCCGTTCCAATTTATGCGGACAATTGGGATTTTTATACCCTGGAGTATAAATGAAAAAGCAGATGCGTAAAAGCTGTTTTTTAGAGGTTGCTTTGCAATCCGTTAAGATGAAATATTGGGCTTCCTTGCATAGAATTGACAATATTATGTACAGATGTTATTATTAAATTGCTAATCCATTGTAAGAGGAGGGAGGAATATCGATGCGGAAAACGAAGGGGGAATCTGATAAATTTTATGGCGTGCTTGAACACAGAATGGCCCTCGTCTGATCCATATTGAAATTAGGTTATTTTACAATCAGCTTTTCTTCGACAGAGGAATCCAATTTTGCCGTTTTACAATAGAAATTCCACTATTAAAAGAAATTATAGAAAAATAAGATGAAAAATGGTAAATAGAGAGGGTGGATAATGAAAGCGGTAACAAAAATCAGAAGTACTATCCGATCTCATTATACGCTGGACGACGACTTTTCGTAGGAGTAGAGTCTGGAAACAGGCGTCTGTTAAGTCCGCTGAACTATTTTTATAAAAAATATATAAACGTTTTTATATAAAAACGCCTTAAAGGGCGTCCCTGCAAAGGACGCCCTTATTTATCTTATTAAGGAATTTTAAAGAAGGGGGAATGATGCTCGTATGGTATTTTCAAGTTTAACATTTGTTTTTTTATTTTTACCTGTCGTGTTACTCATCAATTATCTATTGCCGAAGAAAGCGCAAAATTATTGGTTATTAATTGTGAGTTTGTTTTTCTATGCTTGGGGCGCTCACAACTTCGTTTTGGTAATGATTCTGTCAATTATACTAAATTATTGTTTTGCAATAAAAATAGAAGAATGTAAAGAATCGAAAATACTACGTCGTTTTTGGCTGTTGTTGGCAGTTGTTGTTAACTTAGGAATTTTATTTTATAACAAATACCTTAATTTTTTTACCTCCATTTTAAATTCAGTTTTTGGAGATTCTATTGTTATAACTAATATTATGCTGCCAATTGGCATTTCTTTTTTTACATTTCAAGCTCTTTCTTACGTAATTGATGTATATCGGGGCGATGTAAAGGTACAAAAAAATCCCTTTTATTTGGGACTGTATATAGCATTCTTCCCACAACTTATTGCGGGACCAATAATCCGTTATCATACGATTGCAGAGCAGATTGAAAAAAGAAAAATGACACTGGATCGTTTTTACAATGGAGTTCGCCGATTTATAAGTGGATTTGCTCAAAAAATTTTGTTGGCCAATGCTTTTTCTGTGGTTGCGGATGAAGCTTTTTCTTGTATAGGGCAGCCTGAAAATTTAAGTATAACATTTGCTTGGCTGGGCGCTATTTGCTATTCCTTCCAGATTCTTTTTGATTTTTCTGGCTATTCCAGCATGGCGATTGGATTGGGAAAAATGTTTGGATTCGATTTTATGGAGAATTTTAATTATCCTTACATTTCAAAATCTGTTTCAGAGTTCTGGCGCAGATGGCATATATCACTGGGACAATTTTTTCGTGATTATGTTTATGTCCCCATGGGAGGTTCTAGAGTAACGTCTAAATTTATTCTGGTGCGCAATCTATTTGTAGTATGGTTGTTGACAGGAATTTGGCATGGCGCAAGCTGGAATTTTATTATGTGGGGTTTAGGTTACTTTCTTCTATTAACTATTGAAAAACTTATAATGTTGCCAAGAAATGATTGGGGAATTATTTCAAAAAGTCTATATCGTTGTTTTACGCTTCTGGCGGTTTTGCTTGGATGGGTATTGTTTCGAGCTGATGGGATGCATTCAGCATTCTATTATGTGAAATCTATGTTTGGACTTTCCGGGAATGCATTTTTTAATGGAAACACAGTTCGTTATATTACCAACAGTGCAGTTTTGCTTGTACTGGCAGTCTTATTTTCCACTCCTGTAATTTCCAATACATTAAATTATTTGGAAAAAAGATATCGTATCCGTATATTGATTGATTTGTGTTATATAGCTTTGTTCCTTTTGGCGGTTTCTTCTCTGGTTATGGGTGCAAATAACCCTTTTATTTACTTTAATTTTTAGAGGGTGATGCTATGAAAAAGGCTGCGTCTTACAAGAAGGATATTTTTTTATATCCACTGTTAGCTATGTTTTTAGGGATTTTGCTGATTGTTTTTGTATTTATGTACCCTATATTAAAAGACAAAACAAGGGAATATCTGGAAGGCCAAACAACGGCTACTGAAATTACAGACAAATTGGAAAAGGAGTATGCAGATAAATTTGTATTTAAGAATTCTTTTGTAAATCTCAATGGTTTAATGGCGCGTATTTTAGGACAAAACTATTTGAACATAGTGATCAAATTAAATAATGGTCATTTGTCTCATACAGAAGATATCGCTAATGATGCAGTGATACGTAATGCAGCAGAAATGGCTACCCTCAACAATTTTTTGGCTGAACGTGGAATAGGATTTCTTTATATTCCAGTTCCTAATAAAAATACGTTTTATATTGATGAATTTCCAGATGGCTATATAAATGGTATGCGTATTAATAGGGAACATATGTTAAAGCTGATGCAAGAATACGGTGTAAAAACTTTTGATCTGAATGCTTGGTTTAAAGCCCAAAGCTATACAATGGATGAGGTTTACTTCAAAACAGATGATCATTGGAGGCCAGAAGTTGCCCTTCCAGCAGCAGCGGCCATTATGAAATTTATGGTTGAAGAATACGGCATTCAAATGGATGCTACTCTACTGGATCCTAAAAATTACACTGTGGATATCTATAAAAATTTCTTTTTAGGCAACAGTTATGGGAAGCGGGTAGGTACACTTTATGCCGGTGTGGATGACTTTTCTTTATTCCGTCCTAGTTATGAGAATCAGATAACCTTTGGTCTGCCCAAATACAATATTTTAGAGACCGGTTCGATTGATGAAACAATGCTTCATACAGATTATCTTAAAAAGAGAAATCTTTTTGGTGCAAATCCATATGATACTTATATAGGAGGGCAATATCCTCTGGCATATTATCAAAACAAAACAGCAGTCAATCAGATGAAAGTGCTGCTGTTGGGAGATTCCTTTGGCAACATGATGGAGTATTTCCTTTCACCGCAATTTTCTGATGTCTATTCTATTGATCTAAGGCATTATACAAGCACTTCTTTGGCACAGTACATTGATATGGTAAATCCTGATTTAGTGCTTATGTGCCAATATTCTGTTTCTCATACTTCATTATATACATTTGGCGTTGAAGAATATGAGGAGGCAAAGCAAGGAGCGAAGGTACTTCTTCAGCAGTATCCACAGCTTGAAGTAAAGCCATCAGATTTTACTCATAATGGCGCCACATTATTTGATCAACTAGAATCGGGAAAAACCTACACATTGAGTATAGACCGTACAGCAGTTACAGACGGTTTTACTAATTATATACAGTTAATCCTATACGATTATTCTGAGGAGAAGCAATTGAAAGAATACTATTTTTTCGCGGACAGTGATGAAAAACAGCAATGGATATTCACGGTTCCAGAAGGTCAGGATATTTCTCTGCTTCTTTACGCCGGGATGATTGGGAAAACTCAGGATATAGGAATTTATTTGGATAATATTCAGATATATGAAGGTGTATATATTGAATAAAACCGATAAGCGTAAGGACTTGACAGAATAGCCATTCCGTCATAAAGTAAAAGATAATGTAATCTATGAAGGAATGGGAATCAATGGCTGTCACAAAAAACAAAAGCGTATATGTCTGCCAGAGCTGCGGTTATGAAAGTGTAAAATGGTACGGACGCTGCCCGGACTGCGGCGAATGGAATTCACTGGTCGAGGAGGTGCGGCAGCAGGTTGCAGCGCCAAAAACGCGTGCGGCTTCAGCAGCTCCCGCCGTACCACGTGCCGCAGCACAGGCGGCGCGTCTGTCTGATATATCATCCGATGACAGCCAGCGATATAAGACCGGGGTCGGGGAGCTTGACCGTGTGCTTGGCGGTGGGATCGTCGCCGGCTCAGTGATGCTGCTTTCCGGAGATCCTGGGATCGGTAAATCAACGCTTCTGCTGCAAATCTGTCAGTATCTCTGCGGTGGTTTGAAAATTCTATATGTATCGGGCGAGGAAAGCGCGCGGCAGCTCAAGCTGCGTGCAAACCGGCTCGGGGTGGAAAGCGACAATCTTTATATTTCGGCTACGACAGATGTCGAAAATGTTTTGGAAACAGTTCGAAAGCTGTCGCCGGATGTTGTGATGATCGATTCCATTCAAACGATGAATCTTACTGCGTTAACTTCATCGGCCGGTAGTGTTACTCAGATTCGTGAATGTACGCAAGTTTTGATCGGAATTGCAAAGAGTGCAGAGATTCCAGTGTTTATCGTTGGCCATGTCAACAAGGACGGCGCGATCGCCGGGCCAAAGATGCTTGAACACATGGTTGATGCCGTCCTCTATTTTGAAGGTGAACGCCATCAAAATTACCGAATTTTGCGAGCGGTCAAGAACCGCTATGGTTCCACCAATGAAATCGGTGTATTTGAAATGGGACAGGAAGGTCTGCGCGAGGTACCGAATCCTTCCTTGATGATGCTTTCAGGCCGTCCGAAAAACGTCTCCGGAACATGCGTGGCCTGTGTTATGGAGGGGACGCGTCCGATTCTCGCGGAGGTTCAGGCGCTTGTCTCCAAGACAGGCTTTGGTACGCCGCGCCGTCAAGCGGCCGGTTTTGATTATAACCGCGCGGCGCTGTTGATTGCAGTGCTGGAAAAGCGCGGAGGTTATTTTTTTGGTACGCTCGACGCCTATATCAATGTGGTCGGCGGTCTGCGGCTGGATGAACCGGCCGCTGATCTGCCGGTTGCAATGGCGCTTGTATCAAATCTGCTGGATAAATGTATTCCAGATGATCTGGCAGCCTTTGGTGAAATTGGATTGGCCGGAGAGGTGCGCTCTGTTGGTAGCATTCAACAGCGTGTCAGCGAGGCATACCGGCTTGGTTTTACGACCTGTGTGATTCCTCGCCACTGTGTTTCAATGGTCGACGCGCGCGATATGCCGGATTTAAATCTGATTGGCGTGCAAAATCTGTCACAGGCGATCGCGGTCATCCGATAGATCTGCATAAGGGTCGGTGCGTGTAAAATAGCCGCAGCCATTGCCTTCGCAATTGGTAATGTAGCCGATTTCATCAAGGGAACAGTAGCCCTGCTGCTGATAATAGCAATCTTTGTCGCAGGGAATGAGACGCATTTTTCGTTCTTTTGCCATGATACATACCCTCCCGCTGCCCGGACGTATCTCATACGCCGGACTTTGCAAATTTCAAATGCAGGCATTATATTAACCAGTTTGCATCGATTCATACGGTTGAGAACAGGTGGATTCCAGTTCTCAAAGTTCGCATAAAATCCCTGTAACGGCAAACACTAACCTCGGTTATTTCCGGGATCAGGGATTTGTCTGAAAATTGGTCATTATTCACTATTTTCAGATAAGTCTCTGGCATCGCCGTTATGGGGGTTTTATTTTGTTGTTAAAACGTGTCGCCGCGCTGCTTTTGGCAGCCGGTTCCTTTGGGGTGGCTGCGGCTGCTCCGTTGATTGTTTTGCGTGCGGTGCCGACCGTTTCCTGTATTACGCCAAATGAAACATTATATGAAAAGCGGATCAGCGCTTCGGGGACCATTGAGGCTCAAAATGTTCGGGAAATCTATCTTGATACGCCGGTAATGGCACAAACAGTCAACGTATCAGTAGGGGACCGTGTTGTCCGAGATGATGTGCTTGCCGTTATTGATACGGAGACGACGCGAAGTATCATGCAGCAAAGCGTGCCTGCTTCGATTCTGCTATCCGGTATCACTGAAGCACTGCCGGCGGATACGTCCGATTTACTTGGAATGTATTCCGCTCTGAAGGCATCTGGATTGGATGCCGAGCTTGGCCCGCTGGATGATTTGGCGCAGGCTTACGCCGCGCTTAACAGCGCAGCGAATGAGGCCAATACCTATATTTATGTTCCTGATGTGATCACCGCGCCAATCGATGGAATTGTTACGGATATTGAAATTAAAAGCGGTATGCTGTCGCGTACTGCAAAGCCGGTAATTACCATATCAGATACTGGCAGCTTTGTGGCAATGGTAACAGTAGGGGAGTCGTATGTTTCTGATATCAAGGTAGGGGATGAGGCGATCATTGAAGGGACAGGGTTTCCGGACAAAACATATCATGGGCATGTCAGCCGTATATATCCTGTTGCACGCAAGCAAACAGGTACAACCGCGCAGGAAACGGTTGTAGATGTCGAAATTTCCATCGATGACCCAGACGACCATCTGAAAGCTGGCTTTACAGTGCGCGCACAGATTGTGACAGATATGCGCCGCACAATGTTGACAGTTCCATATGAAGCCGTAGGACAGGACGAAAACAATGAGGAATATGTGTATGTTGCAGACGGCGCCCGTGTTGAACGCAGGACGATTAAGACCGGCATGGAACTTTTAGAGGGCGTCGAAGTGGTCGAGGGACTTTCACCAAATGATATCTTGCTGTCGGATGTGGCAGCGGCGGGAACAGAGGGCGGACTCATCAATTTGAGGAAGGAGTGACACGTCATGCTGTTCGATAGTTTTGTTTGCAGCCTGCGCAATCTTGGCCGAAAACGATTTCGAAGCTTTCTGACAATTGCAAGCATTGCGATTGGAGTGGCCTCGGTTGTTCTGATTGGCTCCATTGGAGAAATTGGTAAGCAGACAATTTCTGATGAGCTTAATTCCCTCGGCTTGGGCAGTCTAACAGTGAGCGCGGATCAGAAATTTACGAGACAAAAGATGGATCAGCGCGATCTGGAACTGATCCGTAATCTTCCAACTGTTAAAAGCGCCACACCGGTGGTTGTCGATTTCAGCAGCATCCGTATGCGCGGCTTAGTTGCAAACGCCATGCTTTGGGGAGTTGATTGTGAAGGCGACCAGTTGATTTCTTTAAAACCGCAGCATGGCCGCCTGTTGAATGAGGCGGACATCGCTGGCGCATCTGATGTCTGTGTTATTGATGCAAACGTTGCGCAGATGTTTTATAAACGCGACAATATTGTTGGAAAATATCTGGATGCGATGATTGGCGGAAGCTATGTGCGCCTCGAAATCATCGGCGTTGCAGCCTCAGGCGGAAATATCTTGCAGACAATGGTGGGGGATGTGATCCCTTCCTTTGCATATGTGCCTTATACTACCATTCAAAGATATACCGGCGATCAAGCCTTTGAGCAGATTGCAGTAACCTTGCATGATGACAGCAACTCAGACGCCGTCGCAGAACAATTAACAGCTTCTGTGAACAGGCTTCATAATATTAACAGAGGGTTTAAAGCAGAAAATATATCGAAACAAAAAGACACATTGAATAATTTACTTGGAATTGTTACAATTGTGCTATCATCGATTGCGGCTGTATCTCTAGTCGTAGCGGGCCTGGGAATCATGACTGTAATGACTGTTTCAGTCAATGAGCGGACACGTGAAATCGGTATCAAAAAATCGCTCGGTGCGACACGAGGAACCATTCTATTGGAATTCCTAATTGAGGCATTCACGATCTCTCTGATTGGCAGTATGGTCGGTGTCGGCGCTGGACTTTTCGTGGTATGGTTCGGGTGCATACTGCTGCACATCCCGGTTTCCGTTGATCCGCGGCTGATTGCGATTTCTATAATATTGACCGTTGGCATTGGAATGATATTTGGCGTATATCCAGCGACCGTCGCGGCGCGCATGCGTCCGGTAGATGCACTGCGAACAGATTAAAACACATAAAAGGAATCCCCGCCACACGACGGGGATTCCTTTAGAAATAGGTATTGACATTTGGAAAGGGAAGCTGTAAAATAAAAACAAATAATTTCGCTAAATAAAAATTTAGCGAAATTAAGGGGAGTAAAAGGAGGAAGAATTCTATGGCCGACTATGCGGATTGCCCATCCTATTTAAGCGAATTTCTGTTTTATATGCTGACGATCAAAGGGCGTTCAAAAAGGACTGTTGATGCTTACTATATTGATTTGCGTACATTTTTACGCTATATCAAATGCGTAAAGCATTATGTGGCCGACCCTGACGATATCGACGCATTTTCTCAAGTGTCCATTGCAGATATTCCCCTTGAGACAATTTCTTCGATCAAGCTCGGGGATGTCTATCAATATCTCAATTACGCTGCCTCCGAACGTGAAAACAATGCCAAAACGCGTTCCCGCAAGGTTTCATCGCTGCGATCGTTCTTTAATTACCTGACGGTTAAATCTGGGCTTTTAAAAATAAATCCCATCGAAAATCTTGAGGTGCCTTCCGTTAAGAAATCTGTACCAAGATATTTGACGCTTGAAGAATGCCTGGAGCTACTGACACATATTGAATCTTCAAGCTATGAGCGCGATTTTTGCATGGCTACTTTATTTCTTAATTGTGGTATGCGTCTTTCTGAATTGGTTGGCATCAATTTGCAGGACATCCGGGGGGACACGATACGGCTGCTTGGTAAGGGAAACAAAGAACGCATTGTCTATATCAACGATGCCTGTAAAAGAGCTTTAACAGCCTATTTAGCCGTCCGCATGACACCGGCAAATATCAAATATCGAGACGCCCTGTTCCTTTCATCACGTGGAACGCGCATTTCTCCTCGCCGCGTTGAACAAATTATCGCTCGCTGCCTTGAACAGGCTGGATTGGCCGGCCAAGGATATTCGCCGCATAAATTGCGTCATACCGCTGCGACGTTGATGTATCAGCATGGTGGTGTAGATATCCGTGTATTAAAAGAGATTTTAGGTCACGCCAGTCTATCAACCACCGAGATTTATACGCATATATCCGATCGTCAAATGGAAAAAGCGGCGAAAAGCTCACCGTTGTCGAGCGTTGCGCCGCGAAAAAAGAGACGGAGTCCTACAGCGTCAAATTCAGAAAATGAATAAGCTCAGGCTTCCCAATTTTGTTGAAAGGATGGCATCCAGTATCGATATTAAAAGGCAAAACACTGTAAAGATAATAAACTTTATACAATAACGTCTGATTCGAAATGGATCTGCTGGAATTGAAGCCGTAATAGAAGACCTTAAAAGCGTTACAGAAAGAGCTAAGGCTGAACGGCCGGCGGCGATCAGTAGTACCGTTCCTAAAAACATGATAGGCAGCATCAAAATCAATACATACCAAATTGCATTTGCTCCGGATTCTGCATAGAGCATACCGATTGAAAAACCGTAGCCAAGTCCTTTAAAAACAGGAACTGCAAATATTACGACTTGTGCGATCGTGCAAAAGCCACAGAAAAACAAAATCGCCAGCATTGTAAAAATTGAGAAAAAAGTCGAACCTACAATCCCTGCAAATGCAAGGGTTCGCCGCTGTTCTACGTAACTTCCAAGCAGGATACTTAATTTTTCAAGTGTACCTATGCTGGCATGCCGAACCATTAAGGTGCCAGCCACCATGCCGAATAGAAACAAAACACCGAGCAAATAGACAACGACGCGATTTCGTGTATTGGCTACGAAGGAACGCATAGGAATCATTACAGCGCCAGTTTCATTTCCCATTGGTTCTTCCCGTAAAAATGCACCATTCCGATTCCAGACTGGCTGCTGCGCTCCTTCTTTATTTTTCGCCTCATCGATTCCCCGCACGTTTTTTTGCTGTTGTATAATCTTGTCCAAATCCGCCGCGCTGAATCCCATATTAATCGTCCTTTCATAAGACCTTTTATAGAAAATTTATGCTGGACGAATATGATTTATGCTGACGCATGAAAAAAGGCCGCATGTAAAGTTTATAACTTTACATGCGGCCTTTCGTTTAATCTTTTAATTAACGCGAATCAGCAAGCGCCGCTTTGATCATAATAGCACATTCAAGGCGTTTCTTTTCCAAAGCACAGGAAAGTTTATGAGATTTGAGAATGTCGCCGCTATACTGCATACTGTTCGCGTTACAGCCGCCTGAACAATAAAATTTCGCCCAACATTCACGGCAATCCTCCTTACCATAAACTGTCGCGGCTGCAAAACGTTTTTTCATTTCCTGATTGAGCGAACCATCGTAAACGCTGCCCATCCTCCAGTCCTCGTGCCCGACAAACTGATGACATGGGTAGACATCGCCGGATGGCGTCACTGCAACGTACTCGTTGCCGCAGCCACAGCCACGCAGCCGTTTGATGGCACAGGGTCCTTGATCGAGATCAAGCATAAAATGAAAGAAATTAAAATCCTCCGGCGTTCCGGCACGGTCGATCATGATTTTGGCGAGACGCTCGTATTCCCTTTCAAGCTCGGGAAGATCCTCCTCAGTCAATGCATAAGGCATTGTGGGATCGGAAACGACTGGCTCGACAGAAACCTGATCAAACCCAAGCCCACTTAAATGAAGCACATCCTCGGCAAAATCTTTGTTATATTTAGTGAATGTTCCACGTGCATAATACTGGTCATATGGTCCTTGTTTACGCAATCTCACCAGTTTTTGAAAGTTTGGGACGATCCTGTCATAGCTGCCTGTTCCATCTGCACGGGAGCGCACACGGTCGTTGACCTCACGCCGCCCATCAATCGATAAAACTACGTTTGACATCTCCTGATTGATGAAATCAATTTTATCATCATCGAGCAAAATACCGTTTGTCGTGATCGTAAAGCGAAATAACTTTCCATGCTTTTTTTCCAGGGATCGGGCATAGCGAACCACCTCACGAACTGTCTCAAAATTCATCAGAGGTTCACCGCCGAATAAATCAACCTCAAGGTTATGGCGACCGGCTGAATGATCGATCAGATAATCGATCGCTGCCCGGCCGGTTTCAGGGGACATCAGCTCACGATGCCCCATATATTCGCCTGTATCAGCAAAACAATACTTACAACGAAGATTACAGTCATGCGCAATATGCAGACACATTGCTTTGACCGGCGCAGGTGTCATCATTTTGGCAAACCTGCCGTAATCATCTGATGAAAACAACTGATCAGCTTGACGCAGCGCAGTAATCTCCGCATAGGTTTCTTCGATTTCTTCAGGCGTCCAGCAATTGGAAAGGCGTTCTACAGCTTCTTTGGGACAATGCATCGGCATAGCTTCCCCATTGCCGCAGAAATCCAGAAGCGCATAAAACAGCTTGTCCACCACATGAACAGCTCCGCTGTTCACGTCAAGGACAATGTTATATCCGTTTAATTGATATTTATGTATCATGCAATTCTCCTTATACGAAAATTCAGGGCAGTCGTTCGACTGCCCCAAACATGTTAAACCAACAATTTTACCGGCCTTTGTTTTCACATTTCTGATTTGCAACTGTGCAAGACGTTTTGCACGCTGACTGACAAGAAGCCTGACATTCGCCGCAGCCGCCCTTAACGGCGGATTCCTTTAAATTTGCGCTGTTGATCGTTTTCACGTGTTTCATTTTCGTTCCCTCGCTTCAGAGTTAATATCAGGTTTCTGCAAAAAAACTTTTCCAACAGGTTCTTTTACACCTGTTGACTCGAATAAACCTGATTACACATTTATCATACCATAATTCGGACAATATTTCAATCATCTTTTGGAACGGCATATCCTGCTTCATCGGAATTTTTTTCTCCGATTGACGCCAATTACGCCGCCAAGCGCAGACGCAAATAAAACGGCGGCCAGTTTGGATACCGCAGCCATACCAAATCCCGCGTCATCAAATACAAAGCTGGCAGTCATCAGAATCAAAAACAGGCAAATGCCGCAGCAAACACCGATCAGCATTCCCTTTTCTCGGGCGAATGACGCGCTTACAAAACCGGCGACAAGCCCTCCCAAGACGAACGCCAGTGTGGCGATCAACGTAATCGCAGGCTGCGGAACATCGCGGAAGATCATCACAACGGACATCAAAACCAACAAAAGCAAGCATGCGCCCACACCGAATAAAAGGCCGTAGGTTACCGGTCGAATAAAACGCTTCGCGCCATGAATATCGGGCTGTTTCACTCCAACTCCCCCTTTGATATAAAAAGGGTATTCATTTGAACGTCCCGATATGCCCAAGCTTGCTTATTTTTTTGTAGTTGCGACCTCATGCGGGGTGTTGTTGGCTTGGACAGCCCAGCGTGTGATCCGTACCTTGCTGCGATCAGAACCGGTTTCAATAATCAGGTGGTCATCCTTGATTACAACAACCGTGCCAATGATACCGCCGACCGTTACGATCTCGTCTCCGACCTCCAGATTCGCACGCATACGCGCAGTTTCCTTGTCCCGCTTTTTCTGCGGACGGATCAGCATAAAGTAAAAAATAACAAAAATAAGGATTAATGGCAAAAGGGACATCATGGTTGCTGTGGTTTGATCATTCATGAAACTAATACCTCCCAAAATCTGTACATGCCTTGAAACGTTACGAATACTATTATAGCGGTTTCGGACATGTCTTGCAAGTAAAATCTGCCGTCTTTTCTGGTCAAATACGTTTACCAAGGATTGGAACCCATGTTCGGTAAAAAGCTTCATAAGTTCCGGTATCAAGCGCCTCCCGTATTTTCTCCATCAGCGTATTATAAAAATAAAGATTGTGCTGAACACCAAGGCGCATCGCCAGCATTTCATTGACACGGAACAAATGCCGCAAATATCCGCGGCTGTAATTTTGACAGGTTGGACATCCACAATGTTCATCAAGCGGCCGGCTGTCTGTTTTATATTTTTCGTTGTGCATAATCCGGATACCTTCCCATGTAAACAGCGTCCCATGGCGCGCATTACGGCTTGGCATCACACAGTCAAACAGATCAACGCCGCGATAAACGCCTTCGAGTATATTGACCGGCGTCCCCACGCCCATCAGATAGCGCGGCTTGTCCATAGGCATATACGGCTCGACTGCTTCAATCGTATCGTACATCTCCTGTGCAGTCTCTCCCACTGCCAACCCTCCGATTGCATAACCGTTCAGATCAAGCGCAGCGATTTCCTGCATATGTCGGATACGCAGGTCAGCATACGTGCTCCCCTGATTAATCCCAAACAACATTTGGTTTGGGTTGATCGTATCGGGAAGCTCGTTGAGGCGCGCCATTTCACGTTTGCATCGCGCCAGCCAGCGCGTCGTCCGTGCGATCGAACGTTCGGTATAGTCATATGGAGCAGGATTTTCAATACATTCATCAAACGCCATCGCAATGGTCGAACCGAGATTGGACTGGATGCGCATACTTTCCTCAGGCCCCATAAAAATGCGCTTACCATCCAGATGACAGGCAAATGTGACTCCTTCCTCCTTGATTTTGCGCAGCTTTGCCAGAGAAAACACCTGGAATCCGCCGCTGTCCGTCAGAATAGGTCTATGCCAGTTCATAAACTGATGCAGACCGCCCATGGCCCGAATCACATCATCGCCGGGACGCACATGAAGATGATAGGTGTTGCATAACTCAACCTGACACTTAAGGTCGACCAGATCGATAGAAGAAATGCCGCCCTTAATGGCAGCGGACGTTCCGACATTCATGAATGCCGGTGTCTGAACTGTTCCATGCACCGTTTTGAATTCCCCGCGGCGTGCGCGGCCTTCCTGTTTTAGCAGCTTATACAAAGCTCTCCCCCTCTAGTTGTCTATTGTAATGGCTTTTAAAGGATCAGCATCGCGTC
>ERZ1643251.2841-NODE-2841-length-16905-cov-7.162196_pt1 | contig 16905 bp, 12 predicted proteins | sample MGYA00579261_ERZ1643251 | MGnify/ENA primary metagenome ERZ1643251 (study PRJEB29033, sample SAMEA4952267) | chicken gut metagenome | biome: Broiler Chicken; feature: Gastrointestinal Tract; material: Caecum | place: Ireland | collected 2018 | study: Broiler...
GACACCGTCAAGGTCGGCTATCGTATCATCGAGGGCGGCAAAGAGCGTATCCAGAACTTTGAAGGCGTTGTCATCGCCAAGAAGAACGGCGGGATCCGCGAGACGTTTACGGTGCGCCGCCTTTCCTTCGGTGTGGGTGTGGAGCGTTGCTTCCCCCTGCATTCCCCCAAGGTCGCGTATGTCAACGTTGTACGCGCCGGCAAAGTTCGTCGCGCAAAGCTCTATTATCTGCGCGGGCTTACGGGGAAGGCTGCCAAGATCAAGGAAAAGAAGTAAGACTGCGAAAGCAAAGAAAACCGATCCGCTTAAAGTCAAAGGCGGGTCGGCTTTTTCTTTGTCCCTGCGCCGCCGTGCGGAAGGCGTTTTTCTGCGGCAGAGCAAGGCGGAAAGGGGCGCGCGGAAGGGCTGCGGGCGGGAAGTGCGGCGAAAAATTTGTTTTTTTCCGCAAAATACGCCTCAAATCCGTTTACTTTCGGCGCGTTATCGGTTAGAATAGATTTTACAATATAATAGGGAATAAACAGATCAGGAACAAACGACTATGCCAAACTCAAACAATCGGAAAAAAACATCGCTTGCCCTGCGGCTCATCTATGTCATCGCGCTCATCTTTCTGTGCGTGGGGCTGTGCGTGCTCGGTTCCTTCCGCGGCACGGGAGAGGCCTATGAGCTCAAGACGCAGGGAAAACAGGACGCGGAGACGCCGAGCGTCGTCTTCCAGCTGGAGAAGAACTGCGAGGAGACGGACGCGGCAGGCGAGAGCGTCACGCGCTATTATCGTCTGAAGCACATCTACATCAACGTCGGCGCCGCATACGGCGAGACGGGGGACGCGGTCACGCTGCGTGCCGAGATCGTCTCCGGGCCCAACTCGTCGGCGACGCAGTCGGGCGGAAGACGGCTGGAGCTCAACTTTTCCAACTTCGCCTCCGACGAGGAGACGGAGGAGACCAAGAGCCTTCCCGACGACGTGTTCTATCGTTGGGTGGAAATGACGCCCACGGCGACGTCGGATACCTATGCAAACGGCTGGTATGTTTCCACCTATTCCTATGTCAAGCTGACGTCGCGTACCTGCAACGTGCTCATCAACGAAGTGGTGTTCGTGGGCGAGAAGCTCGTCTCCAATTCCTCCACGGCGGAGAGCACGGGGGAAGTGGTCGTCATCCCGGCGAGCGTGTACTCGGCGACGCCGCTCGTGGGTGAAAATCCCGAGGGCGCTGCCGCAAAGGCGCAGACGCTTCTCGATCGGCAGTACCTGCCCTCGACGGATGCCAGTCGGTTCAATCGGTTCACCGCAAGCGAGGAGATCTCCATGATGACGATCGCGGAAATGCGCGCGGGCAACACCTACGGAGACGGAAACGTCTACCGCGTCGAGGCCGTCTACGGCGCGCTCGGGGAGGACATCCTCGCGCTCGGGACGCTCATCTTCGGCATGAGCCCCTTCGGACTGCGCTTCTTCCCCATGCTCGCGGCGGCGGGCGCATTGCTCGTCGGATCGCTTCTCGTGCGCAGAATTGCCAAAAATGACCGCGCGGGTCTCGTCTTTGCCGTGATCTTCGCCCTCGCGAGCGCAACGCTTGCCCTCGGCGGGCTGGGGACGCCCCTCATGCTCGGGGTCTTCTTCTTCCTGCTCTCGCTCGATATGTGCCATCGCTTCTACGCGAACGGCATGAAGCGTGCCGACTTCGCATCTGCGGTGCCGCTGCTCGTCTCGGGACTTGCAGGCGCCTTCGCCATCCTCATCCACGGCGCATTCATCATCCCCGTGGCAGGGGTTGCGCTCCTCTTCGGCGCGGGCATCGTGCGTCAGCTGCGCGCCCGCCGCTATCACCTCGACGTCGCGATCGCCGAGGCAGAGGCCGAAGAAGTTGCCGAAAAGACGGAAAAGACGGTCTCCGAGGCCGCGGAAGAGCAGACGGATGCGCCTGCGCCCGCGCTTTCGCCCGCGAAGAAGAAGGTCGCCGCCGTGGTCGCGGAATACCGCTCCAAGACGTCGATCGCCGCCGTCACGTTCGGCTGCGCGCTCGTCATTGGCGCCATCGTCTTTGCGCTCCTGTTCGCGCTTCCGCTCTACTATCCTTACATCAAGATGTATTCCGATCCCGCACAGCCCGGCATCAGCATCTTCGGCCTTGCCGCAAAGGCCTTTGCGGGCGGCTTCGTCGGCGTCAATGCGGCGGCGGAAAGCTCCAACGCCTTCAATATTTTCTACCTGCTCATGCGTACGGACGGCGCGGCCTATTCCGCCGTGTTCGGCGCCTTCCTCAATCCCGTCGCCATTCTGGCGGCCGTTTGCGGAATCGCCTTCCTCGTCTATCACATCGTCTGCCTCGCGCGGGCAAAACAGTGGGACAAGGCGGAACGCAATCTCCTGCGCCGCACCATGCTCCCGCTCTTCGGGCTGGTGTTCGCCCTCATCGCGGCCGCCTTTGCCGAGAACGCCGTGCTCTTTGTCCTGCTCGCCTGGATCTTCCTGTTCATGGCGGCGGCGGACGCCGTCTCCGACTTCACCGCAAGAGAGGGCAGCACGGGCAAAACGAGCCGCGTCCTCGCCTGGGTCGGCTTCGGACTGCTCGCCGCGCTGTTCGTGCTCTACTTCGTCTTTGCGACGGGCCTGCCCGTGGCGGCCTCGGTGATCTCGGCCATCTTCGGCTGATCGATCGTGCCGCGCACCCGAAACGGTGCGCGGCTGTCTTGTAAAACGTTTGTTGCGCAAACGGAGCGCGTCACGGCGCTTTGAATGCCGCGCAGGGAAGAGGGGAAAATATGATCGCAAAAATCGTGTGCTATGCCCTGCAGGGGCTGGAAGGGGTTCCGGTGGAAGTGGAGACGGACGTCTCCCGCGGGATTCCCGCCTATGAGATGGTCGGACTTCCCGATGCCGCCGTCAAGGAGTCGCGCGAACGCGTGCGCTCTGCCATCAGGAACAGCGGATTTTCCTTTCCGATGGGAAAGATCACGGTCAATCTCGCGCCTGCGGACGTCAAAAAAGAGGGCGCGGCATTCGATCTGGCCGTGGCGGTCAGCCTGCTGAAGGCGAGTGAACAGCTCGTGGGCGCGGCCGTGCAGGGGATTGTCTTCCTGGGCGAACTTGCGCTGGACGGGACGGTGCGTCCCGTCACGGGGCTGCTGCCCGTGCTCATTTCCGCGAAGGCGAACGGGTACACGCGGTTCGTCGTTCCCGCGGGCAATGCAAAAGAGGCCGCGTATCTGGGCGGCGCGCAAATCTATCCCGTTTCCACGCTTGCGGAGACGGTGCGTTTCCTGTTGGGCGCGGAGGCAATATCGCCTCTCGCGCCCGAAACGTTTGTCCCCCGGCGGCATGCGGAACAGAGCGCCGATTTGAAGTACGTCAAGGGACAGCCCGTTGCGCGGCGGGCGCTGGAAGTGGCCGTCGCGGGCGGACACAATCTTCTGCTCATGGGGCCGCCCGGAACGGGCAAGACCATGCTTGCGCGCTGTCTGCCCACCGTCATGCCCGATCTCACCTTTGCGGAGGCGCTGGAGATCACCAAAATCCATTCGGTGGCGGGGACGCTGGGCGAGGAGGGGATCGTCTCCGAACGGCCCTTCCGCACCCCGCATCATACGGCGACGACGGTCGCCATGTGCGGCGGCGGGACGCGTGCCGTGCATCCCGGTGAAATTTCGCTCGCGCACGGCGGCGTGCTCTTTCTGGACGAACTGCCCGAATACAAGCGCTCTGCGCTGGAGGCGCTCCGCCAGCCCCTCGAGGACGGCAAGATTACCGTCGCGCGGGCAGGCGGGACGATCACCTTTCCCGCGCGGTTCATGCTCTGTGCGAGCATGAATCCCTGTCCCTGCGGAAATTACGGGTCTGCCGACAAGGTATGCACCTGTTCGCCCGCCGAGATCCGCCGCTATCGCCGCAAGATCTCCGGGCCGCTGCTCGATCGGATCGATTTACAGGTGGAAGTGGACAACGTCCCGTACGATGCCCTCGCCGCGGACGAAGAGCAGGAGGACAGCGCGGCGGTGCGCGAACGGGTCAACGTGGCGCGTGCCATTCAGAGCGTGCGCTTTGAGGGGACGTCCGTGCGCACCAATGCGGAGATGGGGGAGCGGGAACTTGCGCAGTTCTGTCGGCTGAGCGCCGAAGGCGAGCGCATTCTCAAAGACGCCTTCGAGCGGATGAAGCTCTCGGCACGGGCGCGGGCGCGCATTCTCAAGGTGGCGCGCACGATCGCCGACCTTGCCGCGTGCGAGGAAATTCTTCCCGCACACGTCTACGAGGCGGTCTCCTATCGGCTGGGGGATAGTCTCGAATGAACGCATCCTATTCGGAACGAGAGCGGCTCCTGCTTCTTCTCGCCGCCTGCGGCGAGCTGGACGAGAGCACGCGCACGGCCCTTTCGCGCACCTGTGCGGAGGGGGTTTCGGACGCAGATCTGGAAAAAATTTGCGCCGCCGTGATAGAAACGGATACAAATGGTGTATATAAAGGTAACCGCGCGGGCCTTTTGCGCCTGGCGGACGAGGAGGTCGCGCGCCTGGAACGGCGGAACTGTTTCGCGGTGACGCTCCTGAGTGCGGACTATCCCGCCGCGCTCGCCGCCATTCCCGACCCGCCGCTCGTATTGTTCTGCGCGGGCAGAAGGGAACTGCTCGGGGCGCGCAAGTTCTGCATTGTCGGCTCGCGCCTGCTGCCCGCATGGGCGGCAAAGGCGGGGAGAAACATCGCGCAGGAGCTCAGTGCGCGGTTTGTCATCGTCACGGGCATCGCGGAGGGCGGCGATCGCGCCGCCATCGACGGAGCGCTCCCTGCGGGCAACCTCATCAGCGTCCTCCCGTGCGGACTGGACGTCGATTATCCCGCCGCGCACGCGGCGCTCAAGCGCGAGATCGCCGGACGGGGACTCGTCGTCACGGAATATCCGTTCGGGACGCGGGCGCAGAAGTATTCCTTTCACGCGCGCAACCGCATCCTCGCGGGGCTCTCGGAGGGCGTTCTCGTGCTCGCCGCAGGGGAGAAGAGCGGGACGCTCATCACGGCAAACGCCGCGCTTTCCTACGGCAGGGACGTATTCGCGCTCCCGCACAATGCAGGGGCGGCGCAGGGCGCGGGCTGTAACGAACTCATCAAACAGGGCGCCTATCTTTGCACCGACGCCGGGGACGTGCTGGAGGCCTACGGAATGCCCCGCACGGCACGGCGGGAACCCGCTCTCACGCCCGCGGAGGAGAAACTCCTCGGCGCGCTGCGTCAGCGCGGAGAAGCGCATGCGGCCGTGCTCGCACAGCTTGCGGGCGTTCCCGTATGGGAGGCACAGGCGACGCTTGCCGCGCTCGAACTGAAAGGGCTCATTGCCCGTTCCGGCGGAAATCAGTACGCCGCGTTGAAATAATGTCAGAAACGGACGCTATGTCCGGGAAGGAGCTGTATGGATCTTATCATCGTTGAATCGCCCAGCAAGGCAAAGACCATTTCGCGCTATCTCAAGGGGAAATATCAGGTAGACGCGTCGGGCGGACACATCCGCGACCTGCCGCAGAAGCAACTCGGCGTCGCGACCGACCGCAACTATGAACCGCGGTATGTCAATTCCCCCGGGAAGGAGGCGATCGTCAAGCGCCTTACCGAAGAGGCGAAGCGGGCGGACAGAGTCTATCTCGCAACCGACCCCGACCGCGAGGGCGAGGCGATCAGCTGGCACCTGCAGACCGTTCTCGGTCTGCCTGCCGACGGAAAGAACCGCATCGAATTTAACGAGATCTCGCCCAAGGCGGTGGAGCACGCGCTGACCTGTCCGCGCACCATCGACTACAACCTCGTGGACGCCCAGCAGGCGCGCCGCGTCCTGGACCGCCTTGTGGGGTACAAGCTCTCGCCGCTTCTGAACGACAAGATCGGCAACGGACTGTCCGCGGGACGCGTGCAGTCGGTGGCGCTCCGACTCGTCGTCGAGCGCGAGCGGGAGATCCAGGCGTTCAAGCCCGAGGAATACTGGACGATCACCGCGGAATTGCAGGACGTCGACAAGAAGTTCTCGCCCTTCCGCGCGGCGCTGGAAAAGTACAAGGGCAAGAAGTGCAAGATTGGCAGCAAGGACGAGGCAGACGCCGTGCTTGCGGCGCTCGGCGCGGGGCAGTACCGCGTGGCATCCGTCAAGCGCAGCGTCACCAAGTCGCACGCGCCCGCGCCCTTCACGACCAGTACGCTGCAGCAGGATGCCTCCAACAAGCTCGGCATGACCGCGCCCGAGACCATGCTCATGGCGCAGCACCTCTACGAGGGCATCGACGTCGAGGGCATGGGGCATATCGCGTTCGTCACCTATATCCGTACTGACTCCACCCGCGTCTCTTCGGACGCCCAGGCGGCGGCGCGGCAGTATATCGAGGCCAACTACGGACGGGAATATCTCCCCGAAAAGCCCAACTTCTACGCGTCCAAGAAGGGCGCGCAGGACGCGCACGAGGCGATCCGTCCCATCGATCTTACGCGCACGCCCGAGTCGGTCAAGAAGATGCTCGACCGCAAGCACTACAATGTGTACAAACTCATCTACGAGCGCTTCATCGCCTCGCAGATGAAGGAGGCGCTGTACGACTCCATGCAGGTGGAGATCGCAAACGGCGACTATGACCTGAAGGCGAGCGGCAAGGCGCTGAAATTTGCGGGCTATACCGCCGTCTGGCAGGACAGCAAGCCCGCGGAAGGGGACGAGGACAACGGCAAGGGGCTTCTCCCGCCCGTCGAGGAGGGACATCTTCTGGATTGCCTCGGCCTCAAGCCCGAGCAGAAGTTCACCAAGCCGCCCGTGCGCTATACGGATGCGTCGCTCGTGAAGGCGATGGAGGACAAGGGAATCGGACGTCCTTCGACGTATGCGACCATCATCTCGGTGCTGGGCAAGCGCAAATACGTCGAAAAAGAGGGCAAGTACATGAAGCCCACCGACGTCGCATACCGCATCACGGACATGCTCGTCAAGTACTTCCCCGACGTCATGGACGTCGGCTTCACGGCGGACATGGAGACCAAGCTCGACGAGATCGAGGACGGCGGCAAGGACTGGCACGCGGTCATCGCGGACTTCTACCCGCCCTTTGAAAAACAGCTTCGCTTTGCCAAGACGGACGGCGACGAAGTGACGGACGTCAAGTGTTCCAAGTGCGGTTCGCCGATGGTCCGCAAGACGGGCAAATACGGCACCTATCTCGCCTGTTCCAACTATCCCGCCTGCTCCAACATCATCGGCGAAGGGGAGACGGAGGTCTCCACGACGCCCTGCCCCAAGTGCGGCGCGATGATGGTGGTCAAGAGCGGACGGTACGGCAAGTTCCTCGCCTGCCCCAACTATCCGACCTGCAAATCCACCCTTCCCTACGGGGACAAGGTGGCGGAAGGCGTCCTGGAGGGCAAATGCCCCGTCTGCGGCAAGCCGACCAAAAAACTGCGCACGCGTACGGGGAAGTTCTACTACGGCTGTACGGGATACCCTGCCTGCGACTTCAAGTCGTGGGATGAGCCGACGGGCGAGAAATGCCCGCAGTGCGGAAGCGCGCTCGTCAAGACGGCGCGCGGCACCATCCGCTGTTCCAACAAAGAGTGCTCCTACCGCGTGCGTCCGCCCAAGCCCGATAAGCCTGCCGAGCCGGGCAACGCCGCACAGGCATGATCCCCGTCATCGGCGCCGGCCTTGCGGGGAGCGAGGCGGCGTGGTATCTCGCGGAACACGGCGAGCAGGTACAGCTCATCGAGCAAAAGCCCGTACGCCGTTCTTCCGCCCATACAAGCGATTGTTTCTGCGAGCTGGTCTGTTCCAACTCCCTCAAGAGCGACGACGTGTACGGCAACGCGTGCGGACTTCTCAAAGAGGAGATGCGCCGTCTCGGGTCGCTGACGATGGAGGCGGCCGCGGCGACGCGGGTGCCGGCGGGCGGTGCGCTTGCCGTCGATCGGGAACGTTTTGCGGCATACGTCACCGAGAAACTGCGTTCGCATTCGAACATTCATGTGGAAGAGAAAGAGGCGACGCAGCTTCCGCAGGCGGGCATCGTCGCGACGGGGCCGCTGACGGACGGCGCGCTGTATGCGGCGATCGAGGCGCGTTTCGGCGGCAACCTGCACTTCTATGATGCGACCGCGCCCGTTGTCACGGCGGAGAGCGTGGACATGGACGCTGCCTTCACCGCCGACCGATACGGCAGAGGGACGGGGGACTATGTCAACTGTCCCATGGACAAGGAGACCTACGAGCAGTTCGTGCGCGAACTGCTTGCCGCCGAGAAGGTGACGCTGCACGCCTTTGAAAAGCGGGAGATCTTCGAGGGCTGCATGCCCGTCGAAGTGATGGCGGCGCGCGGGAAGGATTCGCTGCGCTTCGGCACTTTCAAGCCCGTGGGGCTGGAGGATGAAAACGGCCGTCGGCCGTATGCCGTCCTGCAGCTTCGGCGCGAGAATGCGGAGGGGACGCTCCTCGGCCTCGTCGGCTGTCAGACCAATCTGAAGTTCGGCGAGCAAAAGCGCGTGTTTTCCATCATTCCCGCCCTGCGCCATGCGGAATTTATGCGCTACGGCGTCATGCACCGCAATACCTTTCTCGATTCGCCGCGCATTCTGCGGGCCGATTTTTCCGTCAAAGACAACGCGTCCCTCTTTTTTGCGGGACAGATGACGGGCGTCGAGGGGTATGTGGAGAGCGCGGCGAGCGGAATGCTGGCGGCGATCAACTGCCTGCGCAGGATGCATTCGCAGGAGAGCATCGTCCCCGAGGACACCTGCGTCATGGGCGCGCTTGCGCGCTATGTCGCGACGGAAAACGCACATTTTCAGCCCATGAATGCCAATTACGGAATTTTACGCGGGCTGGATGTCAAGGATAAACAACAAAAAAAGAAGATGATGGCGGAGCGGGCGCTTGCGGAGATCGACCGCGTGAGCGCGCTGCTGCGCCGTTGAGGAGGAAATATGGAGTTTCACGGAACCACCATTTGCGCCGTCAAGAAGGACGGCGTCACCGCGATCGCGGGCGACGGACAGGTCACGATGGGCGAGTCCGTCATCTTCAAGAACACGGCGGTCAAAGTGCGCCGCATTTACGGCGGAAAAGTCATTCTCGGGTTTGCCGGTTCGGTGACGGACGCGTTTGCGCTCTCGGAGCGCTTTGAAGGGATGCTCAACAAATTTGCGGGCAACCTCATGCGCTCGGCGGTGGAGCTTGCCGAGCTCTGGCGCAGCGACAAGATGGGCAGAAAACTGGAGGCAATGATGATCACCGCCGACAAGGACACCCTGCTCATTCTTTCGGGCACGGGGGAGGTCATCGAACCCGACGAGGGCATCTGCGCCATCGGGTCGGGCGGCAACTACGCCCTTGCGGCGGCGCGTGCGCTCGCACAGAACACCGATTTCTCCGCCGAGGAGATCGCGCGCAAGGCGCTCAAGATCGCCTCCGAGATCTGCGTGTTCACCAACGACCATATCATCTGCGAGACGGTGTGATCCCGCAGGGGCGTTGCGGCGGAACGGCGAACATCCGAACGCCGTCCGCGTAAAAATCCAGGAGGATACAGATGGATCTTTCTCCCAAACAGATCGTAAACGAACTCAATAAACACATCATCGGCCAGGACGAGGCCAAGAAGGCGGTCGCCATTGCGCTGCGCAACCGCTATCGCCGTTCGCAGCTCTCCAAGGAGGTGCGCGACGAGATCACGCCCAAGAACATCATCATGAAGGGCCCGACGGGCGTCGGCAAAACGGAGATCGCCCGTCGGCTTGCGAAGCTCGTCAAGGCGCCCTTCATAAAAGTGGAGGCGACCAAGTACACCGAGGTCGGCTATGTCGGCAAGGACGTCGAGGGCATGGTGCGCGACCTTGTCGAGTGCGCCGTCCGGCTCGTCAAGGACGAAAAGACGGCAGAGGTCTCCGTAAAGGCGACCGAGACGGCCGAGAAGAAGATGGTCAAGATTCTCGCGGAGGTCAAAAAGGCCGACCGCGGCGAGACGGCGCGCGAGGTGTTCGAGCAGAATCTTCTCGAATCGCTGCGGAAGGGGACGTTTGACAAGATGGTCATCGAGACGGAGGTGCGCGACGAGCCCAAGAACATGGAGCTTGTTCCGGGCGGCGCGGCGATCAACCTCGGCTCCATCTTCGGCGAGATGCTTCCCCAGAAGAAAAAGAAGCGCAAGCTGACGGTGGGCGAGGCGATGAAGATGTTCATTGCCGAAGAGGCGGACAAGCTCATCGACGACGACGCCGTGACGGACGAAGCCCTGCGCCGTGCCGAAAACGACGGCATCATCTTCATCGACGAGATCGACAAGATCGCCGCGAAGGGGAACACAGGCGGGGCGGACGTCTCGCGCGAGGGCGTCCAGCGCGACATCCTTCCCATCGTCGAAGGCAGTACGGTCATGACCAAGTACGGCGCCGTCAAGACGGACTATATGCTCTTCATCGCCGCGGGCGCCTTCCACGTCGCCCGCGTGGAGGACCTCATTCCCGAATTGCAGGGGCGCTTCCCCGTTTCGGTGGAGCTCACCAGCCTCACCAAGGAGGATTTCGTCAACATCCTCACGAACACCGAGCACTCCATTACGCAGCAGTACGCCATGCTGCTCGCGGTGGACAACGTCGACCTCAAGTTTACGCCCGACGCCATCGAGGCGATCGCCGAAATTTCCGAAGAGATCAATCTGACGAGCGAGGACATCGGCGCGCGCAGACTGCACACGGTCATGGAATTTTTGCTCGAGGACATCTCCTTCAATGCGGGCGGCGGCAACTATCCCGTCGTCACGGTGGAGATCGACCGCAAGTACGTCGAGGAGCACCTCGCGAAGATCACCAAGGACAGAGACCTCAAAAAATACGTTTTGTGACCGATGAAGCGCAGCTGCGCCGCACCCGTGCAGACCGTGCCGCCCCTTTTAAGCGGCGGTCGGTGCGGGCGGGACGCAACTGTATCCCGCGCAAAGCAGAATAATACAGGAAAGGACAACACACATGATTCAGATTCCGAAGGGTTGTAAAGACGTCCTGCCGTCGCAGGCGTATCAGTGGCAGTATCTTGAGGCAAAGGCGCGCGAAATCGCGGGAGCGTATGCGTTCAAAGAGATCCGTACGCCCGTTTTCGAGCACACCGAGCTCTTCTCGCGCGGCGTGGGCGACACGACGGACATCGTCAACAAGGAGATGTACACCTTTCTCGATAAGGGCGGCAGATCGGTGACCCTGCGTCCCGAGGGGACGGCGGGCGTCGCGCGCGCCTTTCTCGAGCACGGCCTGGCGGGGAGCGCGCTTCCCTTCAAGGCGTACTACATCATTTCGGCGTTCCGCTATGAGCGGCCGCAGGCGGGCAGACTGCGCGAGTTTCACCAGTTCGGGTGCGAACTCTACGGCGCGGCGGGTGCCGCGGCAGATGCCGAGGTCATCTCGCTCGCCGATGCCTTTTTGAAGAGCCTCGGGCTCAAAAAGGTGGAACTCCGCATCAATTCCATCGGCTGTAAGCACTGCCGTGCGCGCTATCATCAGGCGCTGAAAGAATATTTTGCGCCCCACATCGGAGAAATGTGCGAGGACTGCCGTGCGCGGTTCGAGAAAAATCCCATGCGCATTCTCGACTGCAAGGTGGAGGGCTGTAAGAAGATCGCCCGGGGCGCGCCGCGGATGCTCGATTACCTCTGCGACGACTGCCGTGCGCACTTCGAGCAGGTCAAATCCCTTCTGACGGAGGCGGGCATCGCGTACACGGTGGATGCGTCCATCGTGCGCGGACTGGACTATTACAGCCGTACCGTGTTCGAGTTTGTCTCGGATGCGGCGGGGGCGCAGGGGACGGTGCTCGGGGGCGGCCGATACGATACGCTCCTCGAGCAGATGGACGGAAAGCCCGTCCCTGCCGTCGGCTTTGCCGCGGGCATGGAGCGTCTGCTCCTCGTCATGGAGGCGGAGAATTGCATGCCGCCTGCGGACACGGGTGCCATGTGCTATCTTGCGGGAATGGATGCGCCCTCCCGCGAGAAGGCGTTCCTTCTGGCGCAGAAACTGCGCGGGGAGGGCATTCCCTGCGAGACCGACCTCATGGATCGTTCCGTCAAGGCGCAATTCAAGTATGCGGACAAGACGGGCGCGCGCTTCGTGGCGGTGCTGGGCGAGCGGGAACTTGCGGAGGGTGCCGCAGAGGTCAAAGACCTGCGCACTTCCGCATCCGAACGAGTGAATTTCGGCGAACTTGCCGACTATATTAAAAGGAGAATCTGATATGTCGAAAAATGTCATGGAGATCTCGGGCGCACAGCTCGAGGAACTCATCAAAAAGGGGCCCGTCGTGTGCGATTTCTGGGCAAGCTGGTGCGGCCCGTGCCGTATGCTCGCGCCCGTGCTGGACGGCATTGCCGGTGAACTGGCGGGAAGGGCGACCTTCGTCAAGGTGGACGTGGACGCCAACGGCGAGACGGCGCAAAAGTACGGGATCATGTCCATTCCCAACGTCATCGTCTTCAAGGACGGCGTTCCTGTGGGAAACAACCTGGGTTATGTCCCCGCGCCGACGCTCAAGGCATTTCTGGAAAAGTACATCTAAGACAGCTCAACAAAACGAGAGGGCGGTGCCGCAGCGGCACCGCCTTTTTCCCCCTTTACAAACGCGGCGGCATGTGATACAATGAAAAAAATGCACGAAAGGGGGAAGCGCATGGCGCCTGCCGACGGCGAAAAAATTGAATGGCTGCTGCGGGCGCTCAGGCACGGAAACGCCGATGCGCTGGACGGCATCTATGCGCTTCTGGGCGGGCGAATGCTTGCCCTCGCGCGCGGCATCGTGCGCAACCGCGCGGATGCCGAGGACGTCGTGAGCGAGAGTTTCTTAAAGCTCGCGCGCGGCATCGGCGGGTATCGCCCCGGGACGAACGGGTGCGCGTTTGTCATGCGCATCGTGCGCAACACCGCCTATGACCTCCTGCGCAGACGGAAGGTGCGCGCGGAAGAGGACATCGACGCGTTCTTCCACCTGACGGACGAGCGCTATCGCCCCGAACGCATGGAGGGCGCTCTCGTTCTGGAAGAGGCCGTCGCCCGTCTTGCGCCTTTGGAACGCAGAATGATCTACTACCGCTATTATCTCGATTTTACTCTGCGCGAGATCGCCAAAGAGACGGGCATGAGCAAGTCTGCGGTACAGCGGCTCGTCGTGTCTGCCGAAGAAAACCTCCGCCGCCTTCTGGATGCGGGACAAGACAAAGAATAAGGCCCTCTGTTCGTCATGGGACAAGACAAAGAATAAGACCCTCTGCCTGTCGAAGGACAAGACAAAGAATAAGACCCTCTGTCCGCCGCAGGACAAGACGGAGAATAAGACCCGCTGCCCGTTATGGGGCAAGCGGAGGAGGAAATCCTCTCTTTGCCGCGGGACAAAACGGGGAGGAAAAACGTTGGAACAATGAAGGACATGAAAAAGGACGAAAAAATCGAACGGGAGTTCCGCAAATACTTTGACGGAAACGAAGCGCCGCCCTGTGATCTGACGCAGGCGAAGCGCGCGCTCGCCGCGACCGAACGGCGGGCAGTGCGGGGGAGGATCGTGAAGATCGTCTCCTCGTTTGCGTGCGTGCTTTTGGTCGCCGCCGTGGCGGTCGGGCTGCTTCTTCCGCGGTTTATGCAGGACGTCCCGCAAAGTCCTTCGCAGGAGACGCCGTCCGACGAAGGGGAGGCCGTCTTGTATTCGCTCGCCTCGGCGCAGGCGCAGCCCGCGACCTATGCGGCGTTGGAGGATGCGTACGGGCAGTTTTTGAGCGGCTTCTCCCGTTTTGACGCCGCCAGGAATGCCTCGGCGCGCTATACGCTCTATGAACAGAACGGAGAAGACGTCCTGCTCTCGGTGCACGTCGAATATGTCCGCGGACTCACCCGCTGGCGCGCGGACGTCTCCTTTGATCTGACGGAAGGCGCCATGCTCCCCGAGGAGTTTATTCCCTTCGGAGAGCTGTCGGCGGAGGGCTCCGTCAACGGATATGTCTATCGGTATGACGATCGGTCGTGGAACGGAGAGCCCGTCACGGATGTCTGCCTGACGCTTTCCGCAGGGGAGTGCTATCTCACCGTCATGGGACAACAGCGGGAGGAGGCGCTCGGCGTCTTCTTGGCGCTGCTCACGGAGCAGGCCTGAAATTTTTACGGAAAAATTTTCCGATTTGCGGGACAGGACGGCCGTTCGGCGCGTTGTAAGAGTGAACGGGGGAGAAAATCGCCCCGAACGGGAGGGAAAACAATGAAAAAACGGTTGATCGGACTCGGATGTCTTGCGATGACGGCGGCGTTGCTGAGCGGATGCGGCGTTGCCCCGAACGGCGGGGACATGGGGTACTATCCCATGGAAGACGGGATCTTTGAGAGCGACGACGAAAACTATGTGTATGACGAAGTGATCGAACAGGGATTCGTCGATACGGCGCAGACGCCTTCTTCTTATTTTTCGCTGGATCGGAATACGGCGGGGTATTCGCTCGTCCGTGCGCAGGTGCGGGAGGGTCTACAGATCGACCCCGATTCGGTGCGCCTCGAGGAACTCGTCAATTACTTTGACTACGCCTATCCCGCACCCAAGGCGGGGGAGGCGGTGGGCATTTCGGCGTACCTCTCGGACTGCCCGTGGAATGATGCGCATTCGCTCCTGACGTTGGGACTCAGGACGGAAGAGGCCGTTCGCACGGGAAGTGCCAACTACGTCCTGCTGATCGACGTCTCGGGTTCCATGGGTTCGACCGTGTGGGGGACGGAGGGACAGAGCTGTCTCGATCTCGTCAAGTACGGTGCGAACAAGCTCGTCGATACGTTGGGCGAGGGAGACAGACTGTCCATCGTGACGTACGCAAGCGGCGTAAGCACCGTTCTGGAGAGCACGGAGGCGACGGCGGAGAATAAGCCCGCCATCCGCAATGCGATCGATCGGCTCAACGCCTACGGCTCGACCAACGGCTCGGGCGGACTGGACCGCGCCTACGAACAGGCGGAGGCCTTCCGCACGGAAGACGGAAACAACCGCATCATCCTGCTCTCGGACGGCGACTTCAACGTCGGCATATCCGATGAGGACGAGCTCACCGAGTTCATTCAGGAAAAGGCAAAGAGCGGCATCGCGCTCTCCGTGGCGGCCGTCGGCATGGGCAACATGCGCGACGACTTCATGCAGACGCTCGCCCTCAACGGAAACGGCAACTATGCCTACATCGATACGCCGCTCGAGGCGGAAAAGGTGTTCACCAAAGAGGTGGCAGGCACGCTCTATACCGTCGCGTACGATGCAAAGGCGGGCATCACCTTCAATGCGGACACGGTGTCCTCCTATCGTCTGCTGGGCTACGACATGAAGACCATGTCCGAGGATGACTTCAACAACGCCGATACGGACGCGGGCGAGATCGGCAGCAATCTCTGCGTGACCGCCATGTACGAGATCGTGCGCACCGATGCGGACACGGATGCCCCGCTTGCCGAGGTTGCGGTGCGCTATCGCAACACCGCGGGCGAGGACGACGAGGTCACGCTCACCGTCACGGGCGAGGAACAGGCAACGCAGGACACCGCTTTCGCCGCGTGCGTGGCGGAATTCGCCCTCGTGCTGCGCCAATCGCAGTATCGCGGCAACGCCTCCCTCGGAGACGTCCTCGTGCGGCTGGAAGACCTCAGGGATCTCCTCCTGGCCGACGCCTACAAGGCGGAGTTTGCCGAGCTCGTCGCCATCGCCCTGCAGAGCGGTTTCTACGATTACGGGCCGGCGGAGCTTCCCGAAACGGGACCCGACGAGTCCGATGGCACGCAGGAATCCGAACAGACGCCCGACGAGTCCGATGGGACGCAGGGGAATGCCGACGCCCGAGCGGAACGCGGCGCATGGATACAAGAACTTCTCGCGTTCGTATTCTGATCGGACGGGAGGGGAAAGACAGCCGCCCGCCGTCATTTGACGGCGGGCGGCAGATTTTCGGAAAAGTATTGCCGTGTCCTTGCTATTTCCGAAAAATCCTGTTATAATAAAGCGTAATCTGAAAAAAGGACGGTAAAAATATGATCGATCTTACCACGATCCGTAAGACAGACCCCCAGGTCTGCAAGGCGATGGAGCAGGAACTTGCCCGCCAGCGCGGAAACCTCGAACTCATCGCCAGCGAGAACATTGTCTCGCCTGCAGTCATGGCGGCAATGGGCAGCCATCTCACCAACAAATATGCGGAAGGATATCCCGGAAAGCGCTATTACGGCGGCTGCCAGTATGTGGACATCGTGGAGGATCTTGCGCGCGACCGCCTGAAAGAGCTGTTCGGATGTGACCATGCGAACGTGCAGCCGCACTCGGGCGCGCAGGCGAATTTTGCCGTCTATTTTGCCATGCTCAAACCGGGCGACACCGTAATGGGCATGAACCTCTCGCACGGCGGACACCTTACCCACGGTTCGCCCGTCAATTTTTCGGGGATCTTCTTCAAGATCGTTCCCTACGGCGTCTCCGAGGAAACGGAGACCATCGACTACGATCTCATGGAAAAGACGGCGCTGGAGTGCAAGCCGAAGATGATCGTGGCGGGGGCGAGCGCCTATCCGCGCATCATCGACTTTGCGCGCATCCGCGCCATCTGCGACAAGGTGGGGGCGCTGATGATGGTGGACATCGCGCACATTGCGGGCCTTGTGGCGGCGGGATTGCACCCCAGCCCCGTGCCGTATGCCGACTTCGTCACGACCACGACGCACAAGACGCTGCGCGGGCCGCGCGGGGGCGTCATCATGTGCAAGGAGCAGTATGCAAAGGCGATCGACAAGGCGGTGTTCCCCGGGACGCAGGGCGGCCCGCTGATGCACGTCATCGCGGCAAAGGCGGTTGCCTTCAAAGAGGCGCTTTCGCCCGCGTTCAAGCTCTATCAGCAGCAGATCGT
>ERZ1643251.2842-NODE-2842-length-16904-cov-4.522761_pt1 | contig 16904 bp, 12 predicted proteins | sample MGYA00579261_ERZ1643251 | MGnify/ENA primary metagenome ERZ1643251 (study PRJEB29033, sample SAMEA4952267) | chicken gut metagenome | biome: Broiler Chicken; feature: Gastrointestinal Tract; material: Caecum | place: Ireland | collected 2018 | study: Broiler...
CAACCCGGGTACCGGAAAATCCACCATCTCGGTCAAATTCGCCCAGATCCTGGGCGCCCTGCGCATTGCGGGGCGGTTTGAGCCTGTCCGGGTGACCGGGACCATGCTCTATGAGACCTGGGAAAAGAAAGGGGTCGAAGGCGTGCGGGAAGTCATACAGGGCGCTCTCGGCGGTGTGCTCTTTATTGATGAAGCCCATCAGCTCATCCAGACACCCTTGATCCTGCAGCTTCTGCTGGACCCCATGATTGAAAACCGCAGTGAACTCTGCGTCATCCTGGCCTGCTACAGCGACCAGGTGGAAGACATCTTCCAGGCGGAACCGGGCCTGCGCAGCCGCCTGAGCGGCATCTTCCACTTTGAGGATTATACCGCGGAGGAACTGACCGAGATCTTTGTGCGAAAGATCACCAAGGCCGGCTACACCCTGGGGGCGGACGGATGTCAGGCGGTGGGGGCCTGGATGAAACACCGTCTGGCCTGGGACGCCGTTTCCCACAACGGCCGCTATGCCGAAAGTCTGTTTGCTCTGGCCCAGGACCGGATGGCCGAGCGTCTGGCAGACCGGATCAATGAAGGCACTATCCAGGAAGAGGAACTGTTTGAGATCCTGCCCCAAGACCTGACAGAAGAATCGGCAGTCCCGGAAACAGCATCCCTGGTATGATCCGGGTATATCGCATGGCGCCGGATGTGCGCACGCTGGGCCCCGGCAGCCGGTTCTGCCTGTGGGTGCAGGGCTGCAGCCGGCACTGTCCCGGATGCATGAGCCCCGAAACCTGGGACCCGCAGGGCGGGACCCTGTGGCGGGAGGAAGATCTGGCCCGGAAGATCGGGCGGTTTGCCTTTGAAGGAATCACCATTTCCGGCGGGGAACCCTTCCTGCAGCCGGGGCCGCTGGCGACCCTGCTGGGCCTGCTGCGCGCCGGACGGGATATGGGGGTCATGGTGTACACCGGTTTCACGCTGGAAGAACTCCGGGCCCGCCAGGACCCGGATACGGATGCCTTTTTGGAGCAGATCGACCTGCTGGTGGACGGCCCCTACCAGGAAGCGCTGGATGATGACGGCGCTTTGCGGGGGTCCTCCAACCAGAGAGCCATCTGCCTGAGCGACCGGTATGCGGCCGGGTTGGGCGATTGGTTCGGAAAGGCAGGCCAGCGCCGGCAGCAGGTGCAGATCGATGAAATGGGGGTCCTGCGCATTGGTCTTCGCCGCCATGAAGGCGGTACCGGAATGGGCTGACAGAGCCGTGAGAAAAGGAGAAAAGCGGGATGAGCCAACAAAAAAGTGCAGGAACTCCCCTGCGGGGGGCTTGCATCATATTCTCGGAGAACAATTTCCCCTGGCGGTTAGAAGAACTTTATCTGGACTATGTCTGGCAGCTGCCGGATGGTTCCACCGGACAGCAGAGCTGGCAGCTGGGAAAAGAAAAACCGCACGCCGGCAAATTCACGGAAGTGACCATAGGTGCAGCCCAGGAAGGAAAGCGCTATTACCTTACGTTTGAGGTGAATTCCTGCTTTTCAGTCTGGGTAGAGAAGATCCCGGGAAATTATGCCGATATGTATGCCCTGTATGTGGTTGCGGAAGACAAGGGCGGCGGCCGGGAGTTCCTCCGGCTGCGGTTTGGGAGCATAGTTTGCTGGGACAGGGATTTGTTTCAGGTGGGATACGGTTCGGTAACAGGAAAGGCACCGCTGCATCAGTTCAAACTGGATCCGCAGAGCTGCCGCTGGAAAGACAGACTGCCCCTGTTTATTGTCCATGATGACCAGGGACAGGATCCGCTGACCATCATCTCCCTGGCGACAGTCCAGGATGAAACACCGTTGAGCAGACCGGTGGGAAAAGCACCGTATGCAGGGATGCTGGTACCGGTCCGCAGCCTTGCGGCGCCCGCTTCCCGGTTTGCAGCGGCCCTGCAGTCATGGTGGACGGAGACCCTGCTGTACCGCTGGCGGGATGAAAGCGGGGCCGAGAGATCCCAGACCTGGCATAAGGGAGTGACCCTCTTTGTCCCCTACGAAGACACGGTGGCACGGTGGAAGCAAAACGTCGATCTCAGCGGCCGGGTGACTTTTGGCCCGCAGAGATCCAGCCCCCAAAGCTACTGGGCCCGCCTGCAATGGAACGATGCGCATTCGCCTTTTGACGTTGTTTTCCATTTTCGGTATCAGAAGGGTTCTCTGATAAAAAGATTGGAAGATGTCACGCTGTTCCTGAGTACGTCTGCTTCTGCCGGAGCGGACAAAAAAGCGGAGCCCGAGCTCTGGCTTCTGCTGGGGAATGAGCGTTCGGAACTGTGGTGGAACTGGATCGAGCGGAACCAGAACCACGATACGGTGACGCAGCAGCGGAACGAGAGAATCTGGGACGAAGACAAGGCGATCCGGATCAGGTTTGTGGACAGCGGAACGGGATATCTGTGTGCCGATATATTCCGGGAATCCGAGGATCCGGCGCTGTTCGATCTCGGCGAGGAGCTGTTCAGGGAACAGCCGGCGGCGCCTTCCCGTCCGGAAGGGCCTGCCTGCCGGCTGCAGATCCCCCCGGGCCAGGGGTATGAGATCCTGTGCCAGAAAACGGCCTCCGACGGGAAAAAACAGATCGTCTCCGTCGTTCAGAATAAGGCAGGTGAAACGATTTTCTCCCGTGTCATTCAGGCGGGGGCAAACAATGCGTACCGCTGCCGGACGCTCTCCCAGGGTGGGCTGGAAATCCTGAAACTGCCCGAGTATACGGGTACCATGCCGGTGTGGGTGGACTTCCAAACGGAACTTCCGGAACCCATAAACGGTACAGCCATCGGAAAAGAAGGCGAACAGACGGCGATGGTGGTGCCGGCCGGTTCCCGGTATGTGGAAATTCACGGCGGCCGGCAGAATGACGACACGCTGGAAGTGCGCAGTCTGACCCAGGAAGAATGGAACCGCCAGCACCCAAAGAAGGAGGAAAAATCGCCGATCTTTACGGCGGAAGATTGGCGACGGAACAGGGAATTTCAAGAGCGGGTCCGCCGTGAACAGGCCGAAGAGGAAGCCCGCCGGGAGGCCGAGGAAAGGGCGCGCCGGGAAGCCGAGGAACAGGTTTGCCGGGAAGCTGAAGAAGAAGCCCGCCGGGAGGCCATCCGCAAACAGTGGGTGGAACAGAAGACCCGACTGAAGGGACTGAAAGAGCTGGTGGAAAAAGCGCAGCAGGCGTGCAGTGCCCGTCAGGCGGAATTGACGCAGCGGGAACAGAACTGCAAAAAGGCGGAAGAAGCGTCCCAACGGCGCCAGGAAGAAAAGGCCGCCCGACAGACCCGGCTGGAGGAGTGCCGGACCCGGTTGGAACAGAAACGGGAAAAACGGCGGAGCCGGGAGGACCGGGTCAGGAAGGTGCGGCAGACCTGTCAGAACGTTCTCCGCAGGAAGCAGAAAATCCAGCACCTGACCGAAGAAATGGATGCACAGGTACAAGCCCTGCAAAAGAAACAGGACGGCCTGCGGGAACAGGAAGCGGCAGCCGACCGGGAGATGGCAGCGCTGCGCGCCGCGCTGGCCGTACGGCAGGCCATGCCTGGGGACAGGGCGGCCCGGATTCTGGAAACTTCCTTTTGGCAGGAGGCTGCCTGTCAGGAGATGGAGGACCGGCTGCGGGCACTGGCAGACGACCAGGTGAGCTGGGAACAGCAGCTGACCGAATTGCAGAAGCGGGTGGCCAGGGCTGTGGATTCCCGTGCCAATGAACTGAGCGGCGGAAACGCCTAAACAAAAGACAGGGAAAAGGAACGCAGAGATATGGCAGATGAAAAAGATTGGGTTCTTTGTGTGGACAATGTGGAAAATCTGGAGCAGGTGATGTACCGGACAAGCCAGCGCGATGACGGAAAACGGCTCTTGGGGTCTCAGATCAATCCGTACTCGCTGGCGGCTTTCTGGGTCGGGTGCAGCCCGTTCCAGGTGCAAAAACTTTCCGGCGTGACCCGGATCCGGGTGGAAAAGCCGAAGAAAAAAACCTATAAGGCGTACAGCTTGTCCCTGCAGGTGGGGAACACGCCGGTTTGCATGAAACTGAAGGTGGCAGACTCAACCGGTACCAAACAGAAAGAAATAAGCTGTCCCTTCCAGACCCAGTATACGCTGCAGGTATTGTACGACGAAGAAAAAATCACTGTGGACGTCTGGAAAAACGATTTCACCCAGTCGATCAATGATCTGGAAATTTATCTGCGGGAGCAGGAGGAAAAAGCCAAACAGGAACAGGAGCGGCAGAAAGCACAAAAGGCCCTGGAAAAGGCGCAAGAAGGTCTGGCACAGGCACAGGCACGCCACCGGGAGGGTCTGACCGCTAACGACCAGACCCATGCCCGGATTCTGGAAAAGGCGGAACATCTGGCAGACCGTATCCTGAAACAGAGTGAATCCGCACGGCTTTATGATGAAAAAATCAGGGCCCTGGCGGAAACCCGGCAGTGTCTGGCGTCCCGGCAGGCCGCCCGCCGGGATGCCGAGACCCGGGCCGACAGGAAGGGACAGGCCCTGCAGGCAGCTGTACGGAAAAGAGAAGGCATCCTGCAGCAATGGGAAAAATTGACCGAGGAGCAGGAACACCTGCGGCAGGCCGAACAGGAGCTGCGGCAGAAAAAGGAGGAAGGCCGGCAGGCGGAAGAGGCAGCCCTGCTGGCACAACTGGCAGAACGGAGCGGCAAAAATCTGCCCCGGCTGTTGCTTCTGCGGTGGGCGGATGTGCAGTCCATTGACGAACAGCCGATGGACCAGGAGATTCGGCACCTGAGCAAACAGCAGGAAGAGCTGGAGGAAAAGCTGTATGATCTGCGCAGGCAGGTGGAACAGGCGGTGGATTCCCGTACCAATGAACTGAATCAAAAAAAATAAAATGACCGGGCCGAAAAGGGAGAGAGGACCGCAATGAAAGAAAAGAACCAGAACGTCAGCAGCCGGGAAACCACCGAGCAGGATGTGGAGAAACTGAAACGAAAGACCCTGGAACTGGAAAAGCAGCTGGCAAAAATACAGAAGACCCAAAAACAGCTGGATGCCTTGCAGGAAAAGCTGGATCAGGCGGACAAGGCCCTGGCAGAAAAGGAAAGTACGCTGGAACGGCAGGCCGAACAGGAACTGCAGGAGCTGGAACGGCAGACGGAACAGATCCGACAGGAACTGCAGGGGGAGGACGAAGGAATCACCAGCGCCGAGACCCGGCTGCAGGAACTGGAGCAGAAACTGCAGCAGGAACAGGCCCTTTGCCGGGAGGCGGAGGACCGCAGGGAACAGGCACTGCAGGAAAAACAGGCCCTGCAGGCTGCCTATGAGGCGGAAAAAAAGCGGCAGGCGGAGCGTCAGGCCGAACTGGAACAGCTGCGGCAGCTGGCGCAGCTGCCGGACCAGGAACTGCAGCAGGTGCTCTCTGCCTTGGAGGAAAAATACAACGGCTGGTACCACATGCTGGACATGATAGACCGCGATCTTCAGAGCGACAGACAGACGCTGCGTGCCTTGCAGGACAATGAATTTTTGAGCGACCATACAGCGCCGGAAACCATGCTGGCTTCCCTGCAGGAGATGCAGGAGCAGATCGTCCGGCTGCGGCAAGAACTGGACGGGTCACCCCAAAACCCTGAAAAGGCCGGCGCTTGCGCCCCGTGATCGCATGGCCGGACCCCGGTTAGGCCGGATCCCGGGCGCTGTGTCCCGGCAGGAAAGGAGGTGTTACAGTGGAAAATTTTGAAGTTTTGTCTGTTCTGAACGATGATGATCTGGAAGTCAAGGCGTTTGCCTGGACGAGCAAGACAAAGCAGGCCACCGAGTGCGGCTCCTCTTGTGCTGACTCTTGCTGCTGCTGACCGGCCGTACAGGAACAGGGGCAGTGTATTTGGCAGGGGCAGCTCGCCATGCGGCGTGCTGCCCCTATTTCTCTACAGGTGGGAATGGGAAGCGTATGCTGGACAAAAATGCCATCATCAGCCATACAGTACATGGCCGTGAAAACAGGTCTTCCGGGGTGTACCGCCGTTTGGGAACAGACCAGCGGGCCTGTGAAATCCGCAAACGGTATGCCACCGGCAACTCAGAACCGCAGCTCCTGACGCAGTCCCTCGCAAATGACGGCGTTTCCCTGGAAGACGTGGCTTCGGTCCTCCAGGTCGTGAACCTGGAAGAAGCGCTGAAACGGGGGGAAAACCATTGGATCGCGGATCTGGAGGCCATAGTGCGGATGTATCGGTCCGTCCCTGTGTCCGACCGCCTTTCCCCGTCTTCGCAGTCCGTGGGGGCAATCTGTCTGGCCCCTTTTGTGGCCTATCTTCTGCAAAGGCTTACCCCGGACATGGAACGGTTCTCGAAGATCATTACCCCGACCGCCCAAACCGAACTGGTGAGCCTGGTGGCGGGCAAACTGGCTTTCTGTGCGGAAAACACCCTTCTGACCTGTGCCCGGTACTTTGAAAATGCAAAGGATGTACCGTACTGGAGGACAGTGCCGGTATCGGAGGGGGGAAAGCGGTTCCTTGCATGGTTTTATGAGCAGGGGATAGAGCTGTTGGTCAATACGTACCCGGTGCTGGCCCGGAAACTTCTTCTGCTGCTGGAAACACACCGGAAAAACTGTATGGCGTTTCTGGAAAATTTTCAGAAAGATATTCCGCAGATCGCCACGGTGTTTGGAATACCGGAAAAGGAGATCGTCATCTGTACCCTGAAGGGGAATCTTTCGGATGCGCACAACAAAGGCAGGTCGGTGCTCAAGCTGGGACTGCGTTCGGGGCAGAATCTTTTCTACAAACCCCGGAGCATGGCGGTGGATTTTGTCTGGCGGAAATTGGTGGACCGGCTGGGGGAAAACGGTTTTCCCACCCGGCTGGCGGCACCCCCTGTGCTTGACCGGGGCACCTATGGATATACCCGGGAAATCACATCGGAACGGCCCCTGGGGGAGGAGGACATCCGGGAATACTATCGCAATGCGGGGGGCCTGTGCTGCGTGGTCTGCCTTCTGGGCGGATCGGACTTTCACCATGAAAATATCATTGCCCAGGGAACCGTTCCGGTGCTGATCGATGTAGAAACCATCATGACCCCCAAACCGGCGCCGGTATATGGTCTGGCGGAGATCAACAAATCGGAAGGTGCCAGTACGCATGTGGGCAGGACGCTGATGCTGCAGCAGTGGGTGGGCGATTCCGTTTCCTCCGCGCGGGACATCGGAGGCTTCACCTCCGAACAGGACGACATGCAGAACATCCCGGCGGCGCAGGACGGGGGCCGGAAAGGCGCCGAGTATTATCCCCGGGAATTTGCGGAAGGGTTTGCCGCCGCGTATGACTTCCTTGCAGAGCACAGGCAGAAAATCCTTGGGGAAAAGTGGCTGGATGGCTTTGCCGGATGCCGGTTCCGGTATGTTTTCCGGCGCACGGCCCTGTATTATTCCCTGATGCAGCACTTTTACAGTGCCCCCTTCCTGCGGGACATCAACTATTTTGAGGCGGCGCTCAGCCGATTGGGGGCCGGCATTTTGCTGAATTTTGAAAAGGGGGATGCCGAACGGCTCTGGAAAGTGGTGACCGCAGAAAAGCAAGCCATGGGGTTTGGGGATATTCCCTATTTCACCTGTTACGGCGGCAGCAGAGACCTTTCTTCTGCCCAAGGACTCTGCGTCAGAAACTTTTTTGAAACTTCCCCGGTGGAACTGGCACAAAAAAATCTGCTGGGTATGTCCGAGGAAGCCAAAGAAAAAGAGCTGGCCTATATCCGGCTGGACCTGGAGACCTGCCGCCTGCAAAAAGAATATGGGATCGGAACGCCCCTTCTCTCTTACCAGAATGTGGTGCGGCACCCGTATCCGGCTGATCCGGCGGGAGAAAATCTGCTTTGGCCGGAAGTGGAGCGCATCATGCAGACCATCCGCACCTTTGAACTGGAGGAAGGCTCCTTTGAATATTACGCGCCGGTGCGCAATCCCAAAACGACCCGCTACAATCTGGAGGTCCTTCCCAGTACCCTGTACAGCGGCACCCTGGGAATTTTACTGGTGCAGGCGGCCTATGCCAAGCAAACGGGGAACGACCGCCTTCGCACGGCCGTTCTGGGCAAGATGCAGGCGCTGTATCGGGAAGAATTTTACACCGGACGCAGAGCGGCCTCCCTGAACATCGGTTTTTCCCAGGGAATATCCGGGTATCTGCAAACGGCCATGGTCCTGGCGGATCTCCTGGGGGACAAATGGCTGGAAGAAATGGCGCTCTCTGTGGCAGTGGATGTCCCGGAAGAACACATTGCCCGCACAGCGGAAGTGGATTTCTTCGGTGGTCTGGCCGGAACACTGTACTACTTTTCCAAACTCTATCAGCGCAGGCCGCACCCGGCGCTTTATGCCAGGATCCAGTGCCTTTTGCAGGCGCTTCTCAGCCGTGCGTCGGCGTATCGGCAGTGGAAACAAGTCTGGCGTTCCGAAAGGGAGTACCAGCCGCTTACCGGGCTGGCGCACGGGCAATGCGGCATCGCGGCGGCACTGCTGGAAGCACAGAAAATCCTGGGGGATCCGGACTTGGCCAGAACGGCGCGGCAGCTTGTTTTGTATGAGGATTCCTGCTACAGCCAGAGCGAGAACAACTGGTTGGATTTCCGCAGGTTTGAGGTACATTTGCGGGGATACACACCGGGCAAATCCTATCATCCCCGGTTCATGTACGGGTATTGTTCCGGCGCACCGGGGATCGGCGTGGCAAGGATCCTGGCCGCCAGACAGCTGAACAGCCGGGAGTTTGACGAGGATATCGGCAGAGCGCTGAAGTTTTGCCTGTCGCCCCGCATCATCGGCAACGATTCCTTGTGCTGCGGAAGCGGTGCGTGGGTTGAATTTCTGCTGGAGGCGTCCCTGTATACGGGTAAAGCGGAATACCGCAGCCATGCCCGGAAGCTTTGCGCCGGAATCCTGCCGGAAGTAAGCGGCAGGGATTATCTGCTTTCCAATCTGAATGGCGCATGGGATATTTCCCTGTTCAAGGGCTGCGGCGGTGTTGCCTACCAGCTGATGCGGACCCTGGACCCGGCGGGGATACCGTCTGTCCTTCTCTGAGGGCGGACCGCGGCTTTCCCTCCTGGCAAAATGCAATCTTTACGGAAAGTGCCGGACCCGGAACGGCCGGCACCCAATGATTCCCTGAAGAAAAAGAGCAGCATCCCAGCGGATGCTGCTCTTTTGTTTGCCATGCGGAAAAAAAGGGGGCGGAGCCCGCAGCAGAAGAAAGAAGCGGTCAAGAGGACAAAAAGCGTGGGCAGGTTCACCCCATAAAATTGTTTTCCCTATGGACAAGCGTCTGTCCATGGGGAGCTGCTATGATGAAAACACAAAAAGAAGTACCGCATACCCGAAAAGGAAACAAAGAATGAAAAGTACAAATAAGGGATACAACCGTATGGTGCGGTTGGGCCGGAAGATTCTGGAAACAGATTTCAGCAACGGACCGCTGCTGCTGGGCCCTTTGTGGCTGCTGTGGCACGGCGAATGGAGGCTGGCACTGAGGGACTATCTGCCCTTGACCGCCCTTTATGTGGCAGCACACGGATTGGTCAGCCACGGCGCGGCAGGGAACAATATGTTGCTGTTCCGGATGGGCACCATGGGCATAGGGCTCTGTGTTCTGGCGGCAGCAATCCTCAATTTCCGGTGGTGCCTTCGCTGGCCCGGAATCTCCCACGGCAAGGGCGGACACTGGTGCCTCCCGGTGCTCTGGGTCGGGGCACTGTACCTGGCACTGGATTGGGGGATGCGCCTGGGCATGGTCCTGTAAAAGAAAAGCCCCGCGCCTTTCACCAAAAACGCAGGACCAGCTTTTCCTTATTGGCCAAAACTGGCCAGCTCTTCCACAATGCGGGCCACCCGTTCCACATCCCGCTGGGAAAGCTGCCGCAGCACCGCTTCAATGCGCTGGATGGATTCCTCGGTGGCGGTGTCGGTGCGGTCTTCGTACAAAAACAGGGTGGCCAGGGTGATGCCCAGCCCGTCGCAGATCCTTTGCAGGGTGTAGATGGTGGGATTCTTCTGGCCGCGCTCGATCATGCCGATGGTGTTGACGTTCAGGTCACAATCCAGCGCCAGCTGCTCCTGACTGATGCCCTTCAGCAGCCGGAAATGCCGCAGTTTTGCCCCGGTCTGCTGCACCACAGTGCCTGCGTTGTCCAAAGCTCCCACCTCCTGCAGTAATGACTTTTTATTATTGTAGTGGGTTTCACAAAAAAGAACCAATGACTGGATTGATTGAAAAAACATATTATAATAGTTTTCTGCGGCCCTTGTGCGGCCCTGAACAGAATGCACAAATACAACAGTGTTTTTTGTGAACTATTATGGACATTCCTTTTCCATAAATATGCTATACTGAAAGAGAGTCTTATTATGTCGGATTTTTGCTGCCGGGTATTCGAGTTTCCCGCGCCGCCGGACCTTGCTGATTTGTATGGGGCGATCTGTGCTGCTATCCCGCCCTGCTATGTGTGCGGCCAGGGTTTTTCCAATGACTGCCTGCGTTTTGGGCTGGAAAGCGGGGGAAAGGCCGAACTGCGGTTTCAAGGCAGTACCTGTGAAATCTGGCTGCTGGATTGCCCGCGGGAACAGACCGTCGAAGCGGCCGGGACGTACGGTGCTTTGTTTGAGGAACTGGTGCGGCGGCTGGCAGTGGACGGAAAGGAGCGTCTGCATGGCCGAAGATAAAATTTATCGTCTGCTTGCCTTGCAGCAGGAACTGCTGAGCGGGAATGCCATTGACAAAAAGGCCATGGCAAAACGGTTTGAGGTGAGCGAAAAAAGCGTACAGCGGGATCTGGAAACGCTGCGAGCCTACTACGCCGGACAGGATAACGACCTGCAATATGATCGGGAAGCTGACCGATATCGCCTTGAACAGCCCGCGGCAGCCCGGTTGACCAAAAGCGAGGTACTGGCAGTCTGCAAAATCCTGCTGGAAAGCCGCGCGTTCACCGAAGCTGAACTGGACCCCATCCTGAACAAACTGGTGGCCTGCTGTACCCCGGTGCAGAACCTGCAGGCGGTACAGGAACTCATCGGCAACGAGCGGTTCCATTATGTGCCGCCCCATCACGGGAAAAAGTTCGTGGACAAGCTCTGGAAACTGGGGGAGGCCATCCGGGATCACAAGGTGCTGGAGATGGATTATGTGGGCACCCACAACGGTACCCCCAAACATCGCCGGGTGCAGCCGGTGGGTATCCTGTTCAGCGAGTATTATTTCTATCTGGCAGCCTTCATTGAAGGCATCGACAAAAAGGAGCACTTTGCCAACCCGGAGGACCGTTCACCAACCATCTACCGGGTGGACCGGATCGCGGACTTTACCGTGACCAATGACCGGTTCGACATTCCCTACAAGGACCGCTTCCAGGAAGGGGAGATGCGCAAGCGCATCCAGTTCATGTACGGCGGCAAGCTGCGGCACATCCGGTTCCAATACACCGGCCCCAACATCGAAGCCGTTCTGGACCGCCTGCCCACCGCCCGGGTGGTGGAAAAACTGCCCGAGGGCGGACAGATCGTGGAGGCGGAGGTCTTTGACGGCAACGGCCTGGATATGTGGCTGAGAAGCCAGGGGGAATGGGTGGAAATTCTTAACGCCTAATGAGAAAAGGGACGTTTTGCTTCGGACCTGCAAGGAGGAATACAGATACGAATGAACCAACAGGATGTTTTTTCCATTTCACAGCTCCTTCCTTTTCACCCCATTCTGAAGGAAGAACCTGCTGCGCAGATGCAGTATTTCCTGTACCTTAAAAAGTGTATTTCCATTCTGAAATGGAGCAAACGGAGATACACATGTGCGCAACTGGATTTTTACCGGGATGTTTTGTGCGGCCAAGAAAAGATCGGGGCTCTTCGCCGGAAGGCGCCGTTTGCCCCGCGATTCTGCTTTTTGATTCCTTTTGATCTGGCAATCATGACCGGCTTCCGGTCACGGCTGCTTGATTCCGAGAGGCTCGCCGCCATCCTGGCACGGATGTTTTCCGACTTTCAACTGGACCCTCCGGAGGTCTTTTTCCTGAACAGCTGTTTTGAAGCCGCTTTCGGACGCAAGGACGCGTGGAAAACGGTTCTGCACAGCAAACAGGGGCAGGCGTTTGAGGAGTATGTGAGAAAGGCAAAGGAAAATGCGGATTTTCTGAATATGGCCCCGTATCATATTCTGACAACTGCGACGATGAGTGCCGGCAAGTCCACGCTGATCAATGCACTGAGCGGGAAAAATATCAGCCGGACGCAGAATATGGCTTGTACCGGCAAGATCCATACCATCATTGCAAAACCCTTTGAGGATGGCATTGTCAGTGAGGATGACTATGAGCTGCATATCCATGCCACACAGGACGATCTGATGGATGACCATGCGGACAACAAGTCCGGTAAAATCCTGGTCAGTACCTATTTTAATGGTTCCCTGGGCGGCCGGCGGATCATTTTGTTTGACTCTCCGGGCGTGAATTCCAGCGATAACCCGGAACATACCCGGATCAGCCAGCACATACTCAAATCCCGGAAATACCAGCTCTTGCTCTATGTGCTGAACGCAACACAGCTCAGTACAACAGATGAGGAACTCTATCTGCGGATGGTGCGTCAGAAGATGGGCGATGCACAGATCCTCTTTGTGCTGAATAAAACGGATGCACTGCTGACCGAGGAGGAAAATGTGTGTGCTTCCATCCAACGGCAGGAAAAATTCCTGCAAGGAATCGGTTTCAAGGAGCCTGTCATCTGCCCGCTTTCTTCCCGGGCCGCTTACCTGGTCCGGAAAGGTCGGACCTCCGAACTGAGCCGGAGGGAGCAGCGGGAACTGGAGCTTCTGACGGATGAATTCCAAGCGGATCCAGTATCCGGATATTATGAGCAGCGGTTGGGTGCTGCGCCGCTTTCGGGGATGGAGCAGGGCGATGATCTGCTGATAAACAGCGGTTTTTTGTATTTTGAAAAGATGATTGAACAACGAATCAGAAAGGAGCAGTCTAAATGACACAGGTGTCTGTAAAATACAATCCGTACAAAATGGAGACCGAAATCAAAATCAACGGGAAAAATGTTTCCACCGACAGCAGCCTGTATAAATTCACCAAAGGAAAGCGGCTTCAGGAATGGGTCGGGAACTTTCCTGATATGCTGAAGAAAGAACTGAACACCATGACCTTTTCCCTGGAATTCTGCGGCATGGAGCTGGACTGGGATGATTTTCAGGAGGCGTTGACCCAGGCACAGAAAGCCGGACGTATCAAGGTAACGGATATGAAATACATCGCTGGCAAGAGCGATGAGGATGTCACCCGGAAAATCGTACAGATATTCGAGGATCTGCGGAACGGGCCGATTGATGATTTCCGGGACCCCCGGCTGGCAAAAGCTTTTGCCAGCATTCAGAACGCAGTTTTCCCGGTGAATGTGATCGCGACCATGAGCTCCGGCAAATCCACGCTGGTGAACGCCTTGCTGCGCCAGCAGCTGATGCCGGCCAAAAATGAGGCGTGTACGGCGACGATCACCGAGATCCTGGATACGGATACCCCGGATTTTGCTGCGGTCGCTTATGATGAAAATGACGTTGTCCTGCGGGAAATTCCGCGGCTCACCCATGAGATCATGAAAGAGCTGAACGAAAATGCCCAGGTGCAGCGCATCAAAGCGGAAGGGGACATTCCTTTTCTGGATGCAAAAGATATGGCGCTGAGCATTGTGGATACGCCGGGTCCCAACAACGCCCAGAACCAGGCCCACAAAAATATGACCTACCGGGAGATCAACAATGATGCCAACAACCTGATTCTGTATGTGCTGAACGCCACCCAGCTGAAAACCAACGATGATGCGTCTTTGCTGAAATATGTGGCGGATCAGATCAAAAAAGGCGGAAAGCAGGTCCGGGACCGCTTCCTCTTTGTGGTCAACAAAATGGATGAATTTGATCCGGACAAAGAAGATATCGGGCAGACCCTCCAGAAGGTCAGGCAATATCTGGCAGCTTATGGCATTGAGGATCCCCAGCTGTACCCCTGCTCTGCCTTTGCGGCACTCCATCTCCGGACAGATCTGGCTGCTTTAGACATCGACAATCTCACCCAAAAACAGAGAAGCAAGCTTCCGAATTCCACGAGAAGTGCAATCACCATGGCCGAAAATCTCCTCTATTCTGATGAACTCCATCTGGAAAAATATTCGACCCTCTCCCCCAGCGAACAGCAGAAACTGGAATACCGGCTGCAGAAGGCGGTGGAAGCCGATGATACAAAGGAACAGGCCCTGATCCATTCCGGCATCTGTTCCCTCGAAGCGGCCATTACCTCCTATGTGAAAAAGTACGCCAAGACCAAAAGAGTCAAAGATCTGGTGGAATCGTTCCAGGAAGTACTGGAAAGCAGCAAGGTGCTGGTAAAGGCCAAAGAGCAGGTGGCTACTGATGAGCAGGCCGCCAAGGCCTGTGCGGAGCGCGCGGCTGCCATGCGCAGAAAAATTGTGGATGGAAAGGAGGCGCAGGCGTTCAAAGCCCAGATTGAGGCGTTGGATCCCATGCCCGCTCTGCGGGAAAAATCGGAGCAGCTGACAACCGGGGCGGCGGCCAAAGTAACCAGGATCTTCAGCCCGTACGGGGAGTATCTCACCAATCGGGACGAAGCCAAACATTTGGTCAGGCAGTTCAGCATTGCCAGTTCCGATGCAATGGCGGAATTGACCGCCGAGCTGGAAAGCGCCATCAACCATCAGATCGTGGATACCGGCGAACAGCTGCTGATGGAATATCAGGAAAAACTGACCCGTTTTGATGATGCCTCCGAAGAGGAAGCGCTGGATTTCCGGACGGTGGATTTGATCAAAGGCGCCCTGAATACCATGAGGGAAAGCGCGGAGACCTGGACCAGCGATGAATTTGCCGCCGAAACGGTGGAGGGTATCGGGGAAACCACCTATGAGAAAAAGACTTACTACGAAAAGGTGGGCCAGCAGGAAAAAGAGGTCATCGTCGGGTCCCATCAAGAGAAGATCGGGACCCGTAAAGTGAAAAGCGGGTCCCATCAGGAAAAGGTAGGAACCCGTCGCGTAAAGAAACCCGGCATTTTTGCAGCCATCGCCCGACTCTTTGGCGGCGGTTATACCGATGAGGATGTCTACGAAAAGGTGGACGACTATAAGGAAGAAGACGTCTACGAGACCGTGCTGGATTACAAAAAGATCATGGAGGATGTCTTTGAGGAAAAAACAGAAACGATCGAAAAATTCAGTGTGGAGGTAACCAAAATCGAGCGCGCACTTCTGGCACGCATGCGCAGCAGCCTGGAAGAGGGCCTCAACAGGGCGATGGATCTTGCCGAAGAGCAGGTCAAAGCACTGAAAGTCCAGTTCGCCGACCTTTTTGAAGAGCTGGATACCATTATTGCGGCTAAATATGATGAGCTGGAACGGTATGCCGCCGATGAGACAGAAAAAGCGAACAAGCTGCAAAAGAATCAGGAACTGCTGAACTGGATCCAGACCAATCTGGAAGAGATCGACACATTGCTGGCTATGTGAGAAAGCAGGTGGAGCATGGATATCGAAACAAAGAAACTGGTGGACAAAGGCGATTTCCGGACTCTGAAGTATCTGTTTGTGGATGCGCTGGATGTGGACCCCACGTTTGCCCAGTTTGAAGACGACTACCGGTATTGCCGCCAGTACGTCCCGCAATTGTGGGATTCCTATCAGGAACTGACGCCCCTGCGCTCTGACCCGAAGGAATGGGATGAAGAGTATTGGGTGCGCCTGAAAGTGGATCTGGCCAAGAATTTTGCCGACAAGCGGCTGTCCCATATGCGGGAGGTGGCAAAGGTGGTTCTGGCCGAAAAGGTCCGCCGCATCCAGGCAGAGCGGGCGGCAAGAACCGCGGCGGAGCAGGCAAAAATCAAAGCCTCGATACTCGCATCGACCCCGGAAGAGGCTTCCGGCAAAACGCTGCAGAAAGCTGCCGGACCGGCACTTTCCGGGGCTGAACAAGAACGGCGCCGCATTGCAGCAAAAGAGCGTCAGCTTGCAGAGGAAAACCGGCGGCTAGAGGAGGCTCGCGCCGAAGCGGCCAAAGAGCTGGCCGCCAAAAAGGAAAATCTGCGGCAGGAAAGTGAGGAAACCCCGTCAAAAAAAGTGCTCTGGATTGTTGTGGCCGTGGTGGTAGTGGCAGTGATCCTTTTGCTGCTGATAAGCCAGGGCAATCCGAACTGACACGCTCCGCCCCGGTGCCACCGCCAAAGGCAACGCCCATAGGATATAAAGGAAGTGAACTGCGGCAGATTTGTTCGGCAGGAAGTGAACTTTTCAAGATAACGCCTGCCAGAGACCGCCTGTATCGCTATGTGGTAGGAAACAGTGGCGTTATTCAGCGAACAGATGTATACCACCGTATCGGGCTGTCCGATCCGCGGCGGATCACGCTGGTGGGGAAAAAGACGTATCATGTTGCAAACGGTGTCCGTCTTTCCCCCGGTGAGAGTTATTCGCTGTATGCCATCCTGTCAGACCATAGCGTGTATGGATATGCGTTTTGCAGAAGCAGCGGGTTTTCCTTTATAAATATAAAAAAGGAGCCGGACGATCCGGGAACCTGGAATTTTGTGTTTCTGCTGGAACAAAAACCGAAGAAATAAAAAGGAAGAAAGGATGATGGGATTCTTGGCTAAATGGAATCCAAATGGCGCATTCCAAAAGGAAGAACCTCCCGCCAAGGCCAACGCACCGCACAATTCGCCGGATGAATCTGTGGCTGTGTATACGGCGTCTGCGGAAAATATGAATTTTTTCATCCTGCAAAATAACCTGCAGAATTGTCTTGTCAAGGTGGATAACGAGGTGATGAAAAGTTATCTGCCCACCCTGCAGAATTG
>ERZ1643251.2844-NODE-2844-length-16897-cov-45.125579_pt1 | contig 16897 bp, 23 predicted proteins | sample MGYA00579261_ERZ1643251 | MGnify/ENA primary metagenome ERZ1643251 (study PRJEB29033, sample SAMEA4952267) | chicken gut metagenome | biome: Broiler Chicken; feature: Gastrointestinal Tract; material: Caecum | place: Ireland | collected 2018 | study: Broiler...
ATACCAAATTTTGTATTTTTTAACTTATCTAGTCTTTATTATAAGAGTCTTTCTATTTAACACTATCCATTCCCCATTTCTTTTACCATTTTTTCGTTCTATTAAACCTTTATTTTGCATATCAATCATTCGTGTTTTAATTGTTCTTAATGATTTATTAATCTTATCAGCAATTTCTTCTTGTTTAATGGTAGGATTACTTTTAATTATTTTTATAATAGCTAATTGCTCTAAAGTACAATCATTATATTCCAGTTCTTTTAAATTGTTATTTTTATTATAGTCAATATGAGTAAATCGATTTTTTAATTCATAATTTGTACTTGCTAAAAGATTGTAAAAGAATTTTTCTAAAAAAGAAATATCTTCAAAAATATTTTTTTCAAAATTTTTGTAATTAGCTCTAACTAACGCATTTCTAAAATAAAATGAATTATTAGCAAAAACTTCATTGTTAATATTAAAGCCAAAAGTTCTTAAATATTTTATTATAAAAACAGCTGTTGTTCTTGTATTGCCTTCACCAAATGGATGAATTTGCCATATATTTGATGTAAAATGAGATAAATGTTTTATTGATTCTTCAAGAGACAAATTTTTATATAAGAAATTTTTTTCTTGTTCAAAGTCGTACTCTAAAACTGATTTTATAGAATCATATGATGCATAAGTTACAGTATCTCCATTTAAAACCCATTCTTCTTTTGTTATATTATAATCCCTAAATTTTCCAGCATGGTTATAAATACCATTAAACAACCTTTTATGAATATTTAATAATTCAATATAATTAAAATTAAAAGATTTTTCACTTAAAATTTCTGCTATTCTTACAGATACTTTATCTGCTTCCTCGTAATTTTCTTTATTTTTATTATTTTTAACTTTATAATATTGATTTATTCGATATTTTACTTCATTTATATCAATTTTACCTTCGATGTGTTCTCTAGCTTTTTCAATTAAATAATTTGAAGTTTTTAATCCATCGACATCTTGTAATCCAATTGCTGTTTCCCATGTTATAGTTTTTTCAACTTTACTAGGTTCTCCTTGTTTAATATATTCTGAAAGACCTAAATTCCAATTTTTTTCCATATTCACTCTCCAGACTATATTAATTATACTATAAATCATTTTAAAAATCAAATTTCAAAGTGCAAAATTTGCACTTTGAGACTGCACTTTAAACAAAAAAACTGCAATTAAGCAGCTTTATCTTGATTAAGTCCATATTTACGATTGAATTTTTCAACTCTACCTGTTTTTGTAACAGTTCCTTGTTTACCTGTAAAGAATGGATGACATTTGTCACAAACTTCTAAATGTAATTCTTTTTTATTAGATCTTACTGTAAAAGTATTACCACAAGCACAAGTAACTTTAGTTTCCATATATTCTGGATGAATACCTTTTTTCATAATCTATCTCCTTCCGCCATGACTAAAAAAGTCATAGAAATTTAATGCGTATATATTATAGCAAATAAATTTAAGAAAAATCAAGCATTTTTGTTATTTTTTTCAATAATTGTTAAATTAAATATATATATTCATATAAAAGACTATGAAACAATAAAAAAAAATAGTATAATACTCACATAAAAATTAATTTGAAGGGAGTTTTTTATAATGATATATTCCATTAATTCTAAATATTGCAAAAATGGGTTAATTCAAATAATGCCACGTACTGCTGAAACACATTTAATATTAAGTTCAGATGAAATAATTTTATTGAAACTTGGAGAAGAAGTTTTAATTAATAAGTATTCAAATCATCCTAGTAGAAATTTATTTCCATTTAGCGACAAAGAACAGAGCAATCAGCAACATTTCACAGAAATATTTGAATATAATAAGGTTTATCTAAATTATAGAGGTCAAGGAGGATTTAGTTTTCATAAAAATTACTTTTTTAAAGAAAATGATAGAGCCTTAGTTTTAGAAGAATCTTTATTTTGTGACGAAAGAGATGCTTCTAAAAATATAATGGAATTAAGTCGAAATGAAATTGATGAAATGTTTAATAGTGATAATTTTGATATAATGGTAATGATGGATAGAAACGGATTTATTTCATTTATTAAAAGTAAAAAGGATGACTTTAAAATTGGCCCAAACTTAATTCCAAGTAATGAAGAAATTGTTAAAAGAGAAGTTAATAGTAGAATTAGTAATTACAACATTGCAAAATTTTTCAATCCAAATTTGGAAAATGAAGAAAATTATAAACAAGCATCTACACCAAAAACAATAGATGAAATTAAAGATTTTAACATATATGGACCAGCTTTAATGGGAACTTATTCTCATTTATTATTGACTAGTAAAGATGGTAAATTTAATTTAATGTGGTTTAAACTTGATTTTATTGAAAAAGACAAATTTAGATTAACATTTAGTCCAATTGAAATTATTGAACCTACCGTTGATGATGTTATGAATTATTCAGCTAATTATGATATTGATTTTACACCAGAACCATATCAATCAAATAAAGTTCTAAGAAAGTTATATTAAATCAACAATTTCATTTTAATTTTGTTATAAAAACATATCAAAACAAAAAGGTTTTAAAATTTTTTCAAATATTAAAAGATTAGTTATAGACATCTATGACACTTGCTCCATAAGTAAAATATATTTAAATCTTTCTTCTTTGATAAAAACTAATTTAGAAATAAATTAGTTTTTTTGAGTTATGATAAAAATCAAGCATTTTTGTTGTTTTTTTCAATAATTGTGTCAATTATTTTATTTGAAATCAATTTATATCCATCTTTATTAGGAAAATAACTATTAGGATTATCAAAATAAGATGTATTATTGAAATCATTATATATATCTAAATAAGTTATTTTATAATTGTCACATAGTTTTTTTAATTGCTCATTGGCATATATAAAAAATTCATCTAAACTATTTTCTTTTAAACAATTATATATACCAATATATATTATATCTTCTTTAGAATAAGTTCGCAATAATTTAAATAAATTTTCTAAATCAACTGTTACTTCTTCAAATTTTGTATATAAATCATTAACACTAAAATCATTATTAAAAGTTACATTACTAAATAAATCATTCATTCCAACTGATAAAGTAATTATATCAGCTTTAATTAATATATTTTGAATATTTTTATCATCTATTTTTATATTATCTTCAATATCTTTTACGAAATCAATACTTCTTTTATTATTATTAGTAAAACTAACATATTTTTTAACTTCTAAACTATCCTTAATATAATCAGCATAACCATAATCCTTAGCATTATAAGAATTTATTCCATTAGCAAGACTATCTCCCATTGAAAAATAATATATTTCTTTATCTTTAAAACCTAAATAAATTAAAAATACCGATAATAAAACAATAATTATAGTTAATATTTTTTTCATAATTTTCCTCCTAAAAAAAGTAGATTGCTCTACTTAATTATATTATTTATTAATTAAATTATTCATCAACTAAAACAATATCTGCTCCAACATTTTTTAGTTTTTCTATAATATTTTCATAACCTCTTAAAATATGTTCAACATCTTTAATAACTGTTGTTCCACTTGCTTTAAGTCCTGCTAAAACTAAACATGCTCCTGCTCGTAAATCAGTAGCAATAACTTCTTTACCTATTAAATTTTTTGGTCCATTTATATATATTTTTCTTTTATCAACAATAATATCTGCTCCCATTTCATTTAAAAATGGTACATTTTGAAATCTATTTTCATATATTGTTTCTTCTAAAGTTGATTTGCCAGTGCAACCTACTAATAAAGTAGTCATAGGTTGTTGTAAATCGGTTGGAAAACCAGGGTAACCTAATGTTTTAACTGTTACATGTTTCATCTTATCTACTTTAGAAACAATTAAATAATCATCATGTATTTCTATTGGAACACTCATTTCTTTTAATTTTGATGTTAAAGATTCAATATGATCTGGTATTATATTTTCTATTTTTAATTTATTTCCAACTAAAGCTCCAGCTATAACATAAGTTCCAGCTTCAATTCGATCAGGTATTACTTCTGCAAAGCCATCACCTAATTTAGAAACACCTTTGATAGTTATTTCACTAGTCCCTGCACCACTTATTTTAGCTCCCATATTATTTAAAAATGTAGCGACATTTACAATTTCCGGTTCTTTAGCGGCATTTAAAATCGTTGTCGTACCCTTTGCTTTTACCGCAGCCAAAATAGTGTTGATAGTAGCACCTACACTTGGCATATCAAGACTAACTTCATTACCAACCAATTCTTTAGCTGTAATTACAAATTTATTACCTTCTTCAACTACCTCTGCTCCTAACGCACGATATCCTTTTAAAGTTTGATCAATTGGTCTTGCCCCAATTGAACAACCACCAGGAAAATACATTTCAACATGTTTATATTTTCCTAATAAAGCTGACATAAAATAATATGATGCTCTTAATTTTTTTGCTTTTGCTTCTGGTATTTCTTTATTTTCTATATTAGTTTGATCAATAATCATCTTATTATCTTCTCTTTTAACTTTAGCTCCTAAATATTCTAATATTTCATTTAACGCATCGATATCAGATATGTTAGGAACATTATCTATTGTCACAATACCATCTGACAAAAGTGAAGCAGGTACTAAAGCAACCGCACTATTTTTAGCCCCACTTATTTTTATTGATCCCTTTAATTCTTTGCCTCCATTTATTTTAATTTTTTTCATAACTTCCTCCACTATATTTGTATGTAATTAATTAGGCTTTGTTATTACTTCCAAATAATACTACTTTTTCTTTAATCATTTCTTTCATAGCAACTTCGCCACCTTTAATTATTTTACGTGGGTCATATACTTTATCATTTTCATTTAAAAAACTTCTTATTGCTTTTGACCAAGAAATTTGTAATTCAGTATTAATATTTATTTTAGTAATACCACAACTAATTGCTTTTTTTATTAATTCATCAGGTATTCCTGAACCACCATGTAGTACCAAAGGTAATTTAACCAAATCATGAATTTTAACCATTCTTTCAAAATCTAATTTTGGTTCACCTTTATATATTCCATGAACACTTCCTAAAGCAGGCGCTAAAAAATCAATATTAGTTTCACTTACTAATTTTACTGCGTCTTCTACTTTAGCATAAGCAAGTTCATTAGCAACACCATCTTCTTCTCCACCAACAGCTCCTATTTCTGCTTCAACTGTTACATTTTTACCTTTAGCATATGCTACAACTTGTTTAGTTATATTTATATTTTCTTCTAAAGAATATTTTGAAGCATCAATCATAACTGAAGTAAAACCATTATCAATAGCTTTAACACAAGTTTCATGACTACTTCCATGATCTAAATGTAAAGCAACAGGAATTGTTATATTTAAATCACTAATTAAAGATCTAACTAGATTAGATACAGTTTTATATCCTCCCATATATTTAATAGCACCTTCACTAACACCTAATATAACTGGGCTATTTAATTTTTGACATTCTTCTAAAATAAATCTTGTCCATTCTAAATTATTTATATTAAATTGTGGTACAGCATATTTGCCACAATCTGCTTTATTAAGCATATCTTTCATATTTTCTAACATTCTATCACCAATTTAATTATATATAGTTTTTGTAATAAAATCAAGGTTATTTGTATTACATATGTCAAAAATATGGTATAATATTTAAGCTAAAAGGAGAAAAAACATGAAAAAACTAAATAATTTGCCAGAACCTTTAAGTCAAGATCAAATAGTAATTTTATACAAACAATACCAAGAAGGAAATTTAGAAGCAAAAAAAATAATTTTAAATCATAATATAAAATTAATAATAAATTTAGTGTTAAAAAATTTTAATAAACCTTATTATGATATAGAAGAATTAACTGCTATTGGATTACTCGGTATTACTGAAAGTTTTGATAAGTATGATTTATCTAGAAATGTTAATTTTTCTACTTTTGCAGTTCACTGTGCAAGAATGAAAATAATTGCCCATTTAAAAAAACAAAAATCAAAAATTATAATTACTTCTATAAATGATTTTATAAACTTTGATCAATTATTAAAAGATGATAATGTTGATATTGAATATGATTATGATCTAAAAGAAGAACATCTTATAATCAAACAATTAGTTGAAGAACTAAAAGAAAATGAACAATTAATTATAAAATTATATTTTGGATTTGATGGCAATAAAAGACATACATTAAAAGAGATAAGCGAAATACTAAATGTTTCTCCCCAACGTGTACAATTTGTCCTAAAAAGAACATTAAATAGATTAAAAGATAAATTTAAAAAACATCAAAAAACTATTTAAAATAAATATAGAAATGCAATTATAATTAAAACTAATCCGCCTATAATAGTAGAAGTTTTACCAATAATATTATTTATTTTTTTACCTAATATTAAACCTAAATAAGTAAAAGATAAACTAAATATTGAAAATATGGTTGAACAATATAAATAATTATTACTAATTACATTTAATCCAATACCTACTGAAAAGCTATCAATACTTACAGCTAGACCAAATAACAATATTTGTTTAAAACTAACAATATTTTTAATATCTTCTTCTTTAAAAGTTTCATATACCATTTCAATACCAATTATAAATAAAATCAAAAAAACTATTATATTAGGATTATTTACATATTTTAATATAATGTTACCTAAAAACAAACCTAATAAAGGCATAATAAAATGATAAATACCTACTACTAAAGACAATTTATAAATGTCTTTTTTATTTAAATTTAAAGTACCATACGCTAAAGCTAAAGAAAAAGCATCCATACTAAGACTTATCGCAATAATAATTACTAACATAAAAAAATCCTCCTACAAAAATATATTTGTAAAAGAATTTTTTAGACTACTTACTCCAATCAATTGGTGTAATATTTTTACTTATTAAAAAATTATTAGTTTTAGAAAAAGGCTTACTTCCAAAAAAACCATTATAAGCAGAAAGTGGTGAAGGATGAACTGATTCAACAATATAATGATTTTTATTAGTTATTAATTTTTTCTTACTTCTTGCATATCCTCCCCATAAAATAAACACAATTGGTTGTTCTCTTTCGTTTAATTTTTTTATAATATTATCTGTAAATATTTCCCATCCTTTTTCTTTATGTGATAAAGGTGTATCCTTTACCACACTCATAATACTATTTAATAATAATACGCCTTGTTTAGCCCAATTAGTTAAATCATTGTTAGTTTTTTTTATACCTAAATCGCTTTCTAATTCTTTAAAAATATTATTTAATGATGGTGGTCTTTTTACCTCATCTCTAACTGAAAATGATAAACCATGAGCTTCATTTTCACCATGATAAGGATCTTGACCTAATATAACTACTTTTACTTCATCATAGTCAGTATATCTTAAAGCATTAAAAATATCTTTATACTGTGGATAACATATTTTATTTTTATATTCATTTTTTACAAAAACACCTAGTTTTTTAAAATAATCTTTATTTAATTCATCTTTTAAAACTATATCCCAATTCTTATTTATCATAACTAACACCTACTTCATTTTACCACATTCTTTATATCTTCTCAATTCAAATATAACATCTTTCTTTAATTTAATTATTGCATATATATTTATAATAGCTAGTATAGCTGTTAAAATATTTACTATTTCCCAAATTGTTTTAGCTGGTATAATTGAACTTATAAATAAAACAACACATATAACTATTTTAAAATAATTTGTTTTATTTGTTAAATACTTTAAATTAGATTCCGCATCATAAAAACCAGCTAAAATAGTTGAAAAAGCAAATAGAATTATTGATAAAATAACTATTATATTTCCTATATTTCCCAAATGATATATAAATGCATTTTGAGTTATTTCAATACCATTTAAATTATTTCCTAGAAAATTTATATCACTAGTTAAAATTACTAAAGCTGTTGCTGTACAAACTAAAAAAGTAGTTATATAAATACCTAATATTTGAACATAACCTTGATTAGCGGGAAATTGTGTTTTAACAGTTGAAGCAGCTATAGCTCCTGTTCCTAATCCTGCTTCATTAGAAAATATTCCTCTTTGAATACCTACTATAAAAGATGACAATACTCCAAAACCTAATGACTTAAAATTAAAAGCCTCAAATATTATACTTTTAAACAAATTTGGTATTTGGTCAATATTATTTATTATTATAAATATAGAAGCTAATATATATATTAAAGTCATAATAGGTACTAATTTAGAAGATATTTTAAATAATTGTTTAGTACTTTTATTTATGATTATAAAAGAAATTAAAGTAATGATCAAACCACTTATAACAGGATTAATATTTATGGAATTTGTTATTGTATTAGCTTGAATACTCAAAAATCCAAATACTTGACTGATAACAATAATAAAAGCATACATTCTACCTAATTTCTTATTATTTAAACCATTTTTAATATAATAACTAGGTCCACCTTTATATAGATTATTATCCTTTTCTTGATATTTAACACCTAAAGTTGTTTCAGCAAAACTGTTAGCAGCAGATATAAAACCGATTATCCACATCCAAAAAATTGAACCTATTCCCCCTAAATAGATAGCTAATGCAATACCGGCAATACTTCCTACACCAATTCTTCCTCCTAATACCATCATTAAAGATTCAAAAGGAGATATTGAATCATTTTCTTTTTTTATTATATTTCTAAACATTTCTTTAAAATTAAATTGTACAAATTTTAATTTATATGTAAAATAAACACCAGAATATACCATTAGGATTGTTGCTATTGCCCATAAAATACTATCAATTATTTTAAGCATTTAATCACCTAATTAAGTATATTAATTAAAAAAAGTTTAATTTCTTAAACTTTCGATTTCATTTTTAGCTAATTTAGTTACTTTACTTATTACATCTAAATCCATATTTAATTCTAACATTTCTTTTGCTACATCTATTTTATTTTGTTCGATTCCTTCTAATTTTCCTTCAGATAATCCTTGATTAAATCCTTTTTCATACATTACTTCTTCATATTGTTTTTGTTCTTCTTCACGACTTATCCAATCCACTACAAACTCATCATTGTTAGCTTTTATTACTTCTTCTTTAAAATTCTTCACTATCTCACTCTTTTCCGATAATTCTTCTAATCCTTTGTTTACCCAAATCTAACATAATTAATGCTTCTTCACCTTTGATAAACTTCTTATCATTATTATAATAGTTTTTTATGTATTTGTCTATACCTACATTATATATTTTTATATAATCAGTTAACTCTATTTTGTTTATTTTATCATATAATGTATATATACTTTTTTCATATTTACTATTATAAAAATTTAAATTTACTTGAATTATCGAATGACCTACTTTGTATTTGTTTCCTCTTTCCGTATTTTCACTTGCTAACTTAAAAACATAATGAAGATTTCTAATTTTTATTTCTTCACTATAATTAGTATTTAATTCAACATCGATTATCTCATCTTTTGTTTTTACTAACAAATCTAATCTTTGACCACGTATTTTATAATATTCTTGAATTAAATTAGGATTTAGTATTTGTAAATCTTCTATTTTTTTATCTATAATTGGTTCTAAAATAGCTATTAAAAATTCTTTTTTAACAGCAGCATACATGAAAATTGGTTCATGTCTTGCTGTATAAAATTTTTTTATATAAATCACCTCCTATTAGTTTTATTAACCAAAAGTATGGTGATTTCCTGCATGATTTTAAAAAAAATTGCTTTTTTAGAGCAATTTTCTATAGGTTATTAGCAATATCAATAAATATATTAATATCTAACTGTTCAGCTCGTACAGTTAAATCAAAATTATATTTATTTAAAATATTATTTATTCTTTCTAAATCATATCCTTTTAAATTATTTCTCAAATTTTTCCTTTTTTGTTTAAATGAATCTCTTACTAATTTAAAAAATAATTGCTCGTTTTTTAAATTAACTCTTTCTTTTTTACTAAATTCTACTACAATACTATCAACATTAGGTTTAGGCATAAATACATTTCTGCTAACATCTAATATCTTTTTTACATCAAAGTAATAATTTAAATAAACTGATAAAGAACTATAATCTTTACTATTAGGTTTAGCTTTAAATCTATCTCCTACTTCTTTTTGTACCATTACTACTATTTTATCTACAGCAATATTATCTTCAATCAATTTTATTAAAATAGGGGTAGTTATATAGTATGGTAAATTAGCGACAACATATAATTTATCATAATTATATTTTTTTATATCTTCTTTTATATTTTGTTTTAAAAAATCATTATATATAATATCAACATTATCAAATTCTTTTAAATTATTCTTTAATATATCTTTTAAAGTTGTATCTATTTCATAACATATAACATTTTTAGCGTTTTTAGCCAGTTTATAGGTTAATGATCCTGCTCCTGGACCTATTTCTATTACTAATGTATTTTTATCAATATCGGCCTTATTTATGATAGAATCAATAATATTTTCATCAATTATAAAATTTTGACCAAATTTCTTTTTAAAATTAAAATCATTTAACTCCATTATTTCTTTTATTTTTTTTGGTGAATATTCCATATTTTACTCCTTTCGGCTTGCTTTATATTATTTACTCATAATCATTTATTTTCTATTAAAATTTTATCTTTGTTAATTTGCTTTTGTAATAATTCTAATTCTTTTATTCCTTTATTATTCTTTAACACATTCATTTGTCTACGCGCAGATTCATTTAAATTTATCAATCTTTCTTGTTGTGATATATTATGTAAAATCATTTCTGCATTAGCATTTTCTAAATTACTTAAAATAACTAAATGTAATAAATCAGTGTAATCTCTAATATTACCTTTATTTGCTAATGATGGATTGTTTTCTCGCCATTCTTTAGCTGTCATTCCAAATAAAGCTACATTAATAACATCAGCTTCATTAGCATAAACATACTTTTTTTGATATTCAGTAAGTGTTGGTACTATATAATTTTTTATTGCATCAGTATGAATAGCATAATTAACTTTTGATAATAATCTACTTGCTTGCCATTCAATCTTATCTTGATAGGCTTCATCTCTTTTTAATCTTTCAAATTCTTGAATAACATATAATTTAAATTCTGGACTTAACCAACTAGCAAATTCTAAAGCAATATCAGAATGAGCATATGTACCCCCATTATTTCCCGATTTAGAAATCATTCCAATTGCATTGGTTTCTTTTATCCATTTTTGTGGTGACATATAAAAACTATTTTTTCCTGCTTCTCTTTCAAAGGTCGTAAATTCGATACCTTTGAAATTTTCATTATTAATACTTTCCCATAATCCTAAATAAGCAATAACATCTTTATTTCGCATCCAAGTTTGAATAGGAATCTTAGGTTCTTCTGGGTTAGTATATCTGGCCAAATCAGTTAAAGATATATAATTAATATTGCCTACTCTCATAACACTTATTTTCTTGTCTTCAACATTTAATTCTGATTTTATAACATTATTTTTCAATTTCTACCTCCTTTTAAATTTATTTATTATTATAACATCATTTTATATTTTTTTGATTAATTTTTATATAATTCATCAAATTTACAAATATAAAAAGATGGTTTACCATCCCCATCTTTGAACATTAAATTCAACATTACCACTCATGTTAGTAGCAAATCTAATGTTTTCATCCTTTTCTGTTTGATAAGCAACATCAAAATGATATATGCCATTTTTTAATTGTTCACGCATTGTATAACCAGTATCCATTACAATCCCCATAAAATCACCTAAATTAGAACTTTTAACTTCGATAATAGTTCCACAAGGAAATTCTGATAAAGCTGCAGCAAGTACCCTTACTTCACCAAATTCATCATCATTATAATAAACACCATCATTAATTAAATTAAATTTTTTCTTATCTTCAGTTTTACAAGAAACGTTTCCAACACCAGAACAAGTACTACAATCTGGACCATATCCAGTCATAACACCTTTGTATTTACCATATTTTCCAGTACCTACCACTACTTCTTCATTAATTACTTCTTCCAAAACTATTTCTTCATTATTTGTACCAACAAATACTAATCCATTTTTACCTTCAACTACAACATTAGTTATATTACTAGGAATAGAACTATCATAAGTCTTAATTGTTTCATATTCAATAACTTTAGAAACAACATTAACATTTTTATTAATATTATCATTATTTACTTCTTTTTTAGTTTCATTTACTTCAAAACCAAATAAAGATATAATTGAAAGCATTCCCAAACTCACCCATTTACCAAATAAACTTAGTAAATAAAAATTCATGGTTCACCTCTTACTATCCATAGTTTAAGTTTATCATAAATATAACTACAAGTCAAATTGATCTTTAGCATTTAAAGTTGTTACTTCTAACACTTTTTCTAAAGAAATATTTTTAATTTCAGCAATTTTCTTAGCTACATATATTATATTATAAGGCTCATTTTTAGTACCTCTATATGGTTCTGGCGTTAAAAAGGGACTGTCAGTTTCTAGTAATAAATATTTTAAATCTATTTCCTTTATAACATCTTTTAATTTACTATTTTTAAAAGTTAATACTCCACCTATACCTAATCTACAACCTATTTTAATAAATTCTTTAGCCATTTCTAAACTACCACTATAACAATGAATAACTTTTTTTAAATCCTTATAATTTTTTAATATATCATAAGTATCTTGCATTGCTTCTCTTGTATGTATTACAACTGTTTTATTATATTTTCTAGCTAAATCTAACTGTTTAATAAATTTATTAATTTGTTCTTCTTTATTATGTTCTAAATGATAATCTAATCCTATTTCACCTATACCTACTATTTTTTTATTATTAATATTATCTTCAATTATTTTTAAATCTAATTCTTCGGTTGGATATATTCCAATAGTACCATAAACATTTTTATAATTACATAAATTAATTACTTCTTTAATATCATTCTTATTAGTACCACTTACTATAATTATATTATCTTTCATTTTATTTATAACTTCACCAATGTTATCATAATATTCACTTGTTATATGACAATGTGTATCAACCATTATATTACCTCCTAAAAAAAACAAAAAATTAATTTTGTTTTCTTGTTACTATAAAATATCTTAAGAATAAAATACCTACTAATACTACATAAACAAAATCTACTACATTAAAATCTATTATTACTCCAATTATTGCTATTACAACAGGAAGAAATAATAAAGCTAACGGCGTAATATCTATTAATTTTTGTTCCATAGTAATATTCCCTTCTATGTTAATAATATATCATAGATTTTTGTTACATAACAATATTTTTAATATTCAAATAACGACATTTTACGCAATTTTACATTTATTCTAAATGATTAGTTAAAAATTTAGAAGCTATTTGAGTTAATTTTAAATCTGTTTCGTCAACTTCATCACCTAAAATCATTACTAAACCGATAACATCACTATTAACAATAATAGGGCTAACTGCATAGCAACATTCCATTTCATCACTTATTTTTATTAATTTTTTATGTTTTTCTAACATCTCTTCTCTTCTATTTAATTTTATTTCTAAATCACTACCTATTTTTTTATTTAATAATTGTTTTTTTAAATCACCAGATACAGCAATTATACTATCAGTATCACATATTAAGACACTATTATTAATAAAAGATTTAATCGAATCAGTTATATTTTGAGCAAAATCATTTAAATTTTTAATTAAAGAATATTTTTTTAAAATAATATTTTCATTATCAACTAATATTTCTAAACTTTCTCCTTCTTTAATTCTTAAACTTCTTCTTATTTCTTTAGGTATTACTATTCTTCCTAACTCATCGATTCTTCTAATCACTCCTGTTTTCATTGTTCACCTCAAAGTTAGTTTAAACAATATATTAAATAATATACTAAATTTTACATATAATATAAGTGCAATATTGACAAATATTTTAAAATAATGTATATTAATATTGCATTTAGAAAATGTTTCTCGCTTCCGGGTGGTTTGCGAGTAATAAATAATCCCGGTCGACAATGTTTCTCGCTTCTAGGTGGCTTGCGAGTTAATAAATTATCCTAGTTGAAAATGTTTGAAAACTTTATCTTAATAGATAGAGTTTTCTTTTTATATGTGCTATAATTTTAAATACTTAATTAGAGAGGATATAAATGTGGAAATAAAGACTGGATATTTATATCACATAAAAGATGAATTTTTTGACAAAGTTAATGATGATAACTTGATGGCTAATCATGAAAAAGGGAAAAAAAGACCAACTTATTTTACTATAAAAGATAAAGATATACTATGGTTTATTCCATTAAGCAGTAAAGTAGAAAAATATGAAAAAATAGTAAATAATAAAATTAAAAGATATGGATTTTGTAATACTATTTTAATAGAAAAAATATTTGATAGAAAAACCGCTATATTATTACAAAATGCTTTTCCTACTTTAGAAAAATATATTGACCATATCCATACTATAGATAATATACCAGCTAAAGTTCCTGAAACCTTAAGTAAAATAATATTAAAAGAATTTAAAAAATTAATGAAATTGAAAGAGAAAGGAATTAATTTATTTTTTACTGATATAGATAAAATAAAAGAACAAATGGAAATAGAATTATCTAAAAATTCTTAATATTTTTGTACTTTAAAATAACCATAATAACTACTTAATGATTTAATATATTTATTATAATCTTTATATTTTAATATTCTTAATTTTTTATATATTCTTCTTCTATTTTTACTTAATATTTTAATTTTTTTATTATAAAATCTATAACCTAAAAAACATAAACTATTTTTAGTTATAATAGTTTTATTATTTAATTCTAAATCATATTTTTTTAAATATAATATAATTTTATCTAAACAATACTTTAAATACTCTTTATCCTTATAAAACAATACCATATCATCCATATATCTAATATAATACTTTATTTTTAATTTTTCTTTAATATAATGATCTAAATCATTTAAATAAAATATACCTAATATTTGACTAGTTAAATTACCGATAGGTAATCCATAACCTTTTTTTAAACTAATATTATGTTTCTTTGCATATTCAAATATATAATCACTATTAGTACTATCAATTATTTTATATAAAACATCTAAAAATAATTTATCCTTTATTTTTTTCTTTAATAAATCTTTTAAAATATTATGATTAATACTATAAAAATACTTTTTAATATCAATCTTTAAACAATAATAATTATAGTTTAATTCTTTAATATATTTTTTTATTAGCTTAATACCATAACTAGTACCTTTATTAACTCTAACAGCTACATTACTATCAATTAAACTATTTTCTAAAACATCAAATAAAATATATCCAACCATATGATTAATGATCTTATCCTTTAAATTTAAACTTAATATTAATCTTTCTTTAGGCTCATAAATCATAAATAAATTATATTTATCAATATTCTTACCTATTTTATCTTTAATATCAATTAAATTGATAGATAAATTTTCCTCAAATTTTTCTAATTTATTTTTATTTTTTGTATTTTTTTTTAATAATATTATAAGTATTTAAAAGAAAATCAATATCAAATAATTGATTATATAGATTATTTACCCTTTTCACTTCTAATCCACCCATAAACATATTTAGTTATATTTAATAAATAATTACTAATACTTTCATATTTGTTTTTATTAATTAATTTATTTAAATAACTTAAATAAAAATAATAATCAATCATCCTTATAATTATTATTATTTCCTTTTGATAATTTAACCTATTTTCTTTTAAAATATTAGCTTTATAACAATATTCTAATAACTTATAACTATTTAACTCAATATTATTTTTCAATACATATTCTACCTTAGGATAATTAACTATTATTTTATTTATATAATTAATTGTTTTCTTAACTTCAATTATTATAAAAAATTTATCTTTCATACTTTTCTCTTAATTTATTTAACTCTATTCTATTAACTAAACTTAATATTCTTTCCAATTCACTTGTAATATCATAATCAAATAATATATTCATCATATCCTTTTTATAAAAATAATTTTTATAATAATTTAACACTAATTCATAACTATTTAATTCTTTTATACTTTCACATCTGTTATAAAATATATAGCTGATATTATTTCTATCTAATACCTCTTTTACTTTATTATATTCAGATATAGGAAAACCTGTTTTATTATCATATATTCTATAACCAAATAGTCCACTTATAATATAACAATCATCATCAAATACTCGGTAAAAATTACCATATTTCATAAATATAACTACATCTTTATAATCTTCTTTTAATTTATTTCTTAAATCAACTAATCTCACAATACCACCTAGATAATATTATCACACACACACACACACACGTTGTCAAGTGTTTATTCAAAAAAATACAAAAGAAAAAGCGATTTTTCGATTTTACTCTACTAAACCACTTTTATTCTAGTTGTACTATCACTGATATTTTTAGGATTTATACCTAGGGAATAAGACTTGTTTCCTAGTGCTTCTCTTTACATAACCTTAGTCATATAAATCTCAGTTTAAAAGGAATCTGCACGAACGCCGTTACTGTTCGACGGACTATTGTTGTTGAGGTTGCCATTGTTGTTGACGTTGCGAACGTTAGACGAACTATATAGCCTTACACCCATATTTGCCTCACCTTGCCTGTTTCATCGGCAAGGTGTGTATTGCTTCGTTTATACTTTCTCTTTTATTTATACTATGTTTGCTTATTGTAATACATATGGTGAATTTGGAGTACCTTTACCTCCAGTGAATGTTATATCTGAAGTCCCTGACTTCAGATATATAACTGCACGA
>ERZ1643251.2845-NODE-2845-length-16897-cov-5.801449_pt1 | contig 16897 bp, 17 predicted proteins | sample MGYA00579261_ERZ1643251 | MGnify/ENA primary metagenome ERZ1643251 (study PRJEB29033, sample SAMEA4952267) | chicken gut metagenome | biome: Broiler Chicken; feature: Gastrointestinal Tract; material: Caecum | place: Ireland | collected 2018 | study: Broiler...
TACACCTTTGACTATGTGGAACGGAACTGGATGGGCGCTTTCTGCAAGACCGTTCTCCGCAACGAGGCCATCAACTACCTGTCGGAGTTGGCCCGTCGCCGTGACTGGGAAAAGTCGCTGGACACCTTGCCGCAGGCGGAAATGGACAAGCTCTATACGCTGGACGAATACCCCAGCGCCACTGCACAAAGACTTTGAACGAATTGCGGCAGAGGTTGGAGGACAACGGAGGGAGGAACGCGAAATGAAGCAACCTACATTTCACGCAAGGGTGCTTCTGCCAGAGGCCCGCGCCGGTGATCCGCTGGCGATGGAGCTCATCTTGCGGTACTATGGCGGCTGCATGAATAAGCTGTGTACCCGGACGCTCTACGATCTGAACGGTGCACCTCATGTGCGGGTGGACGAGTACATGAAACACATCTTACAAAACAATTGGCGAGTTCGATATGACTTTTGAAGTGAGTGAGGGCACGGCTGATTATTTGAATAGATATTTTGAATAACACTGGTTAAAGCAACTGATGGTTGACGTATAGTTTGTGGCGTGCAACTGCGATTGAGATGTTAGTTCTCAGATGGATTGTAAAAATACAATTTGGAAAGACTACATAAAAAGTCTGGATCAAGAGTTATGGCATTAATGTGCTCTTGATCCAGGCTTTCACTACTGACCACATAATAGCAGCAGGGCAGCAGTGTCATATTAATAGAATCGTGGTGAGCTTTAAAACGCCCCACGGGATACCAGCTCCAATCAGAGTAAATAGAAATGCATATTCTCTTGTCAGACCAAAGCCGATTAGACAAAAGATAACTGTAAGGAAGAGCGTGTATTTTATAATTTCCAGAATTATAGATGCACGTTTTAACTCGGCGTTTTGACTTTGTTTGTTCTCTCCCGTAAGTTGATTTTCTGTATTCTTAGAAACCAAAATAAGTATAAGCAGGGCTAAAATCAATACTATACTCAGGGCTATTTTTTGCGTGAAGGTGAAAGTCATAATTTCCCCAAGATAAAAACTTACAAAAGCACTGATTATCCCAAAGAGGTATATTATATTTTTCTTACGCCTCAATAGTTTCATATCAATTATTCGCCCTCCCTTTTTGTGTCCCTGCTATTATTTTGAAACACCAATATAATGTAACAGATACCAACAAATAGTAAAATTCCTGAGGTTATTATTGGTTTTAAGCGTCCGTGGACCGCATCTGGGAATAGCATAAATCTTACTGCTATGATTGAAATCCCTAGAAAAATAAATAAAATTCCTATGGCAAGATATTTCTTATTCTTGATTTTCATATACTTCCTCCTAAACTTTCAGCTTATGGGCGAGCATCATTTATTAGGTGTCAGCTGCACGAAGAAATCTTAATCTATGCAGTTAGTGTAAAGTCAATAGTTATAATCGTAGATAAAAAAATCCATCTTGACTTGGTGCTCGGGGAAACGAAAAATGTGGCTTTTTTCGCAACGTCGTGACATACCTTGATGTTCATAAAATCCGTAGTTACAGCTCGTATCTGTAAATAGAAAAAATTCATCTAGTTTCTGGCGTTTTATATAATCAAGCGCTGTTTGAAATAGGTTTTTTCCTATGCCCATTCCTTGATGCGAAGAACTAACAGCAAATAGCGCCAGTTCAGCCGGATATGTTTTATGACAATTATCTAATAATTGTTTGTTTATTTCATTCACATCTTTGAAGATCTGGGAAACGCTTCTTCCCTCTTTGGATAGATATAATTTTATAACAGATTTAATTTGCCTGAGCCGATTACCTGGTGGACATTGATGTATTTTAACGTCCTTAACCAAAATAATACCTACTACCTTGTCATCAAGCACAGCTACTTGTGAAAAAGTATAATTTGTCAAACAGCTGCTCAAAAAGACTTCCGCCAGTTTGGAAGCCGTTTTCGGGCTGCTAAACTCATCATAATGCCAGGTTTCCCTGATGATCTCTTTTAGTGGATTGAAATCCTGTTTTTGATATTCTCTGAATCGTAGTTGCACTGTAAATCCTCCTAGTGTTTTCGTTTTATATTTTGTATAATAGACTTTACAGTAACTGTAGTGTCAAGACTTGAAAAGGAGTGTTTGAAAGTTGACGCACGATTCTATAAAAATGACAACTGCGCAGTTTGCAAAACTGCATAAAGTTAACAAAAGAACGTTGCATTATTATGATAATATCGGGCTGTTTTCACCTTCGGAAAAAGGAGAGAACGGCTATCGTTACTACGATGTATCACAGAGCATAGCATTTGAATATATCCGTATGCTGAAAGAATTAAATATGAGTATAGAGGAAATTACAGATTATTGTAAAAATCCTACGTCAAAGAAGTTTTTACAAATTGCAGATATGAAAGAGACCGAAATAGATTTGGCAATAAAAAGGCTGAAACGTACCAAGAAAATATTAGAGACAAAAAAAGAACAGCTGAGTATTTGCGAAAAATTGCAGGGCCAGGAAATCAGAATTGAACAGTGCAAAGCAGAGAGGATTTCCGTATTGCCGTATGATTTCCTTGATGATGATGTATTTGAAATTTTTGACTACTTAAGGGATAAATGGAGTATAGAACAAATACGCATGGGTATAGGGAGCTTCATTTCACTTGATAAAGTAATCAGTAAAGATTTTAGCAAATATGATGGAATATATACCTACACATTAGGAGATACATCTGGATCTAAGACTTTCGTCAGACCGAAGGGAAAATATCTTTGTGGTTACCAGCAAGGCACATGGGATAAAGCACCTGATATGTATGAAAAAATGATAGACTATGCAGATCAGAATAATCTGGTATTGACCGGATATGCCTATGAAATTGGGCTGAATGAATTTGCCATTTCCAGTCTGGAGGAATATGTAACAAAATTTATGATTCAAATTGCCGGATAGTATTGTCTTTACACTTGCTGTATAGTTTATAATCTGGTAAAAGATAATATTGCCGAGGAGTGATGGAAATGAAATTGATTTTACTCTTGCCCGTCGTAATCGCAGTAAAAATAATTATATCAAAGGGATTGATGTTAGTTTTAATCTTATTGTCGTTTTGGGTAAAAGGGAAGTCCATAAAAATGTCGCCTGACAGATGGAGTAACTACTTTTTGACGCTGAATGAACAGTTTGTTAATAGATATGTAGCCGTGGTTTATGGCATTTCCGCAGTTTTATCAGCATATATTGCATATCTTTTATTTAAAGTGTTTGGATTTCATAGACCTGTATTCAATGCGGTCATACTTGCAGTGGTATGTGCAGTTCTTTCTGGAATAAGATACAGGAAGAAAGGAAAAAAGCAGTCCAAGAGGGCCTAGTTAAAATTCATGAATCTGTGGCAAACGACGGGTAATAAAGTGATTCGCTTGATGCGATAATAGCAGGAAGCGCTGGAAGAACGGAAATAAAAGATTAGTTACTTTTGATATCCGCTCGTACGCAGCGGAGTTTTCAATAATCCGGTTATCCCACTCGGGGCAGATAAAAAGGAAATGGTTCCAATAATATCTGCCCCATTTTTTGCGTCTTGTAACACACAGATGGAGGATGTATATGTAAAAAAGTTTCTGGAATATTTGCAGTATGAAATCAATCGGTTTGCGGAAAATCAGAATTAACGTTCTAATCCTTCTAGAAATGAAATCGCTTCATTCACAGTCGAAAATGTTTTACAGGTGGTACATAACCAACGATTTCGGTCATCTGTATCTTCTAATCCGGGTAGTCCGTCTGATATCAGATTGCGCAGCGTTTTTTCCGCATTTTTTATTGCAGTTGGATAGCGTTCAGCAATCCGGGCAGTTGATGCATAATCTCCCTTTTCATAGGTTGGTTCAACAGCAACAACTTCTGCCAGCATTCTCTTTTTATCTGTTTCTGTTAAGATTGATGGTGCAAACATTTTAAAATGCAGCATCAGCCAATATTCTATGCATCCTGTTGTCATGAGAAGTCTGACCCGAATTTTCGGATTCTTTCTCATTTTTCGCAAATAGTTTATAACCTTGATTCGTTGATCCCATTTTCTGATATCCTTTGTTTCCACGTCAAAGAAAAACCAGATTTCATCTGTAACTTCTGCACTGCTGATATATTTCCGGTCCTTTTTATATTTGGCTTCTGCTTCTTCGAACAATCCAGTGGCTGAAGGTCTCTTTATGACTGCAACATCCGCGAATTTATGTTTCAGGAAATCGGTATAAGCCTGTTCACTTTCCCCTTCGCAAAATACATAGATTAGGGGTTTGGTCTTTTTTAGCCGACGAGCCATTACAGCACCTCCTCAATTTCAACATTGGGAGTCGCGCCGTACTTGCCAAGCAGATATCCCTTCCGGATATTATCTGTTGTCCTGGTAGAAAAATCGCTGATGCTGTATAATTCAGACACTCCGTCTTCCCTTCCTTTGTCTGCAAAGTACAGCTGATCTTTCCGAAGTAGTTCCATATTCAGCAATTCTGTATTGTGGGTCGTGAACACAACCTGCGCACCGTTCGGATTTGTTTTTTTGCTCTGAAATTTCGCAACTACATATTCCACCAGTATCGGGTGAAGTTCTTTCTCGATCTCATCTATCAAAAGAATACCGCCATTAGAAAGTGCAGATTCGATTGCCGGCGCCAACGCTATAAATTTACGTGTTCCATCCGATTCATCTGCAAGGTCAAGAGAATAGCGGGCGCTGTTTCCATCGCGATTCAGACCGAAATGAAGTGCAGCAGCCTTAACTTCATTCATCTTCAGACGGACTTCAGAATTGTTTGAGGTTTCTTCGAGAATCTGAAGAAACTGCTGCAGGGCAGCCTTAATCCCTTCAGGGACATCAGACGGGAAAACAATGTCTGAGTCAATTTCGTTGCTGTTGATCTCAAATTGCATATCCTCGATTCCAAAATCAGCCGCCTTTGCATAAGTCGTAATCGCCTTTAACATATTCGGATCACTGGAATATTCCAATAGTTGGCGTGGAATATCCGAATAATCACGGGAAAAGTATACTTTATCCCTGAACCATTTCATGGCAGAAGAGCAAACTACATCGTTCATCGTACAGGCGACCGAAAAAAACAGTTGATTTTTCGCAACTGTTTCACCAATCAGCTTGCGTCTTGCCTTATCTGCGGTGAAAGTAAATTTCTGACCTTTCCGCGAGAACACCATAGCTTTCTGTCCTTTTGGTGCATAGTAAAGAGATTCAGAAAATATTTTATCACGGGTAGCTGCAAAGGAGTACCAATACTTTATATTATCTAATGTATATATAAATGAAAACTCTGTTGGCTCAGTGGCAGAATAATCATTTAAAGCAAATGGGATTACCGGGACCTCCGCTTTTTCATGCTGTGTTCTCTGTGCATTTTTAATAAATTGTACAGCCAGCCAGAATGCCCGGATTACATTGCTTTTACCGCCGCCATTCTTTCCTAAAATAGCAGCCCCGGGAAGCAGTTTCATATTATTGTATGCAATCAGGCAACCTTTAAAAGTTCCTATTCTGGTAGCCTCCATGGACAAAACCGTTTCATCACGAAATGATCTGTAATTTTTAAAAGAAAATTCAATAAGCATAGAATCACCTCCAATAATAGTATACCCTGTTTTTGAAGAAATACAAGCAATAAAATCATTAAAATTGATTTTAACGCCTGTATTTCACTGAATAAGCATTTGCATTCAAATTTTGTAAGTTCATGCAGGTTATATTGCCGAGGCAGTATGTCTACCTACTATAGTGGATACCAGTCATATTGATTAGATGAGTGTAAAGATTGGAAACAGCCGCAACTTAATAGTAAACAATGCTTGAATGTGGTAAAATGTTACGAAGGGTTAAAGGGGAAAAACAAGTTAGGAATTTATTATTATTTAGAGGGTTATAGGAGAAATACAGTTGATGAATGATACAAAGAAGATCCTCCTTGTGGAGGATGATCCGGAAATCGTGGAAAACCTTACGGAGTTCCTGCGGACGGAAGGGTATTCTGTTACTTCTGTTCCCACGCAGAAAGAGACCATGGAGCTCCTCGACCGTGACAGGTTCGACTTGGTGCTGTTGGATGTGACGCTGAAGCAGGGGAACGGATACAGTGTATGTACGGCGGTGAAAGCAAAGTATGACATGCCGGTTATTTTCCTGACTGCCCTGGACGATGAGTTCAGTGTGGTCACCGGGCTGGATATGGGAGCGGACGATTATATCAGCAAGCCCTTCCGGCCCCGTGAATTGGTATCCCGTATGCGTTCGGTACTCAGGCGGACAGGGCGGACACAGTCCGTGGTCAGCATCCGGGATATCCGGATCGATACGGAAAAAGGAACGGTGTCGAGAGAGGGGGAGGAGATCTTCCTTTCAGCTCTGGAGTACCGTCTTTTTCTCGTGTTTGTGAACCACAAGGGCATGATCCTGACCCGGTCTATGCTCCTGGATGAGATCTGGGACGCGGCGGGAGACTTTGTCAATGATAATACCCTGACAGTCTATATGAAGCGTCTCAGGGAAAAAATAGAGAAAGACCCTCAGAATCCGGAGATTATACTAACGGTAAGAGGGATGGGGTACAGGCTTGGTGAATGAACTGATCTGTCTATTGCCCGCTGCCGCAGCAGCACTGCTCTTCGGCGGGATCTATGTGTATAAGATGAGAAAATATAAAAAGTCTCTCCGGCGGCTTAGCGGCGAGATGGACCGAATCCTGCATGGCAGCGGGGAACTGGTATTGGGCAATTACGAGGAAGGAGAGATATCGATCCTCCGGGATGAGATCTACAAGATGACCGTGCGCCTCCGGGAGCAGTCGGAGACACTGACAGAAGATAAGGAGGCGCTGGCGGACTCTCTTGCAGATATCTCCCATCAGATCCGGACACCGCTGACGACCCTGAACCTGATGACAGCAAGGATGATGCAGGAAGGGGATGATCCGGAGCAGAGAAAACGGATTCTGAGAGAAATGAACCGGATGCTGGAGCGGATCGAGTGGCTGATCACGGCCCTTCTGAAAATATCTAAGCTGGACGCCGGCGCGATCTGTCTGGAGCCGGCAGACATTTCTATGGAAGGCTTCCTGAAGAAAGTGATGGAGCCTTTTGAGATCCAGATGGATCTGCGGGATCAGCGGTGCCGGATTGAAGGTGCGGAAGGGATGACATTTACCGCGGATGAGGCATGGACTCTGGAGGCAGTCCGCAATGTGGTGAAGAACAGTCTGGAATATACGCCCGACGGGAAAGCGCTGGAGATATCCTGCGTGAATAATCCCCTTTATACGGAGATCTCGGTCTGTGACAGCGGTCCCGGGATCGATCCGGAGGATCTGCCCCATCTCTTTGATCGGTTTTATAAAGGGAAGAACGCGGGGAGCAGCAGTTTCGGCATCGGCCTGGCTCTCGCCCAGTCCATTATGAGCCGTCAGAACGGAGTGATCAGGGCTGAGAACCGAAAGGAGGGTGGCAGCAGGTTCCGAATCCGGTTCTATAAGCAGACGATATGAAAAGTGACAGAACTGTCATTTTAGAGTCACCGGGGTGTCATGAGCCTTTGGTAAGATGAGACTGTAACAGCAGGAGAGGGCGGACAGCAGCGCCCGGCAGGAGGTATTTATGGAAATATTAAGAGTTGAAGATCTTACAAAGGTTTATGGAAAGGGAGCAAATGAGGTCCATGCGTTGGACCATGTGTCATTCTCGGTAAAAAAAGGGGAATTTACCGCGATCATCGGATCATCCGGATCCGGCAAGTCTACCCTGCTCCATCTGATCGGAGGAGTGGACAGACCTACATCAGGGAAAGTGTATGTAGACGGAACAGATGTGTATGCCCAGAATGAGGATGCGCTGGCAGTGTTCCGGCGCAGGCAGGTAGGACTGATCTATCAGTTTTACAACCTGATCCCGGTGCTCAATGTCCGGGAGAACATCACTCTTCCGGTTCTGATGGATGGAAGAGATGTAAATGAGGAGAGACTGGAGGAACTGCTTTCTGTGCTGAAGCTGAAGCGGAGAGAGAGGCATCTGCCCAACCAGCTCTCCGGCGGACAGCAGCAGAGAGTTTCCATCGGCAGGGCACTTATGAACGCCCCGGCCATCGTGCTTGCCGACGAGCCTACAGGAAACCTGGACTCGAAGAATAGTCAGGAGATCATGCAGCTGCTCCGCTATTCCAATGAAAAATATAATCAGACCATGCTGGTCATCACTCATGACGAGAATATCGCCCTGCAGGCGGATCGGATCCTGTCCCTGGAAGACGGGCGGATCGTGAAAGACGAGGTGATCCGGCGATGAGTATTTTTTCAAAGATCACATTGCGCACCATGAAGCAGAGCCGGATGCGCACGGCAGTTACCATCATCGGGGTAATCCTTTCTACTGCCATGATCACAGCAGTTACTACATTCGGCCAGAGCTTCCTGAGTTTTCTGAGGGATTACAGCCTGACTCACGATGGAAACTGGTATGGAGTGGCGGAGTATGTCAGCGATGAGCAGCTGGAAGAGATCAGAAGCGACAGTCAGGTGGAAATGGTAGCAGCGTCGGATATTCTTGGATATGCAGAGCATGATGCACTGACAAGTGAAGAGATCCCGTATTTGTATATCCAGAGCTTTTCAAAAGAACTGTTAGAAGTATTCCCGATTCAGATGCAGGAGGGACGCCTTCCGGAAAATGAGCATGAGGTAATCATATCGCCTTATATGCAAGCCAACGAGCGGGAAGGCCAGACCACCCAGGTGGGAGATGTACTGGAGCTGGAAGTAGGAGACCGGGTCTGGGAAGGACAGCGGCTGACTGCATATGAAGGATACATGGGAGAAGCGTATGCCCGGGAACAGGGCGTAGAGCCGGAACAACTGGAAAATACAGAGCATATGTCCTTTACTGTAGTGGGAATTTACAGTACGACCCCCAATATGCACTACGGGACAGTGAGTTATGAACTGATCGCCGGACCGTCTTCTTCAGGAAGCCTGTCCGAATATCACGATGTGTATATCCGGACACAGGATCCTGCGGACATCTATGATTACATGGAAACCATTGAATGTGATGCGACATCTACCAATGAATCTCTGCTCCGCTGGTATGGGGTGGCGGATAACGACAATCTTCAGGAAATCCTGACAGGGCTGTGCGCCATCGTGATCGGCATCATCATGGTTGGGGCTGTATCACTGATTTATAATGCGTTTGCCATTTCTTTGAGAGAGCGGACCGTGCAGTTCGGACTTTTGGCCTCTGTGGGAGCAACGAAACGTCAGCTGAGCCGTTCTCTGCGGTGCGAGGCACTGATTGTCAGCTGCGTGGGGATCCCGGGTGGATGCGTCGCGGGAATCGTCGGGATCGGGATTACTCTTCATTTCATTGGAGCCGGGCTGGCAAGCTGGATGTTTGGAGGAACGGAGATGGATATCCCCCTTCGAATTTCCTGGATTTCCGTACTTGTGGCGGTTGCAGTAGCATTTGCCACAGTGATGATCTCGGCGTGGATTCCCTGCCGGAGAGTGCGGAAGATCTCTCCCATTGAGGCGATACGTTCGGCCCAGGATATCCGGATAAAAGGAAAAGAAGTGAAGACGTCAAAGCTGTTCTACAGAATCTTTGGTCTGGAGGGAATGCTGGCTCAGAAAAACTATAAGAGAGATCGGAAGAAATACAGGAGTACGGTAGCTTCCCTGACCATGAGCATTGTCCTGTTTGTTTCCGTTTCATCCTTTGGAAAATATCTGGTGGACACAGGGAGTTTCGTGCTGGAGATGCCCGATGTACAGGTGATCTGGAGGGTGTCAGACGGAGAGCTGGAAAGCGTCAGCGGAGAAAGTGACAGCGGGGAGAATGCCGGCGGAGAAAATATAGGTGAAGTGAATGATGACGGCGAGTATGTCAGTGGACAAGTAAAGAAGCTAGCAGCGCAGTATGAAGAAGTAACTCTGGTACAGGAGTACAGTACGCCTTATAACACGGTGCAGATTGCAGGCGGATCCGGCAGTCTGGACGAGAGGTTTATACAGTACGGATATGGATGGAATGCTGACACCGGCAGGGATACGTTGGATGCCAGCTTGATGATCCTTCCAGATGAAGTATTTGAAACTCTGGACGGAGCGGAGAAAGCCGGAGATACAGACGGTGTGCCTGTCCTGTACCCCTCATCTTTGCGGGTATACAACGGAGATACCCAGCGCTATGAGCGTGGGCCTGTGTTTTCGGATTCATCGGAGAGCGCGGATTTGGTGATGCAGTATACAGAGTACGATGAGGAGGGCAATGAGACTGTACACCCGTTGGGAAATGTGGAGCTTCTGGGCAGTTATGACAGCCTTCCCCCGGGCGTTTATGACGATTCGGGATATATGGTTCTATTGCTGACGAGTGAGAGCGCATATGAGAAATATATCGGTAGTCAGGAGGATCTGATGGGGCGGCTCTGGTATATTGGAATCCAATGTACGGATCATGCTGCGGTATACCGAGAACTGTCTCAGGATATGGAGCAGAGCGGCATTGCAGGAAGCGTGTATGATAATGCGCAGAGTTACGAACAGGACCGTCAGATCATGACAGCTATCAGCGTGCTGCCTTACGGATTCATCATCCTGATCTCCCTGATCGCAGTGGCAAATGTGTTCAATACCATTTCTACAAATCTGATGCTCAGGAGAAAAGAGTTCGCCATGCTTCGTTCCGTGGGAATGCAGAAAGGCGGATTCCGGAGGATGATGTGCTATGAATGCCTGATCTATGGGCTTCGTTCCATCCTGTACGGAGTGATCCTGTCCCTTCTGGTGAGCTTCCTGATCTACCGGGTGCTGGCAGGAGGAGTGGATACAAATTATCTAGTGCCATGGGAATATATCGGAATTGCTGTTGGCTGTGTATTCCTTGTGGTTGGGCTGACCATGATCTATACAATGGGGATCATACAGAAGCAGAATATCATTGATGAACTAAAGATGAGCTGAGAAGCATTTCAGAAATCAGACAGGGGCGCTGTGATGACACGGCGCCCCTGCTTTCATAAAACATATTTATCTGCATTTATCATTTTTGTTTCAGCCAGATTTAACAATATCCCGAGCATACCGCTTGGTTCGCCGTTCTCTTCCCGGCTGCCAATCTGCGGCACGTTAGTGCTCTTCTGATATACCGCAGCTTTCTGGTTTTCTGCGCAATCTACCCTGGCACAGTTAACGATCTCAACATGGTCAAGAATATCCTGGGGAGTAATATTCTCCTCGATTGTAAGGACAGCACAGTTCCGGACCAGAACACCCTGCGGTGAGGCGGTAAGGATATCTTTATTTAAGACGATCCGGGGACTGTTCTCGAGTATGCGTCTCTTTTCTTCTTTGACAACTTTAACAGAACTGCATTCTACGTCAAATTGATAAAAATCTTCTGCAAGATTTTCAGGAACAAGAATGGTTCCTGATACATACAGTTTTTCAAGTCGGGACAGAAGTGGAATGCTTCCTTCGGTAAGAGTCAGATCTCCCCTGAAGAAAAGTCGATTCCCGTATTTCTTCAGAAGACTTTCGCTAAGCTCTTTACCGGTATCAACAAAAACATATCCTTGGGGAATTACTTCCATGGAAGCTGTCTCATTGAAAAGTTCCAGTGCGTCCGCTGCTTTTTCTGCAGGGACAAAAAAGCGGGGAGAGATAAACTGCACTTTTTTATCCCGTAAAGTCCCCAGATCTATGCCGGGGGCGATCAGACGGATCTCCTGTTCCGCATAGTATTTCTGTCCTTCTTTTGCACGGAGATGAAAATACTCATCCGGTGTAAATACGGGAGGGAGAACAACACAGTCATCCGGATAGGTTTTTATTTCTCCTGTTACATAAAGATCTTTTATGCAGGTGAGGAGAGAGGCAGGACACAGGAGTGAGCCGGTTACATTCACTGCCCGCAGAGTTTCAAGCGTCTGCCTGGAAGTGTCGGAGTGGATCAGCAGATCCCCATTGACTGCTAGGACAGTATCTGCCGGAAAGACGGATTTGCTGTTGATTTCTGTACTCCTATTTTGAAAGATTAGGTTTGCATCGTCATCGACTTCCAGAGTGTTATCTGTATTACAGATTGCGGGAAGTCGTTCCAGAACACCCCTGCTCTCAGCACTCACCAGAAGCAGATCGGTATTGATCATGATCTGTTCATAGCCTGACAGATACTCCTCTTTTGCATTTCTTGCATCACATACATCACAGTTGATCATAAGATTTCTTTTTTCAGACATAATTATCTCCTTTCAAAGCCGCTTTCAGGTGTTTGCGCGCTGATGAAAGCTGCGCTCGTACAGTTCCGGCAGGAATATGAAAAAAGTTACCGATTTCTGTAGAAGTATAGCCTTCCAGATAACGCATGACAAAGAATACACCTTCTTTTCCAGGCAGGGTATCAAGCAGCTGCTCCCAGTCGATACCGTCATACTCCGGAGCATTACTGCCTTGTCCCGGCAGTTCCTCAGAGACAGACTCAAAACGTTGGTGCCGGACCCGGTCTATATACATATTTTTTATGACACGGTAAAACCATGCCTTTTTCTGCGCAGGCGACAGAGATTCCAGTGTTGCCAAATACTGTTCCATGGCTCGGAGAAATGCTTCATGGACCAGATCTTCTGCAAGCATCGGATCGTGGGTAAGGGTAGTACACCATCCGATTAACTCATTGCGGCAGTCTTTATAAAACTGTTCCAGCATTATATTTTCTCCTTTGGATAAATGTGATCAGTAAACAGAAGCAGCGCTGCATGCTGATTTTAATCTTCTATAATTATAACGTTTGAGTAAGGGAGAGTGTTGGAAAGAATTCACTTTTTTCAAATACAGATGGGTAAACTGTTTTCAAGGGTATAAAGCCGAGTGTAAAGTTATAGATTTTCCGGTGGAGTGTAACGCTCTCACAAGTAGCATCATTTTTGAAATGAAAATATGAACTTCCTTGTGCTTATCGTTAAAGATTATGGATTCCAAACCAAATAGACAGCTTGTAATGCTGTCTGCTTGGTGAAATAAAAACAAAATTGTTGGTGATATCAGCGATCAGATAGATTAGAATCTGCCAATTTATGTGTCACTATTATCTTTTAGTTGCTGCTCTAATCGTTTAAAAAATACTTTTGAACTTAACCCAATCAAGCATAAAGCAATACCAGTAGGAATAATAACCCAATATACTGAATGTGAAAATTTATCAAATGCTATTCCATATAAGATCTGACTGATAGGTTGAGAGCAAAGTGTAATTGTAGCAACAAAGGACATAACCTTTCCAGAAATGTTTTGAGGTGTAAGTTGCTGAATAATAGATACCCCAAAAACTGAAAAGAGGCTGGCAATCACTTGTATCGTCACAAAAGAAGCTAATAGTACAATGTAGTAGAATAATGGACTTGCATGAAAAAGAAAAGCAACTCCAATGGGGAACAGAGATAATCCCATGCCCCAAATTATCAAGTTTAGTTTGCTTATATATAATTTTGTGACAGTTAATCCGGCAATAATGCTACCAGCTAGGCCGGCAACACCTAAAAGACTTTCTGCCACGCCATAACAATTTGCGCTTAAGTCGAGAGTATTTCTTATTATGTAAGGCAAACCAATCAATGCAACACCCTGAATGAAAAATGAAATAACCGCTACCAATATTAGTGTTTTCAATATAGATGGTTTTACTTTGCTGATGTAGTGCGAACTTGTTGACAAATCATTCAGTACAGTCGATAGGATAGAACCAGATAGAGCTACTTTACTATGGGAGAGTTTAATAAAGCACTCAAAAAGAGCTGTTGCGAAAAAGCAAACTGCTCCGGCATACAAAACTATTTGCAATCCCAAAGCGGTATAAAGTACACTCCCTACCAAAGGTCCGATCAAAACGGAAAGTGAGGAAATCTGATTAACAACTGCATTTCCCCGAACAATATTATCGCCGGTTTGCATTTGAGGGACACATGCCTGTACAGTAGGTGACTCAAATGCACCTAAAATAGAAAGCAGCACAAGGGACACTCCGATTATGGTCAGGTCATTCTCTTTATTTATTAACAGCGCGCACATCGTAATGACAAGGGCAGATGCGAAGTCCAAGAATACCATAATGTTCCGCCTATTTGCTCGGTCAGCCAGTATTCCCCCCAAAGGGGATAAAATAATTGTTGGGATCGTTGCAACAGCTAATACTCCGGCATAAATGGCTGCAGAGCCTGTTTTTTCCAATATGTACATGGAAAATGCAAAATCCAAAATGCAGTTTGCAAAAAGAGAGATTGATTGTCCTGCAATCAAAAGTGAAAAGTTTCGTGAAAATAATCGTTGTTTCATTTTCTCTACCTTCTAATAAATTTGATATTTATCTAATCGGTTTGCAAAAAAACAAATAGATTAGATATATATCTAATAATATATATTAAAATTAGAAGTATGTCAATAAAATAAGCAAGGCAGAGTGGCCTTGCTTATTCGCTCTCATCTAAAAACACTCTTCTCAAAGACTGGAGTGTTTCTCGGATTGTATCTTTTGTAATTGTATAATACACACGGCCATCTCGCTTTTCCACATCCACTAAGCGAAGATTTAGCAATACATTCATGTGATGCGAAACAGTTGCCGCAGTCAGGCTGAGTTCTTCGGCTAATTCCAAATTGTATTTTGGAGCTTTCATCAGTGAACATAAAATATCAAACTTACTGTTATCGCTGAGAGCCTTTAGAACAGGCAATATCTTATCTTGTGCGGAGCGATTTTTATCCAGTAACTGATATAATTCATTAACAAATAACCCGACGAAAGAAGTAGAAGATGTACCAGAAGATTGAATCAGTTCTAAAGTTGGATAAATCAAAGTAGGTGTTACAAGGGCTCCCTGAAGGATATTGTTACAAAATAATCTTCCATGTGGGAAAGCATCCAACAGTTTTCTTAAGGGGCGGTTTATTGCTGCCAGAGCGTTTTCATAGGAAATATCGTTATCTCGGATAAGTTGAGATAACTTTTGAATTTTTTCTTTTGGCGATTGTAAGAACAATACCATTTTCCAGCAAGTTGAAGGGGGATATCCCGTAGACTCCAAAAGCTCTATAATATTCTTATCAGATGGAGGTATAACCATTTTCCTGTTGCTTTCATCAGAAAGAATATCTGCAAATGCAGTAGAAACTTCTTCATTTGTAATTTTAGGATCAGCTCCTTCAAACCATTGTGGATGGGTGGCACAAACTATTTGTAATAAAAGGACAAAGGCATCGTCTTCATCAGAAAAAAAGAAACTAAAATCCTCTTGATTTGAGATAGATACGGATTTTTGAAAGGCAGAACAATATTTTGTAGGTATCGAACCTATTTTTCGAGAAAGCTCGTCTGCGCTGATATGGTATTCTTTTGCAACTTTGTCCCATATCCCTTTATCGTCCAGATCAGGATGTGCATAAGTATATAGCAGGCCAATAATTTCAAAATATTTATTTAGACTTGTATTCACTTCCATGTTTAATTTCTCCAATTAGAAAACCATCAAAAAATGTTGACGGTTATATTATATTCAAAAGAGAGAAAAAAAGCAAACGCAAGAATATGAAATTAGATAGTCAGAAGTTGGATTACCCGGCACGCATAGCGCAGCCTATTCTGGGAAAAAGATGTTTTAGTGTAGGTTGATCCGGTTTTTCTCGTGCCCTATGACCATACCTTTGTAAAGAAGCCTAAAGTTAACTATACGAATACAGCAGGCAGCGGTGTGTTAGATTAATCTCTCCTTGTAAAATACAGTAATACACAGCACTCGATCAGCAGCAATGCAGACCATATCCAAATAGTAGGTGTCCATGTGCTGATAAATGACGCCAGTATCAGCATGATCAGAGGACCGATATATTTTCGCGGATTATGCCAGAGATCACTTTCTGTCTTCCAATTGCGGATTGGGCGTTCCCATTCCAGAATCACTGACAGAATGGCACTCTGCAGGGAGAAGAGAAGGATTAGCCCAATATAGTAGAGGATGGTTCCGCCGTTCATGAGATGCCAGCTGCACAGATAGATGCATGCAACAAGTCCGTTTACTCCAAAGATAAACAGGCAGTACCTTTGGCAGAAGCGGCCGGCCTGCCCGGGGAGAACGCGGATTGCCTGTTCCAGATCCGGATCACAGGACAATAGTGTGCAGATCGGTGTATTCATAGAGAGGATTGCAAGACCGATGGGAAACATATTTAAACCCTCAAATGGTCCAAACAGCAGAGGCAGGAATCCGGCGATCACGCATAACCCGGCCGTATTAATGAGATAGGTCTTGTTTGACATCAGATACCGGAAGAGATAGGAAAACATATTCCCGTTTTTTCTGCTATGCCGGACTGAGTTTGGTGCCGGAGAAGCTGTGTAAAAATCATATGCGTCTGCATAAGACAGATACAGCGCTGTCACAGCAAGGCTTATCAGCATTACGGCTGCAACGGTCAGTGTATGACGAATCAGCACGATCACTGAAAGAATACCGGCAGCCCAGAGAATGGGTAATGCGAAATGCTGTTTCCGGATCATCTGACAGGCTGCTGAGACAATGGCACATCCCGCACAGCCGCATAGAAGAGCAACCAGGATCTCAAGAACAGTCCATTTTGCGGCGGCGAAAAACAGTGCCCAGATCAGCAATGTTTTGGTAATGAGAACATGCGCTCCCAACATAGAAACATAAGAGAATACAAGGCTACGGTTTTCAAAGGGGAGCATGAACAGTCCCTGCAAGACCTCCATATGCCGTCTGCCGCTTAACATCTGCCACATGACACCTGCAGTAAAGCAGGTGGAAGTAAGGTAGAGGATAAAAGGAGCGATTTCCAGCCGGAATTCGGCCACATTAATAGCGAAAA
>ERZ1643251.2846-NODE-2846-length-16896-cov-4.575500_pt1 | contig 16896 bp, 16 predicted proteins | sample MGYA00579261_ERZ1643251 | MGnify/ENA primary metagenome ERZ1643251 (study PRJEB29033, sample SAMEA4952267) | chicken gut metagenome | biome: Broiler Chicken; feature: Gastrointestinal Tract; material: Caecum | place: Ireland | collected 2018 | study: Broiler...
TTTATAAAGCGGATCTCCGTGCGGAAAAAATGAGCCTTGCCGGCGGTTGCGCCGGTCTGCAGGTGTGAAATACCATAAATCCTACAGCGCGGCGCACGGCAGTGTGAACATGCTGGAGTCTATCTCTTAAGAGAGGATATCAGAGCCTTCACAGAGTTCTTTTTTCGATGAAATATCGAGCAGGAACTTTGCGAAGGCTCTTTCTGTCTTCTGTTTGAAGTTTCCATCGCCCGAAAATCGGAAAATGAGCCGATTTTCGGGTTTTTTTCGTGCTTTGAAAGTCCTGAAAAAAATCTTAAAAAAGTTTTCCAAATACGTCAAAAAGTGTCGTATTTGGATTTTAGAATAAGGGCACGAAAACAGGAAAGGAGGTGAAAAACGGATGACGGCAGACGAGAGACGCGGCGTAATTCTGGATATAATCTGCGCCCATCGCTACGAGACAATCGACAATTTGGCGTTTGAGCTCGATGTCAGCAGACGGACAATTGAAAGAGACGTTCTGCATCTCTCGCTGCGTTTTCCGATTTACACTACGAAAGGTCACGGCGGAGGCATTCTTATCTCTGACGATTTCCGGTGGAGCGCGAAGTACCTGTCGTCCGAACAACTTGCCCTTTTCAATAATTTGGGCAGCAAATTGAAAGGAAAAGATGCTGAGATAATGTCTTCTATCATCAAGATGTTTTCGATGCCGCAAAGGAAGGATTCATGGAATTTATCGTCCGAGCCGACTTCGACGATTTTGAAGCCTTTTTGGACGAGGAACGCCGAGAATTGCCAAAGCTTTTCAAAGCGCCCGTTGCTGTCGAAGACGGCGCAGACATTCTCTGCGGGGTGGTAAGCGGTGATACGAAAATAGTTTGCCATTGCGTATTCCTCCTATGCGGCAAGTTTCTTGATAGTGCGGTTGGCGTAAGGTAGCCAAATCTTGTTGACATAGTGCAAGACATCCTCGCTCGGTTTATGGTCGTACTCTCCATAACATTGCAGGACTTTGTGACTGTGCGGCGAGTATTCGAGCGTCACGAGCGGAGTATCCGGCTTTTCCTTTGTGCGGATAAAGAAGATGAGCGATTCTTCACGGACAAAACGCTGGTCATAGTTCATCCGTCCTACGCAGTGATCTAACAATTCACCTTCGCGGATAAGGTCAGCGGGAGAGCGTGCAATGATGCAGACGAAGGCGCTGCGCTTATCGTGTTCAAGCGGCAAGTATTTTTCGGCGATACGGGCAAATTGTTCATACAACTCCTGTTTCGCCTTCCGGTCTGCTTCCGCTCGCGCCGTGGCATATTGGTCGATGCGAATATCGTGCCAGCGTTTGAAATCGTGCGGGAAACGATTCTTCGGCAGTGACATATCCAAGCCGAGATAAGTGCATGCTTTGAGATAGTCGAGATATGTGTTAGCGTTGGTATTCTGTTCGGATATGTAATCGAAGAATTTTTCACGCTCCTTTCCTTTGAACAGTTCGGATATAGGAGCAAGGGTGGTGTTGCTTCGTAAGCCAGTATAACGAAATTGCTCTCAACGCTTCTGCAGATAAGTTCACGCTTACTTTCAAAGTGAACCTCAAGGAAGGCGGCAATACTGCTGATGGGCTCGGGTTCAAAGTGTTTACCCAAAATTCTGCACATTCCAACTATGTCTTCCAGTGCAGAGTAATTGCCGGAGATGCGTAGATGCTTCGCGTAACCGAACTTTGGACAGGTGCAACAATCAGCACGACTGATGAAGAGGTTGCAGCGAACGGCATTGAAGTGATGATCGTAAAGGACGGAAATAAGCTCAGTGCTTATTATCGCCTGCAGGGCGGCGAATGGACTTTGGCATGCAGCGTAGAGGCAGAGGCTGTCTCTTACGAACTGTATAACTGGAGTGCGGACATGTATTTCAGTGATATTTCCTACACGCCCAATCTGGTGAACGCACCCTCTGAGGCTTAAGTCATCCTTCCCTCCGGATTGTGTTCTGTCGTGCCGCAGGTAACTGCGGCACGACAGAACCTGAATTGTTTGAAAAAATATGTGATTCGGCAAAAGGATTCCATCTGATCCGCAGGGGGAAGACGGGATCCTTTTCAAGGTAATAAGCAATATGATGAATTTGAGCCAACTTACATTGCAGGAAAAACTTCGCCTTATTTGCGGGAAAGGCTGCTGGAAGACGTAAGACCTCGAGGGGAAACTTCCGCAGGTCATATTCTCGGACGGCCCCATGGGAGTACGTAAAGTCGCAGAAAGCAAAAACGACGCTGAAGTAACTGTTCCGTCCGTTGCGTATCCGTCTGTCCAGGTGCTTGCAAATACATGGAGCGAAGAGTGTGCGCGATTGATGGGAGCGAGCATAGCGGATGACTGTATTTCTTTGGGTGTAGACGTTCTGCTTGGCCCCGGAGTCAATATCAAACGTTCGCCTTTCTGCGGACGCAATTTTGAACTTTTTTCGGAAGATCCTTACCTTGCGGGAATACTTGCCCGAGCCTACATTTCCGCAATGCAGGAAGGGGTGTCGGGGCATGTGTCAAGCATTTTTGTGCCAACAATCTCGAATTTGACAGAACGCACCAGTCCAGCGACGTAGACGAACGTACTCTTCGGGAAATTTACTACAAACCCTTTGAAATTGCTTGCGAAGCCAAGCCGCTCACATTGATGTGTTCCTATAACCGTGTGAACGGCAAATATGCCGCGGAGTATAAAAAGGGCTTTGACATGCTTCGCAGTGAGTTTGGCTTTGACGGACCCATTCTTTCCGATTGGGGCGCGGTGCGCGATCGTGCGGCTTCTGCAAGGGCGGGGCTTGATCTTGAGATGCCTTTTTCTGAAATCAATTTTAAAAAGCTTGAGGAAGATGTCGCATCCGGAATTATTTCGGAAGAGGAAATCGATGCCTGTGTTCAAAGGATCCTGGAACTCATTTCGCGTTGCGAAAAGATGAGGGAAGCCCGCCATGTCAGATCTGACGAATCGGATCGGGTTTTAGCAAGCAAGAGGATTGCGGCTGAAGGCGCTGTTCTTCTTAAAAACAATGGTGTTCTGCCGCTGAAAAAGGGCGTTCGGCTTTCTGTGTGCGGTTGCTATGCGCGTCCTGATACAGTCGATATGATTCGCGGGGAAGGCTCCTCGGCGGTCAATCGCAAAGAGTGGCATTTTGATCTTCCTGCCGCTTTGCAAGCGCGCACGGGCGGAGAAGTTGTGTATGAAGGCGCATTTCGCTATGACGGCGTTGAGTCAGGGACACAGAACTTCCTCACTGCAAAGAGCAATGCCGCGCTGTCGGACGTGAATATTGTCTGCGTGGGTACGGGCGGAAAGTATGAATACGAAGCGGGCGACAGGCAAATGCTGCGTCTTCCTGCAGTACAGGAACTTGCGATCCGTGAGACGGCTTCCGCCAATCCCAATACAGTGGTGGTTATCTTTGCGGGCGCAGCGATCGATACGAGTGCATGGGCTGACTGTGTGGCGGCAATTCTGTTTGCGGGATATAACGGTGACGGCGGCGACGAGGTTGTTGCGGATCTTCTTATGGGCGAGCGCAATCCTTGCGGGAAACTCTCGGAGACTTTTCCACTTGAGTCGGATCTTCCTGAACTGTCTCGCACTGCGGGGGTTACGCGGTATGCAGAGGGGCTTGATGTAGGATATCGCTTCTTTATGTCTCGCAGAAAACCCGTTTGTTATCCGTTCGGGTTTGGACTTTCTTATTCCGAGTTTGTTTATTCCGATCTTGTACTGGATTACAGCGGGGATAATCTCAGAGTAGCCTATAAAATTTCCAATCATTCCCAACGGGACGGTAAGGAAATTTCACAGGTCTATGTACGGCCGATAACATCGTATGTCTATCGCCCCGAAAGGGAACTGAAGGCATTTTCCAAAGATGAAATCGGAGCCGGAAAAACGGTAAGCGTTGGTATCCAACTTGATTTAAAGGCATTTGCTTATTGGTCAGCGGCATGCGATGATTGGACAGTGGATGACGGCGTATATGAGATCTGTATAGGTGCGTCCGTTTCAGATATCCGTCTGAAAGGGACGGTGTGTGTGAACAACGGCAAGATTATACTTCCGTCTCAAAAGAAAATGTGATTAAAGAACAAACTCGGTTGATTTCCGACAGAGATTTCACCTGATTTTGCAATCTTTTCGGCAAACCCCCATTGACGAATGGGGGTTTGTTTGGTATAATCTGGATGTATCGGGAACGATACGAAATAAAATGTAAGGGGTGTAGTATGAAACGGATCAGAGTGGTTCAGTACGGATGCGGCAAGATGAGTAAGTATATTTTGCGTTATCTGCACGAGAAGGGTGCCGAGATTGTCGGCGCGATCGATCTCAATCCTGAAATCCTGGGAATGGACGTTGGTGACTATGCCGGGCTCGGGGTCAAGACAGGCGTAAAAATTTCCTCGGATGCGGACAAGGTTTTGGACGAATGTGATGCGGATGTCGCCATTGTCACGTTGTTCAGTTTTGTCGCGGATATCTATGAAGCTGTAGAAAAGTGTGTTATTCGCGGAGTAAATGTCATTACGACCTGTGAAGAGGCGATCTATCCCTGGACGACCGCCGCAGCGCTTACCAATAAATTGGATGCGCTTGCCAAGGAGCACAACTGCACGGTGACGGGCAGCGGAATGCAGGATATTTTCTGGATCAATATGGTAGCGATGGTCGCGGGCGGCTGTGCTAATATTCAGAAGATCAAAGGCGCTTACAGTTATAACGTGGAGGATTATGGTCTTGCGCTTGCCAAAGCACACGGATGCGACCTCTCGGTGAAGGAGTTTGAAAAAGAACTTGCACATCCTGCGGAAGTTGTGCCTTCCTACGCATGGAATGCTGCGGAAGCGATCTGCAACAAGTTGGGATTGACGATCAAGTCCATCAGACAGGAAAATATTCCCTATACGGTGGACAAGGATATGTACAGCGCAACCATGGGTAAAACTATTAAGGCGGGTAAATGTATCGGTATGTCGGCTGTTGTGACGATCGAGACATATCAGGGAATTGTTGTGGAAGAGGAGACCATTGGCAAAGTGTACGGACCCGATGACGGAGACATGTGCGATTGGTGGATCACGGGGGAACCCAATACCGAATTCCATGTTGTCAAGCCTGCTACAGTTGAGCACACCTGTGCGACCATTGTCAACCGTATTCCTTCTCTTTTGAATGCGCCTGCAGGGTATGTGACTGCGGATGAGTTGGACGAGATCAAGTATCTCACGAACCCCATGCATTACGAATTGTAATTCTTGTAATATCAAGAAAGCGGGCGCTTCCATTTGGAAGCGCCCGCTTTCTTGCCGAAAAAGTCCTCCGCAGGCTATGCTTGCGGAGGGCTATAATTTATATCTTTACTGAACCTGGGAAAGATCTGAATATGAAACGGTGTATTGCTGTGTTGTTAAGCTTTCTCCGTTCCGAGTATATACAATTTGTACAAGATCGTTTGCGCGTACGGTGAGGGAAAGATTTTCGATCTCAAATGAACGATCGATTTCGTATTGTGTTCCGTTGATGATGACCGCGGTAAGAATATCGCCTTCATTAAGTTCGAGAGTCTGTGCAATGGAATCTTCGCTTACAGAGGCGATGACAACTTCTTCCGAGATTTTTCCATAGCCGCTTGACGGATCATAGACATACTTGGAGTTTTGGGTCGTGACAGTGACGCCGAGCAAAAGTCGACTGACGCCGTCCGTTTCGGTATTTCCGTCGTTGGCGTAGTAGATGATGCTGTCCGCAGTGCCTCTGACGATTTCGAGGGGAACGGCATAATTGATGTTCTGATCGGAAGAATCTCCCGCATTTGTGATTCCGATCAGTCCTCCTTTTTTATTGAACAGCCCGCCGCCCGAATTTCCGCTGTAAAGGGCGGTATCGATGCGGACAGAGCGATAGGAGCGTGCTGTGTCGTCGATCTGAAGGGTGATGTATTCGCTCTCCGTACTGATGATGCCCTGCGTTACGCTGAGTCCCGTTCCCTCAGGATTTCCGATCGCGATCGCAGTTTCTCCGACGTGATATTCCTGAGCAAAGCGGACCGCCTGTGCATTTTCGTTGATAGCCTTGACATCACTTGTCTTGGCGCGAAGGACTGCGATATCATAGGTGATTGTGCCGCCGACATATTCCAGCGGAATGGCGTAATCGCCGTAGTCATAAACGGTATAGCCGTTTGAATCGGTGTCTGCCTGCCCGTCTCCATTTTCGTCTACGGCAGAAGGGCTTCCTTCGCTGCCGTACAGATATGCGTAGACGCTGCGCGCAATTTTACTTCCGCCGTTTTTGGTGCTGTCGGCGTCGTTATCGTAGATGACGTGGTAGTCGGTAACAAAGTATGTATAACCGTCCTGCGATTCATCGATGCTGTAAATTACGGCAGCGCCTGTCGACATGACAACGTTAGACGTAGAGTAGGAGGGGCGGCCCAAAATTCCGCCGATCCCGCCGCCTGTGCTGGTTGTTTCAATAAACTCAGCGTAAATCTTTGCGGTGGACTGCAGGCTTTGACTGATGACCGCAGACATATCGGTACTGAGCGTTAAATACTGATCCAGAAAATCTTGAAACGATAGATCGGAATCGCCCGTCTGTTCTTTGTAAGTTTGATAGATGTCCATGATGCTGACATCTTTTCCGTCTTCACCGTTTACGCCGTTTTCGATGGTGAAGCTGTCCGTCGAGCCATCCGAATAGTAGATAGTATAAATATCCTGTGAACCGTTTGAACCGGTCTTTGCGATGGAAGTCACATATGCGGAATTGGACGAACAACCGCTCAGGACAAGTGCGAGTACTAAAACGATGGCAATAAGCGGCAAAATAAGTCGCTTTGCAATGCGTTTCATAGAAAACCCTCCAGGTCAATTAATTTATGTACTTAATTATAAACTAAAAATGTTTTTAAATGGTCAAATGATTGTAACAGATTTATGAAAAAAGAAAATATTTCCATGAAATAAAGGGCACCCTGCCATATGGCAGGGTGTCTGCATCTGAATGCTTATGAATTTTGTTGTATCAAGGTTAGAAGCCTATGCGTAACATCCCGCATTGCATCTTTCCGAAAACCGTGTCCCTCGCCATTATAGGTGATCAGTTCGGCATGCGGAAAGATCTTTGCCGCGCGTTCGCTGTAGGAAATGGGAACCACTTCATCATCGGAGCCGTGCATGATGAGTACGGGCGATTTAAAATTCCCCATGTCTGCATAGATATCCAGCCCGCGCAGCGTTTCAACAAATTGACGCCCCAGACGGACGTCCCAGAGCTCGATTTCATCGGGGATATCATCGTTCTGCGGAAAACGAGAATTCCAGTTGTCGGGAATACACAGGGCAGGGAAGAGAAGTGCCATTGCACAGATATCGTCAGGGCGTGCCTGAGCCGCCAATGCGCAGATCATTCCGCCCTGACTTCCGCCGAAAAAAAACAGTTTTCCCTTAAATTGCGGGAGAGACTTAGCATAGTCCATTGCGGCAAACAAATCTTCACGCTCGGTGAAGAGGGTCATGTTTGTTGTTGCAAAACCGCTTTTGTCGCGTGCTCCGCTTCCGCAGAATGTAATCGTCACCGATCCGATTTCATGAACGAGCAAGTGTTCGGCAATTTCGCGGAAGTCGTCTTTATATCCATTGAATCCGTGGCAGAAAATGACAATGGGACATTGAGATTTGTTCGGCAGAAATATTGTTGCGTCCATCGCTCTGCCGTGGTGTTGAATTTTCAAATCTTTTTGCATTTTTTCTTCCTTTCATTGATGATATCATATTCAGAGATAGGATGCAAGAGTTTTGTTTCTTTTTTCTCCTATTTCTTGACAAAACAATCGGAAAATGATAGAATATTTCATATATACGAGGAAGAGAAGTATGTACGATTATTTGATTGTTGGAGCAGGGCTTTACGGCGCAGTATGCGCATATGAACTCGCACGAGCAGGGAAGAGTGTGCTTGTCATTGACAGGCGTTCTCACATTGGCGGGAACGCGTACACGGAAAGCGTAGAGGGAATCAATGTCCATCGGTATGGTGCACATATTTTCCATACGTCGGACAAAGCGATTTGGGACTATGTGAACCGCTTTGCCGAATTTAACAGCTTTGTCAATCAGCCTGTAGCGCGCTACGGGAACGAGATGTATAATCTGCCTTTTAACATGAATACATTCACAAAGCTCTGGAAGGATATCTGTACGCCTGCCCAGGCAGAGGCGCGTATTGAAAAGGAACGGGCAAAAGAAAAGATCGGTGAACCTAAAAACCTTGAAGAACAGGCGCTGAAGCTTGTCGGAAGAACGATCTACGAAAAATTTATCAAGGGGTATACCGAAAAACAGTGGGGAAGAGCATGCAGCGAGCTTCCTGCCTTTATCATTCGTCGGATCCCCGTTCGGTTCATGTTTGACAACAACTATTTCGACGATCGCTATCAGGGAATCCCGATAGGTGGATATACCCGCATGATCGCAAAAATGCTTGCTGATGTGGACGTGCGTCTTAAGTGTGATTTTTTAGAGGACAGAGAAGGGTATCTCGCTCTTGCTCGCCGCGTCATTTATACAGGTCCGATCGATGCTTACTATGATTATCGCTTCGGTGCACTTGAATATCGTTCGGTGCGTTTTGAAACAGAGACATTGGACATGCCCAATTTTCAGGGCAATGCAGTTGTCAATTATACGTCTGCGGATGTTCCTTTTACGCGTATCATTGAACACAAGCATTTTGAGTTCGGTACACAGCCTGTAACGGTGATCTCACGCGAGTATTCAACAGAATGGAAACGGGGAGAAGAACCCTATTATCCTGTCAACGACGAAAAAAACGATCGCCTTTATGAACAGTATCGCGCGCTTTCAGAGCAGGAGGATCGGGTGATCTTTGGCGGCAGACTTGGTAGGTACAAATACTTGGATATGGATGATACCGTCAGTGCCGCATTGGTAGCAGTAAAAGCCGAAATGGCGCGTTAAGACCCCTAAAATAGGGGGATTTTGTGCACTTTGTAAAGTAATAAATTTTTTTTGGAAAGTTTTGTAAAAGCTATTCCATTTTGTGATGATTTGTAGTATAATAGAGATAATTTCCAAATAAGGAGTAGAATATGGCTAAGAAAAAGAAAACAAAGATCGGCTTTTCCGATCTGCTCATGATGATCATGGCGCTTGTCGGTTTGGTTCTGTCAGTCGTCGGAATTTGTGTACCGTTCTTTTCACAGGTTTCGAAGACAGCGTTCGGAAATCCCGAAGCTGTCAACATGGGGCTGTTTGATGATTACGATGTGCTGGAGCTTCTGATGGACGGCAATCTTACGATCGGTCTTGTACAGGGATTTGCGATCGCTTCGCTTGCTTTGACTGCGATAGCCTCCATTACAGTGATTCTCGGTAAGCTTGGCGTCATCAAATTCAAGGGGATTGTCAAGCTGATCAGTGCGATCATCGTTATTGTGATTGCGGCGCTTGTCATTACCTTTGCTGCAAGCTATGCAGCGCAGTCGCCTCTCAATGTGGACGGAGGGGATATTGCAAGTACATCCTTTATTGCATCGACGGGTGCCTATCTTGTTATGGCGGGCGGCGTTGTTTCGGGCGTTGCTTTGCTTGTTTCCAGACTCAAATAACGAATAAAAAATCTTTATTAAGTAAAATAAGCGCTCCGCTATCGGCGGAGCGCTTATTTTTTGACATTTAATCGAGTTGATCGCGCAAGAGATCCGACATATCGTACAGTCCTGCGGCTCTTTGAGTCAGCCATGCGGCGCCTTTGAGCGCGCCTGCGGCAACGACTTTTCTGCTGCGCGCCGAATGGGAAAGCGTGATGATCTCATCTTCACCCGCAAACATGACCTCATGTTCTCCGACGATCGTTCCGCCTCGAACGGCATGAATCCCGATTTCCTTGCTTTCGCGTGCGCCGATCAGGCCGTGCCTGCCGTACACGTTTTCTTTTCCGCCTCCGAACCCTTCATCAATGCTTTCGGCGAGCATGAGTGCGGTGCCGGAGGGGGCATCTTTTTTAAAATGATGGTGGCGTTCAATGATCTCCGCGTCAAAGGAGTCGCCAAGAATGGCCGCCGCCTTTTTTACAAGAAATTGTAAAAGATTGATTCCGACGGAGAGATTTCCCGTTTTGAATATGGCAATGTTTTTGCTTGCGGAGCGGATACGAGCAAGGTCGTTTTCCGAGTAACCTGTCGAAGCAAGAACGACAGGAATGCATTTTTCTTCACAATAGGAGAGAACGCTTTCAAGGGCGGACGGAGAGGAAAAATCCACTACAGCATCTGCCGACTCCTTAATCTCGGAAATGTTCGGATAAACAGGAAATGCCGCAGGACAAGCGGAAACATCTACACCCGCCACAATGCTCACGCCGCGATCCGAGGCTAGTTCGGCGACGTTTTTTCCCATGCGCCCGCAAGCGCCGCACAAGATGATTTTCATGCGTTTACCTCAATGTAGTTTTCTTGGATAGCGCTTTTGAGTAGCTGAAGGTGTTCCGGTTCAATGGGGGTGAGCGGTGCGCGAGGGATTCCGGCGTCAAAACCAATCAGATTCATAGCTGCTTTGACGGGGATGGGATTTACTTCGATGAAGCATGCGCGGATGAGTGGAAGCAGGGTGTCGTTCACATTGTTTGCACCCACAAGGTCCCGATTCTGTATACATTCGACGAGCATTTTCACCTGATCGGGGACAATGTTTGAAACTACCGAAATGACGGCTGTACCGCCTGCACAGAGAATGGGAAGATTGAGTGCGTCTTCACCCGAGTACAAATCGCACTTATATCGGATGCGGCATGCTGTTTCCATGACCTGTTGCATGTTTCCGCTCGCTTCCTTGATGCCTGCGATATTGGGGATATCTGCAATGCGGTCCATTGTTGCCGGGAGAATGTTGACGCCTGTGCGTCCCGGGACGTTATAACAGATGACAGGAAGGGGCGTTGCGCCGCAGACTGCCTTGTAATACTCAACAAGACCGTTCTGCGTGCATTTGTTGTAATAGGGTGTCACTGCAAGGATGCCGTCTGCTCCGATTTCGGTGGCAAGCCGTGTCATGGCAATTGCCTTTTCGGTATTATTTCCACCCGTTCCGAAGATAAGTTTGATGCGTCCCTTGGCTTTTTCTACGGCGAAGTGCATGAGTTTTTCTTTTTCGGCATCGGTCATTGTCGCAGGCTCGCCCGTCGTTCCGAGTACGACAAGCGCATCTGTTCCGCCCTTGATCTGATGTTCGATCATTTTGCCGAAACAATCAAAATTGACGCCATCTTCCGTGAAGGGAGTGATCATGGCAGTCGCACTGCCCTGCAAAAAACCTCTCATATCGTCTCCTTGTCGCGCAACAGTTTATGCTGCGCACCCATATCCGTGTGAAAACCTACCGTGCGTTCACCTTTTTCCATATGGTGAATTGCCGTCTCACATTATTAATTATTATATTTATGAAAAATAACCTTTGGCAGCGAGCAGCTCTGCGAGCAGGACAGCTCCGCCGGCCGCGCCGCGCAGTGTATTGTGTGAGAGCCCGATGAATTTATAGTCGAACAGGACATCTTCACGCAGACGTCCCGCGCAGATTGCCATGCCGTTTTCCGTCATGCGGTCGAGTTTTGCCTGCGGACGGTTATCCTCTTCGAAGTAGTGGATGAACTGCTTGGGGGCAGAGGGAAGGCCGAGTTTCTGAGGCTCGCCGGCGTATTCCTGCCAAGCGGAAAGGATCTGTTCTTTTGTGGGTTTGTTGTCGAAAGAAACGAACACGGCCGCCGTATGCCCGTCGGAAACTGGGACGCGCAGGCATTGAGACGTGATGACGGGGCCGTCCGCGTTGACGATGCGACCGTTTTCAAGGTGCCCCCATATCTTGAGCGGCTCTTCTTCGCTCTTTTGCTCTTCTCCGCCGATGTAGGGGATGATGTTGTCAACGATTTCGGGCATGGTTTCAAACGTCTTGCCCGCTCCCGAGATTGCCTGATAGGTTGTCACGGCGGCGTACTTAATTCCGAACTTCTTCAACGGGTGCAAAAGGGGTACATAGGATTGCAGGGAGCAGTTGCTCTTGACGGCAACAAATCCGCGCTTTGTGCCGAGGCTTGTACGCTGGGAAGCGATCACCGCGAGGTGGTCGGACTTGATCTCAGGAATGTTCATGGGCACGTCGGGGGTTCCGCGGTGTGCCGAGTTGTTAGAGACAACGGGCACTTCGAGCTTTGCGTATTTTTCCTCGAGAGCCTTGATCTCTTCTTTTTTCATGTTGACGGCGCAGAAGATAAAATCAACCGCAGCGGCAATCTTGGCTGCGTCATTTTCAGCGTCGAGGACGGTCATATTCTTCGCATAATCGGGAATGGGGACGGTCATTGCCCATTTTTCGCCGACTGCCTGCGCGTAGGGCTTTCCCGCAGAGCGACTGCTTGCGGCAAGCACGACCGGAGTGAAGAGGGGGTGAGAGTCCAGCAGCGTTACAAAGCGCTGTCCGACCATGCCGGTTGCGCCGATGATGCCGACTTTGTACGTTCTGTTCATAATGAAAACTCCTTAAAAGGTTTTGTACAAGAAAAAAGAAGGCAGAACCCCGCCTCCTTTCGACTTTCTCAGAATGACTGCCGAAAAAGCGCTTCACCGCGGGGTGACAGGAATGCAGGTATTCTCCCGCAGACCCAGCGCATGGGTGAAGGACTCGGATGCGCTTCGGCGGAGATACCCTTTTGCGCGCGCATCATGCGGAAAACCTTCCATTTCCTTTGCGCGCGGTACTCATGTTCGTCCGCTCCTCTTTTTAGCAAGACAATTTTATCATACCGACACAGAAAAATCAAGGAATTTGCCTGAATTCAATTGAATTATTTTGCGATTTGTAGTACAATAACCGCATAGGCAATTTTTTGCCTGCGAAACATGCGAAAACGGAGAGACAATATATGGCAGACAGAGAAAAAAAAGGACTTGTCGCCCGTTGGTTGGAAGGCAAAGAACGCAGTGAGGACTATGCCCGCAGTACGCTTCCTACCAACCGCTGGTCCCTTTTCTGGGATATTCTGAAAGGACGGTTCGGGAAACTTGTCCTGATCAATCTCATCATGCTTGTCACTTTCCTGCCGCTCATCGCCGTCATTGTCTGGCGGATGCTTGCGCTCAATGTGGAAGGTGCGGTCGGCCCTTATGGCGCCGGGTTGGGGGTAGGGTATCCCATCTTGGCTGAACTTGTGGGCTATGCTGAGATGAGCATCTTTCAGGCAGATCTCTTTTTCTTTGCGCTCTTTATTCCCGCAGGTGCGATAGCTGCTTTGGGTATCTCCGGCGGCGGTTATATTATCCGTAACCTCATCTGGACGGAGGGTATTTTCGTCACAAACGACTTTTTGCGCGGGATCCGCCGCAATTACTGGAACGTCCTTGAAGCAGTTCTTGTCTTCACCGTGATTCTGTTTATTGCGCGTACGATGGGGAACCTTGCGGATTGGCTTGTTGCTATGAATGCAGACGGTGCAGGCTGGCTCGTTGCTTCCAAGGTGGTTGGTTATATCTTTGTTGCACTCGGGCTTCTGCTCTTTTTCTGGATGATTTCCCTCGGAATCAGTTATAAGCAGGGACCTTGGGCGCTCTTCCGCAACGCTGTGGTCATGACCATCGGCACCTTCCCGCAGACGGTGTTCTTTGTCGCACTTGCAACGTGGCCGTTCTTCCTTGCAATGTTTACGGGCGGACTGTTTGCCGTCATTGCTGTTCTCATTATCATCTTCTTCGGAATTTCCTATATGCTGCTTGTCTGGCTTGACTATTCCCAGTGGGCATTTGACAAATTTGTCAATCCGAACTTGGGTGTTGCGACGGGCAGAGGACTTTATTCCAAGGACAAGCCCAAGACGGGCCCTCAGCCTTCGGCGCCTTCCGCCTCGGACAGCGCTGCAATGCGTGAATACCGCCGTCAGATTGTAGCGCAGGGCAAGAGCAAACTTGTTTGCCGCCCGATCAAGCCGATCGATGACGATCTTGAAGTGTATCAGCTTCCTGAATCCTTCTCGCGTGAGGATCTTGCAAAGCTTCGTGAGAGCAAAGAGGCAATCGAAGAAGATACACGCGTCTACGAAGAGGAACACAAGGACGACGAGCGTTATGTTGAATACAACCGCCAGTTTGAGGAGCGTGAACGCGCCCTTCAGGAGGAGGAAGAGGGCAGTAAAAAGAAGAAAAAGAAGAAGCCCACGCCTCCGAAGATGCTCAATAAGCGGTAAAAGGGGAAAGAATGACGCAGGCATACGATCATCTTTCCGAATGGTTTGAAAGACTCAACGACGACTGCGGCTATGAACAATGGTCGCAGTATTTTCTTAAAGGGCTCACTGGGCTCGGCGTCGGAAAGAGAGGACTGGAAGTAGGGTGCGGCAGCGGAGCATTTACGCGTGTGCTTGCAAAGGCAGGATATGAGATGACGGGGTGCGATCTCTCAGCGCCCATGCTCTCCAAGGCCTTGAGCTTGGCTCGGGAAAAGGGGCTCAAAATCAACTTTGTACAGGCAGATGCGGCAAAGCTCTCTTTGGGAAAGTTTGATTTTCTGCTTTCCCCGAACGATTGTTATAATTATATCTCTCATTCAAATCTGCGCTCTGCGTTCCGTCATGCCGCGTCTTCCCTTAAAAAAGGCGGAATTTTTTGGTTCGATATTTCTTCCGAATACAAACTTCGCGAAAAAATTGCAAACAATGTGTTTGCGGACGACAGAGACGAGGTTACATATCTTGTGTTCAACCATCTCTTTGCCGATCGCGTCGAGATGGATGTCACGCTCTTTGTGCGTCGTTCTGACGGCGTATTTGAGCGCTATGACGAGCAGCATACGCAGTATATCCATACGGTTCCCGACGTTTGCAAGCTGCTCGAAGAGACGGGCTTTGAACTTGTTCGCGTTGAGGGGCATCTCGGCGAGAATTTTGAAAAAAGCGACAGGGTAAATTTTATATGCCGGAAACTGTGAGCAAACTGTATCGCGCGCTTGTCTTTGACGAGCGTGTTTCGCTGGCCGTACTCGATACCACTGCGGTGGTGAACGAGGCGATTTCTCGTCATGGGCTTTCGCCCGTCGCGGCGGCCGCTTTGGGGCGCACAATGACCGCGGCGGCATATCTTGCCGGATGGCTGAAGGAGGAGAAAAGCTCTCTTTCCGTCTCGGTGGACGGAGGCGGCAAGGGAGGAAAGATCGGCGTTGCCGCGGACGGAGCACTCAATATCAGAGGCTTTATCGGGCATCCGGATATCCAGCTTCCGACAAGAGCTGATGGGAAACTTGACGTAGGAGCCTGTGTGGGGCACAACGGGACGTTTACCGTCATTCGTGACGACGGAGACGGGATCCCGTTCGTCGGGACAAGTCCGCTTGTCTCGGGTGAGATTGCAGAGGATGTGTCCGCTTACTTTCTCACAAGCGAACAGCGTCCGACGGCTGTTGCGCTGGGTGTGAGGATCGGAAAAGACGGAAAATGTATTGGCGCAGGCGGTGTGTTTTTGCAGCCGCTCCCCGGCGCAGGAGATGAGGCACTTGATTTTGCGCAGGAGCAAATTGCAAAGTATTCCGCCATTTCAGGTGTGATCGAAACGGCAGGGGCAAAATCCGTTCTGGAAGCCTTTGATGCAAAAGACATGAGTGTGCGCGACGTACATTTTCAATGCCATTGTTCTCGGGAGCGGGCTGCGTCCGCTGTGCTTGCCATGGGTAAGGCGGATGCATATCAACTGCTTAAGGAGCAGGGTAAAATTTGCGTGCATTGCCATTATTGTAACGCGGATTATACATTTGATGAGGAAGATTTGCGCAAGCTCTTCGGGGAGAGTGCATGAAGGAAGATAACGTTCAGACGCTGGATTTCAGCGACGAATTTATGCTGGAAGCGGTAGAAAACCGTCTGCAGGACGGGAATTATTTCGGGGCGCTTAAGATGCTGAATAAGCGCAACGAAATGTATGCGCCGAGTGCGGATGCACAGGCGCTTGCCGCAGATATATATGAAGGACTTGAGCTCTGGCAGCTTGCGGCGGATGCATGGTTTCGATTTCTCGATACCTGCAACGAGGCCGACTTCGGGGAGGGCTATGAAGGACTTGCCGTTGCATTTATGAACATGGGCAATGACGTTCAGTCCGCGCTCTATTATCACCGTGCCTTTGCCGAGGACGGACAGCTTTCTGCGGAGGGTGCGGCAGAACTGGGCGGACTTTTCCGTCGAGCCACGGCACCGCGGCTTCATATCGTGCCCGATGACGGTGCGCCCGAGCCCGAACTCTTATCGGAGGGGCTGTCTTTGCTTCGTGTCGGGGAATTGGAGAAGGCGCGTGAAAAGCTGTTGGAGATTCCGACGGAGAGCTCTGACTATCCCTCTGCGGCAGGTCTTTCCGCGATGTGCACGCTCATGCTCGGGGACGAGGAGCGCGCGCAAAAAGAGTGCGAAGAGCTTTTAAATACACATCCCGAAAATGTGCAGGCTCTTACGACGTATTGTGCGGTGCTCGGGGCAAGAGGCGATAAAGAAGGCGCAAAGAAGGTCGCCGCGAAGCTTGCTGAAATCCCTGCGAAAGGAACGGACGATCTTTACCGTATTGCAACAGCACTTTGTGAAGCTGGGCTTGATGATGCTGCGTTTGAAAAGCTATCTCTGCTTGCAGACCGCCTGCCCTATGATGAAAATGTGCTTTGGTTTCTCTCGGTTGCAGCGTGTCGGACGGGAAGGATCGAAGAAGCGATTGGGGCGCTGGAGACGCTTACGACGATTTATCCGCGCAAAGCAGTCGCGATGTACTATCTTGAGCGCCTTCGAGCGCAGCGGGACGGAGAAGAAGCGGTCACGATGACTTATTATTATCGTGTTCCCG
>ERZ1643251.2848-NODE-2848-length-16890-cov-8.057915_pt1 | contig 16890 bp, 15 predicted proteins | sample MGYA00579261_ERZ1643251 | MGnify/ENA primary metagenome ERZ1643251 (study PRJEB29033, sample SAMEA4952267) | chicken gut metagenome | biome: Broiler Chicken; feature: Gastrointestinal Tract; material: Caecum | place: Ireland | collected 2018 | study: Broiler...
CGCGCCCTTGCGGACAAACGGTTTTCAAGACCGCCTCGTTATGACCACTTCGATATCTCTCCATTGTGTCGCTCGGTCAGCGACAGGTAGTATTCTAGCATTCTCCAGCCAATCTGTCAATAGGTTTTTTTATTTTTTTTAACTTTCTTTATTTCATCCTTTTTTCCAGGATTTTCTCGGCAATTAAAAGGTCCTCTGGAGTAGTTATTTTAATGTTTTCATAGCTGCCTTCTATAAGAGGGATTTTAACATTTCCATAGAGTTCTGCCACCATAGCGTCGTCTGTAATGCTTTCCATATTATCTTTCCGTGCTTTGTCGTATGCTGCCCTGATAAGAGGATAGGAAAAGACCTGAGGCGTCTGTATTGTCCACACCAGACTCCTCTTAGGCGTCTCGGCAATCATCTGATTTTCGTCTGCTATTTTTACTGTATCTTTTGAAGGCATCCCTACAACACAGGCTTTATATTCTTTTACTGTTTTTAAAGCTCTGGCTAGAATCTCCTGGGTAATAAAGGGCCTGGCTCCATCATGTATAAATACATAGCTGCAGTCTCCACAGGCAAGAAGTCCCTGGTAGACAGAATCATACCGTTCTTTTCCTCCTGGAACTATTTTCTTTACCTTTGAAAAGCCGTAAGCTTCTACAATCTCTCGTCTGCAGAAATCTATGCTTTCTTTTCCAGTGACCAAAACAATATTCTGAATCTCCGGGCTTTCTTGGAAGCAGGCAAGGCTGTAGTAAAGTATAGGTTTCTCTTTCAGAGTAATAAACTGTTTCTGTATTTTACTGTTCATTCTCTTTCCCTGGCCTGCTGCCAGTACAATAGCTGTACAATTCATTTTATCTCTCTCCTAATTTCAGATTGGGCACAGCGTTCAAATCCCAGCCATGGCGGGTCCCTTTCTTATATTCATAATAAGCAGCGGCACCGATCATTGCTGCGTTATCTGTACATAGAATAGGAGACGGATGATAAAACTTAATATTGTTTTCTTCACAGGCCTTTTCCATAGCACATCTCAGGCCGCTGTTAGAAGCCACTCCTCCGGCTATTGCAAGCTTATCTATGTGATAATCTCTTGCTGCTGCCATGGCATGCTCTACCAGCACCTCTACTACACACCGCTGGAAGGAAGCAGCAACATCTGCCGTTACAATCTCCTCACCCTGCATTCTACATTTATTCAGATAATTGAGCACCGCCGACTTTACTCCACTGAAGCTGAAGTCATAGGGGGCGTCCTCAATCTTGGCTTTGGGGAAATCCATGGCCTGAGGGTTCCCTTCTTTTGCCAGCTTATCTATTTTGGGACCGCCAGGATACCCCAGGCCTATAGCTCTGGCAACTTTATCAAAAGCTTCCCCGGCAGCGTCATCTCTGGTCCTGCCTAAAATCTCAAATTCACCGTAGTCCTTTACGATCACCAAATGGGTATGTCCTCCTGAAACCACAAGGCACAGGAAAGGGGGCTCCAAATCTGGATTTTCCACATAATTAGCCGCAATATGCCCTTCTATATGATGTACTCCCACCAGGGGAATATTTTTTGCAAAGCTGATAGCCTTTGCCTCAGCAACTCCTACCAAAAGAGCACCCACCAGGCCCGGTCCATAAGTAACTCCAATAGCATCCAGGTCATCCAGAGATATATTTGCTTCCTGGAGGGCTTCTTCAATTACCTGATTGATTTTTTCAATGTGCTTTCTGGATGCGATCTCAGGCACAACTCCTCCGTAAAGTTTGTGCAGATCAATCTGAGACGAAATAACATTTGATAAAACCGTCCTGCCATTTTTCACTACCGCTGCAGCGGTTTCATCACAGGAACTCTCTATTGCAAGGATCAATACTTCTTCTTTTCCCATTTTTATCTCCTCTATTCTTCCTCAAACTGCAGTTCTGTGGACTGACGGTCTCTGGCAGCAACCGTATTCGGAAATATTTTCAGTGCTTCTGGAAGAGCCTCTTCAGGCCGTACCAAAGAAGGACTATAATGCGTCAGCCACATTTCTTTTACTTGTGCTTCTCTGGCCAGAACAGCAGCCTCTTTAAATGTCATATGCTTATATGCTTTGGCTTTTTCTTCCTTATCCTGCTCTCCATACATTCCCTCGCAGATAAAAAGGTCCGCTCCCTCTGCATGCTCTGCAATAGACTTCACTGGCCGTGTGTCAGTTGTATAGGTAAGTTTTATTCCTTTTCTGGCAGGTCCCAGCACCATATCCGGAGTATAAAGAGTATCTCCTTCCGTAATGGTTTCTCCTTTCTGAAGAAGATTCCAATATTTCAGAGGAATGTTCTGGTCCTTTGCCCTCTGAGGATCAAATTTCCCCTGTCTTTTAATTTCCAGAGTATATCCATAGCAGGTAACATTGTGATTCACCTTAAAAGCCGTAATATGATACCCGAAAAACTCAAAGGTCTCTTCTGGTTTTGTCAGTTCTATACATTGAATTTCAAAAGGAAGTTCCGGAGCGATTACTCTCAGAGAAGAAACCACCCGGTTCAGTCCCCTTGGTCCTATCAAAGTCAAAGGTTCTGTCCGTTCCGCATTCCCCATGGTCAGAAGAAGTCCCGGAAGACCGCTGATGTGGTCTGCATGAAAATGGGTAAAGCAGATCACATCGATGGGCTTAAAGCTCCAGCCTTTTTCTTTTACTGCCACCTGGGTTCCCTCTCCACAGTCAATCATCAGATTACTGCCGTTATATCGGGTCATTAAGGATGTCAGTTTTCTTCTTGGAAGAGGCATCATACCTCCCGTTCCTAAAAGACATACGTCCAGCATAATCTATTCCTCGTTTCTTCCTGTAACTACTAAATATACCTATAATAGCATAGTTTTTTTTGCACTACAACAATTCCCACTCCATATTTTTCTCAGGAGGGATCTGAAATCCTGCTGTCAGCCTGTCATAACATTCTTCACAGAGATCAAAGGTATGGCTCTCACCATCCTTTTTCGAAAAATATCCCCACTGTACCTGTCCATGGAAAACCCCTTCCTGGACTATGCCTTTTTCTATCCGGATCTTCTTTCCGCAGCAGTTGCAAAAAATCTCCTGTATCTGACGTTCGTTTTGATTTTCGTATTTTCTCATACCTTTCCTCCTCAGTATCGAAAATTTTTGCTTTTACCTGCCTTATTATACAAAAGACATTTGAGAAAACCCAGTGGGAATTAGATGAAAACTTAGCAAAAGATAGCAGCTTCTCATGTACCTTGGACTGTCTCCAGGTCTTTATGCATGAGAATCCCATCCTCTCTGGGATTCTCATAAAAATTTTTCCGGATTCCCTGGTACAAAAAGCCGCAGCTTTCATATAAATGGATTGCAGCGGCATTGCTTTTTCTGACTTCCAGGAAGAAAGAGGCAACCCCTGCCTTTCTCCCTTCTTCTTCCAGAGCTTCCATCAGGCTCCGTCCAATATGCATCCCCTGGTATTCTTTTCTGACAGAAACCTGGGTAATCTCACCCTCATCCAGAACTGTCCACATGCCGATATAGCCGGCTCTTTGTCCATCTATCAGCGCAATGAGATAAATATTTTCTTTTTTTTCCAAGGCTTCCCGAAAGCTATCTTCTTTCCATGGAGCTGAAAAATTTTCCTTCTCTACAGCCGCAGCCCAGGGAATGTCCTCCATTTTCATCTTTCGGATTTCAAGCTTCTCCATTTTTAGCCAGGCGTTTTGCCCTTTCCCTTTCTGCCTGGGATACTCTAAGATATTCCGGCTGATGTTCCTCTGGCCTTTGGGTTCTTCCTTCTTTGTAATAGACAGCCCCCAAAGCAGCTACAGCACCGGCTCTCTGCCTGTTTAGATGGGCAGGAGCAAAGGAATATGGCACCTGGCACCTTTCAGCGATCATATCTCTGAAAACAGGCACTCCGTCTCCTAAAAAAATCACCGGTCTTTCCAGACTGTTTAACTCTCTGATCAATTCATCCATAGGCAGAGCTGCCTGGTCTTTTATGGTGATGAGATTATGGTTCTCAAAAGCATAGACTCCTGTATACACCTGTTTTCTCCTGGCATCCATGATCGGGCAGACCAGAGTACCTGGAGCCGTATCATAAAGGTTGTATGCCAGAGCCTCTAAAGTTGGTACGCCAATAAGAGGCTTATTAAGAGCCAGACCCAGACCTTTTGCCGTTGCGGAACCAATACGCAGTCCGGTGAAAGACCCTGGACCTGCTGCCACTGCAATGGCATCCAGAGTTTCCAGATCAAGCTCCACAGCTTTTTTGATTTCGTCCAGCATGGGGAGAAGAGTCTGTGAATGCGTCTTTTTATAGTTCATCGTATACTCTGCCACCAGTGTATCGTCTTCCACCAGAGCTACAGAGGCCACCAGGCCTGAACTGTCCAATGCTAATATTTTCATATGGAGTTCCTCCTCTATTCCAATCCCTCTACAGTAATTTTCCGATAATCAAACCCTTTTTCAGGATTTTTCTCTATTGTTACAGAGATCACCTGTTCCGGCAGAAGCTCTTCTATCAGCTCCGCCCATTCAATCAGGCATACTCCGTCTCCGAAAAAGTAATCGTCGTATCCGATTTCTTCCATTTCTTCAATGTCTCCGATACGATATACATCAAAGTGATAGAAAGGAAGTCTGCCTTCTTCATATTCCTGGATAATAGTAAAGGTCGGACTGTTCACCGGCTCCTGGATTCCCAGTCCGCAGGCAACTCCCTGAGTAAAAACCGTTTTTCCCACACCCAGATCTCCGTTTAAGGTATAAATCTGTCCTGGAAGTGCTTTTTCTCCTATCTGTTTTCCTAATTGAAATGTTTCTTTTGCACTGTTCGTTTCTATTATCATGAATCTATCCTCACATTGCCAGTCCACTGACGCCAAAGCAGCAGTTGGAAATTCAGGCAAACCATTCGTCCAATTATGGTCATATCAGTACCTTAGTATAGCACAGAAATTTCCGGCTTGCACCTTTTATTTTTTCCTTCTATAATACATAAGTAACCGTTTAGCCGCGGCATAGCCCCGGCCTCAAACAGATCATTCATAAAATAAAGGAGAATGCATATGGCAAACCCAATTGTAACCATTACCATGGCAAACGGCGATGTTATGAAAGCTGAATTATATCCGGAAATCGCCCCAAATACTGTCAACAATTTTATCAGTCTTGTAAAATCCGGTTTCTATGACGGCCTCAACTTTCATAGAGTTATCCGAGGCTTTATGATCCAGGGCGGCTGTCCTCAGGGCACTGGCATGGGCGGTCCCGGCTATTCTATCAAAGGCGAATTTTCTCAAAATGGATTCCCAAATGCTCTGGCCCACACACCAGGAGTTCTTTCCATGGCAAGAGCTATGCATCCAGACTCTGCCGGCAGCCAGTTTTTCATCATGCATGAAGCAGCTCCTCATCTGGACGGCTCCTATGCAGCTTTCGGAAAAGTAATCGAAGGTATGGACGCGGTAAATAAGATCGCCGAGACTCCTACAGATTACAGTGACCGTCCTATGGAAGAGCAGAAAATCCTGTCCATGACTATAGAAACTTTCGGCACAGAATATCCAGAACCTGAAAAGTGTTAAGTAATCCTATTCGGAATCTCTCAATTTTCAAAAAGGAGATATTCCCCCTGGGAAACTGCATAATACAGTTCCTTTATATCTGTGATAGAAGCCCGTCCGCTGGTGGCTTCTGTCACAGATTTTTTTATCTGCTCCTTCTCCCCTGCCGGCACCAGGATCTGCATTTTCACGGATTCTGTATACTGGCTGTCCATAATGGGCACATTGCTCTGTCCAAAAAGATACTGGAGTTTTCCCACTCCATTGTAGTCTGTACCTATTTCTATCAGCACTCCATGGTTCTTCGTGATCACCCTGCTTTTGACCAGCCCCTCCTGGGCTGCTTTGGAATAGGCTCTCACCAGACCTCCGGTTCCCAGAAGGGTGCCCCCAAAGTATCTGGTTACTACCACTGCTGTATTGTAAAGCTCTTCTCCCAGGAGCACATCCAGTATGGGTTTTCCCGCAGTTCCCCCTGGTTCTCCGTCATCACTGAACCGCATGATTTCCCTCCGTTCACCTATGACATAGGCAAAACAGTTATGGGTAGCGTTCCAGTATTTCTTTCTCATTTTCTCAATAAAGCTCAGAGCTTCCTCTTCACTCTCTACAGGCCGTACTGTAGCGATAAATCGGGATTTTTTCTCCAGGATTTCTCCCTCTCCGCCTTCGTAAACCATTTTATATGTTTCCAGCATAAAATACCTCTTTTCTATATCCAACTATTTTGCATTTTAGCATACTTTCCCTGAAACAGGGAATATTTATGATGAAAAAGTGAAAATACTGTGTGTATTCTAAAGTTTCTTGAATTAGAGAACCTCATTTGTTATAATGGACGGGAAAAGGAGGCAAGACTACATGAATTTTGGAAAACGGGCTACGAATAAGAAACGTAATGCTCTGTCCTCCCGTTCAACTATGATGGGAAAGAAAGCCAATGTTTCTATTCTGCGTATCATTTTCATCTCTCTGATCGCAGTAATTGCTATTGGCGGATGTATGGGAATCGGGGCAATGAGAGGCCTTATCGACGACGCCCCTGACGTTTCAGAAATCAATATCGTTCCTGTAGGAGAGGCTACTTTTGTTTATGATGCAAACGGAGAGCAGCTTCAGAAACTGACAGCTCCGGATTCTAACCGTATGCCTGTAGAGATTGATCAGATTCCCCTGGATCTCCAGCATGCCGTGGTTGCTATCGAGGATGAACGTTTCTATGAACATAATGGTATTGATATAAGAGGTATCCTTCGCGCCGCTGTAGTAGGCATTACCAGCGGAAACTTTTCAGAGGGAGCCAGTACTATCACCCAGCAGCTTATAAAAAATACGGTTTTCACTGACTGGGTAAACGAATCCACCCTGGAACGTTTCGAACGTAAATTCCAGGAATGGTATCTGGCACTGGCACTGGAAAAGCAGATAAAAGACAAGGATGTTATTTTACAGAACTATCTGAACACGATCAACCTTGGAAATGGAAATTACGGAGTTCAGGCTGCTGCCCAGGATTATTTCGGCAAGGACGTCAGTGATCTGACTCTGTCTGAGTGTACCGTTATCGCCGGCATCACGCAAAATCCTACCCGATACAATCCAGTGACCAATCCGGAAAATAATGCAGAACGCCGGCAGGAAGTCCTGGATCATATGCTTGAACAGGAATACATCACCAAGGAACAGTATGACGAGTGTCTTGCAGACAATGTGTACGAAAGGATCCAAAGTGTAGAAAAAGAAAACGAGAGTCAGGATACCACCTACAGCTACTTTATTGACGAGCTGACTGAGCAGGTCATCCAGGATCTTCAGGACAAGCGGGGCTATACAGAACAGCAGGCTTATAACGCCCTTTGGAGCGGCGGATTAAGAATCTACACAACTCAGGACCCTGCTATCCAACAGATTTGTGATGAAGAATACAGTGACCCAGATAATTTTCCTGCTGGAAGTCAGGTAGAACTGGATTATGCTCTTACCGTAAAGCATGCTAACGGAGAAGAGGAAAATTACAGCAAAGAAATGTTAGAACAGTACTTCATTGAGAATGAAAGTTCTGACTTTACCCTTTTATTTGACAGTGAGGAAAGTGCCCAGGCTCATATTGATGCCTATAAAGCAGCTATTCTGACAGAGGGCGATGAGGTAGTGGCAGAAACTGTCCATTTCACTCCTCAGCCTCAGTCATCTCTGACTATCATTGACCAGCATACTGGATATGTAAAAGCAATTGTAGGAGGCAGAGGCGAGAAATCCGCCAGCCTGAGTCTTAACCGGGCAACAAATACCAACAGGCAGCCGGGTTCTACCTTCAAGCCTTTGGCTGCTTATGCAGCAGCTCTCAATGAAGGAGGCATGTCACTGGCTACCACCTTTGAGGACGAGCCTTTTACCTATGACAATGGAGAACCTCTTTACAACGCTGACAGGCAGTATCACGGAACAGTTACCATGCGGGAAGCCATTGTACATTCTTACAACATACCTGCTGTAAAATGTATGATTGAGATAACCCCAGAATTAGGAATTGAATATCTGGAAAAATTCGGGTTCACTTCTCTTATTACTGAACCTACAGAAATTAACGGAAGCATCTACACAGATGTAAATGCAGCCACAGCTATTGGCGGTATCACCCAGGGTGTAAGCAATCTGGAACTTACTGCTGCCTATGCTGCAATTGCCAACAATGGTACTTATATCAAACCGGTATTCTATACAAAAATACTGGATTCTGACGGAAATGTGATCATTGACAATACTGCTGAAAAGACTACTGTGATCAAGCCCAGCACTGCATATCTTCTCACAAATGTTTTGGAAGATGTTATTACAGAAGGCACCGGTACTAGAGTGCAGTTTGACGGTATGCATCTGGCAGGTAAAACCGGTACCACAGATGATTACCGGGACCTTTGGTTCTGCGGATTTTCTCCTTATTATACCTGTTCTGTATGGGCAGGCTATGATGACAACTCGGTTCTTCCTCAGGGAACATACCGCACCTATCAGCAGACCTTATGGCGGAATATTATGGAAAGGATCCATGCAGATCTTCCTGATACAGAGTTTAAGATGCCTTCTACTGTAGAGGAAGCATCTATCTGTACAAGCACAGGCCTTCTGGCAACCTCAAGCTGTAATGCTGTAACGGAATATTTTGATACAGAACAGCTACCTACTCAGTACTGCTCCGGTCATTATACTTACAGCTATAGTTATGATTACAGTTCCAGTTATTCTGAAGATTCTTCTTCAGATGAGGGAAGCTCAGAGGACAGTGAAACAACTGTAGAAGAGCCTACACCAGAAACTCCAGTAGAAGTTCCTGAAGAAACCCAGCCAGAGGTAACTACTCCTGCTGAGGAAACTACTGAGACCCCTCCTGCTGATGCCGGAGGCGGAGAAACGCCAGCGGACACCGGAGAAGTAATACAATAGCTATTTTAAAAATATAGAATTCAACGTATCCAAAAAATACCTGCTGTCAGGCAGATGGATGTTTCCATTCCCCTTAGACAGCAGGTATTTTATATTCTATTTATATTCTATTTTTATTCACTTAAAACAAGTTTTGCGGCTCCGTATACTCCTGCGTCATTTCCCAGAATTGCCAGACGGATCGGTGTCTCTTTGCAGGCAGTAAATGCATAATTTTTATAATACTTTTCTACACAGTCAATAAGAGGCTCTCCAGCTTTGGAAACACCGCCTCCCAGAACAATCACATCGGGGTCTGTCACACAGGTAAAAGCAGCCAAAGCTCTGCCCATGTATTCAGAAAACTCTTCTACTACCTCAGCTGCCAGCTCATCGCCTTCTTTATAGGCATCAAATACATCTTTCGCATTTACGCTTGGACAATATCTGAGGGAAGATGATTTATTGGTATTATCCATAGCCTTTCTGGCCAGACGGGCAATTCCTGTTGCAGAAGCGTACTGCTCCAGGCATCCTTTGTTTCCACAGTTACAGGGGATTGATTCCTCTGGATTTACCGGTGCATGTCCGATTTCCCCTCCCGCGCCATGAGCGCCGGTAACAATCTTTTCATTGATGATGATTCCACCGCCTACGCCAGTTCCTAAAGTAACCAGTATCAGGTTTTTAGCTCCCTGTCCACCGCCTTTCCACATTTCACCAAGGGCAGCTACGTTGGCGTCGTTTCCTGCTTTTACTTTAAGACCGGTCATATCTCCCAGCTCTTTTTCGATATTTTTTCTTCCCCAGTGAAGATTTACTGCACAGGCAATTTCTCCACTTTCTTCTACAGGACCTGGCAGGCCAATGCCGATTCCCCATACCAGAGACTTATCCAGTCCTTTTTCCTTCATCTTTGCCAGCACAGTATCTGCAATATCCGGCAGGATCCGTTCTCCCTGGTTCTCTACGTGAGTCTTGATCTCCCACTTTTCAATCATGTCCCCATTATTTTCAAAGAGTGCGCACTTAACTGTAGTGCCTCCTACATCAATTCCAAAACAGTATTTCTTTTCCACTGTTACTCATCTCCCTCTTCTCTTTTCTTCTCCATGTTCTCCTGAACACGTCTGTATAATTCCTGAGCAGCATTATATCCCATCTTTTTCTGTCTATGATTAACAGCCGCAGACTCTACAATAACTGCCAGATTACGTCCTGGACGGATAGGAAGAGAATGGCATACAACCTTATTTCCGAGGAATTCTGTATATTCTTCTTCCATTCCAAGACGGTCATATTCCTTATCCCTGTTCCACTCTTCCAGCTTGATCACCAGATCAATGGACTGTGTGTTCTTTACACTTTCCACACCGAAAAGAGTCTTTACATCTATGATTCCAATACCTCTCAGTTCAATAAAATGCCGGGTGATATCAGGAGCGGAACCTACCAGCGTTACATCGCTGACACGACGTATCTCCACAACATCATCGCTGACAAGACGATGTCCTCTCTTAATCAGTTCCAAAGCGGCCTCACTCTTTCCGATGCCGCTCTCGCCCATGATCAGCACGCCTTCACCGTATACATCCACCAAAACGCCATGGATGGAAATGCAAGGTGCAAGCTGCACACCAAGCCAGCGGATAATTTCAGCCATGAAAGCAGAAGTAGTATTTCTGGTCACCAGGATCGGCACATCATATTTATGGGCCAAATTCAGCATATCCTCATCAGGTTCTGTCATGGTAGTAAACACCACGCATGGAATCTTGCTGGAAACAAAGCGTTCAAAAGCTTTCACCTTCTCCTCTCTTTCCAGATGCAAAAGGTAGGTATACTCTACATAACCAATGATCTGGACCCGTTCATTGGCAAAATGCTCCAGATATCCTGTAAGCTGCAGAGCCGGACGGTTAATCTCCGGTGTGTTAATCCTTTTGGCAGATATGTCAATATCCGGTGTTTTATTATACAGGTTCAGTTCCTGTATCATCTTTTTTAGTTCTACACCTTTCATGTCTCTCTCTCCTTCAGTTTATCTTAAAAATCTATTCCTATTTTATCATATGGTATGCACAAGTTCAACAATCCTCTGGAAGTTTAGTTTCCCCTTTATGAAAAAACTCATACACTTCTGCAGCCGACTTTTCATTCATAGAATCCACTGCGGCCAGTTCTTCCCGGGAGGCATCCCGGATTCCCTCAAGTCCCTTAAAATGCTTCATCAGAGCCTTTCTTCTGGCAGGTCCGATGCCGGGAATATCATCCAGTACAGAGTGTACCTGTCCTTTGCTTCTCAGAGAACGGTGATATTCTATGGCAAACCTGTGGGCCTCATCCTGAATCCTTGTAATGAGTTTAAAACCTTCACTGTCTCTGCTTATGGGGATTTCCACGTTATTATAATACAGGCCTCTGGTCCTGTGGTGGTCATCTTTCACCATGCCGCATACAGGTATATTCAGATTCAGCTTCTGAAGCACTTCCAAAGCAATATTCACCTGGCCTCTGCCTCCGTCCATCATCAGCAGATCCGGAAATCTGGTAAAGCTTCCATAGGCATCCTCCAGATTCTCTGTCTTTCTCTCCTCCTGCTCATCCAGTCCATGGACAAATCTTCTGGTAAGAACCTCTTCCATGCTTGCGTAATCGTTTGGTCCTTTCACCCACTTAATTCTAAATTTCCGGTAGTCGCTTTTCTTAGGCTTCCCTTTCTCATAGACCACCATGGAACCTACAGACTGAAAGCCGCTGATGTTGGAAATATCGAAGGCTTCAATCCGGTTCACTTCTTTCAGCCCAAGAAGCTCTGCTATCTCCTTCACTGCTCCTATGGTTCGGCCTTCTTCTCTCTTAATCCGCTCCCGGTCCCTCTGAAGAACCATCTGGGCGTTCTGATAAGCCAGCTCCACCAGTTTTTCCTTAGTCCCCTTTTTAGGAACGGCAATCCTCACTTTCTGTCCCTTTTTCTTTTCCAGCCATTGGCTGATCAGTTCCAGGTCTTCCACTTCTTCCTGGAGCATGATTTCTTTTGGAATAAAGGGAGTCCCTGCATAAAACTGTTTCAGGAAACTGGATAAGACTCCTTTTCTATCGTCTCCAGGGGCAATCTTCATATAAAAATGGTCCCGTCCAATGAGTTTTCCATCCCGGACAAAAAATACCTGTGTCACTGCATCTTCCCCCTCCATGGCAGCAGCTATGATATCTTTGTCCTCTTTGTGCTGATCTGTAATCTTCTGACGTTCTCCAATCTTCTCCACGCTCTGTATCAGATCACGATACTGTGCTGCTTCTTCAAAATCCATTTTTTCTGAAGCAGAAAGCATTTTTTGCCGCAGCTCCTTGAGAATCTCTTTGTGATTGCCATTCAGAAAATCCAGCAGACCTTCTACCTGCTTTTTATAGTCTTCCTGGGAAATATAGCCCTGGCAGGGAGCATTGCACTGCTTAATGTGATAATACAGGCAGGGCCGCTCTTTCCCAATATCTTTCGGAAGACTGCGGCTGCAGGAACGGAGATGATAGAGTTTTCTAGTCAGCTCAATTACATCCTTTACTGCTCCGCCGCTGGTATAAGGGCCAAAATACCGTGACTTATCTTTTTTCATTTTTCTGGCCATCATAATTCTTGGAAAAGCCTCTCCCACTGTCACTTTTATAAAAGGATAGTTTTTGTCATCCTTCAGCATAGTATTATACTTTGGTCGGTGTTCCTTGATCAGATTAGACTCCAGCACCAGGGCCTCCAGCTCAGAGTCTGTGATGATATACTCGAACCTGGCAATCTGTTCCACCATCTGCTCTTTTTTTATGCCCAGATTCCTGCTTTTCTGAAAATACTGCCGCACCCGGTTTTTCAGGCTGATCGCCTTGCCCACATAAATTATGGCGTCTTTATCGTCATGCATGATATACACTCCCGGACGTGCAGGAAGTTTCTTCAGCTCTTCTTCTATGTCAAACATGCCACTCTACCTTTCCTGTTCTTTCAACGAAAAAAGAACTGCTACATTAAGCTTTCTTCAGCATATCCATTTAATGCAGCAGTTCCTTATTCTGTAATTTACTCCTGGTCACTTCCAGAAGAATTTTCCTCTTCTTTTGTATTCTGAGAAAGGGGCTGGATATCTTCCTTCTTTTCTGTCTGAGTGTTGTCGCTGATCCGCGGTTCTTTATCAGACTCTTTCATCCCCTTTGCCTCATGGAAAATTTTCATAAATTCCTTGCCGGTAATGGTCTCTTTCTCAATAAGAAAAGCAGCAATCTTATCCATAACATCTCTGTTCTCACTGAGAAGACGTTTTGCCTCGTCATAGGATTTTTTCAGAAGCTTCATGACTTCATGATCGATTTCTGTAGCTGTAGCATCGCCGCAGTTCAGCATTGCCCGTCCATCCAGGTACTGGTTCTGAGTCTCTGCCAGTCCCATAAGACCGAATCTGTCAGACATACCATACTGTGTGATCATGGCTCTCGCCACCTTAGTAGCCTGTTCAATATCATTTGCAGCTCCTGTAGTCACCGTATCAAATACGATTTCTTCTGCTGCACGGCCTCCCAGATAACCTACCAGCATGGCTTCCAGCTCTTTCCTGGTATTCAGATATTTTTCTTCTTCCGGCACATGCATTACATATCCCAAAGCCCCCATGGTCCTTGGCACAATGGTAATCTTCTGTACCGGTTCAGAATCTTTCTGAAGAGCACTTACCAGCGCATGTCCAACTTCGTGATAGGATACAATCTTCCTCTCTTCGGAGCTTAAGATCCTGTCCTTCTTCTCCTTACCTACCAGGACCACTTCTACGGCCTCCAGCAGGTCTTTCTGAGACACTGCCTTTCTCCCATGCTTAACGGCCAGAATAGCTGCCTCATTGATCATATTTGCAAGGTCAGAGCCCACTGCACCGGATGTAGCCAGAGCGATAGCATCCAAATCTACAGTCTCGTCCAGAGAAACATTTTTCGCATGAACTTTCAGGATGTTTACACGTCCCTTCAGATCCGGACGGTCTACAATAATACGCCTGTCAAAACGTCCCGGACGAAGCAGTGCAGGGTCCAGAACTTCCGGACGGTTGGTTGCAGCAAGGATCAGAAGTCCCTTGGAAGAATCAAATCCATCCATTTCCGCCAGAAGCTGGTTCAGAGTCTGTTCTCTCTCGTCATTCCCTCCGTAGCGGGAATCACGGGTTTTTCCAATAGCATCTACCTCATCAATAAAGATAATACATGGGGCATTTTTCTTTGCCTCTTCAAAAAGATCCCTTACACGGGAGGCTCCCACACCTACAAACATCTCTACAAAGTCAGAACCTGACAAAGAGAAGAAAGGGACATGGGCCTCACCGGCCACTGCTTTTGCCAGAAGAGTTTTTCCTGTTCCCGGAGGTCCTACAAGAAGGGCTCCTTTGGGAAGCTTGGCTCCAATAGCTGCATACTTTCCAGGATTGTGGAGAAAATCCACTACTTCCTGAAGAGATTCTTTTGCCTCATCCTCACCGGCTACGTCTTTAAAGGTAACTCCTGTTTCCTTCTGGACATAAGCTTTTGCTTTGCTCTTGCCTACGCCGCCCATCATTCCTCCGCCTTTGTTCATGCGGCGGAACAGCCAGCTCAGCAGTCCTACCATAATGATCACCGGAAGGATAATGCTCAGCAGACTATAAATAATACTGGAAGTCATATCCGGAGGCTCTTTGGAAAAATTATCCACTCCTGCATCTTCCAGACGCTGGGTCAGTTCACTTTCATCCTCCATCAGAGTGGTATAAATCTCCGTTGTTCCTTCCATAGACCGCTGGGTCTTGGGAGTAATGGTAAGGGTATCTGATCTTAAAACTACGCTTTCTACCTCTCCGTTTTCCAGCATCTCTATAAACTCACTGTAAGATATTTCACTGGTCATGTTGCGTGTCATTCTGCTTAAAAGGTTTATGCAGACCAGACTTATCATAATACAGATCAGGAGTACCAGAAGAGACTGTCTATTTTTGGGTCCGTCATTTTTCGGCTCATTGTTCTGATTTTGATTCATCTCATTCCTCCTCACATTATCTTTTATATTATAAAGATTTCTGCTTTATAAAGTCAATATGAACATGATGAAAAAGAGAACACATTTCTTAAACTTTTGTAAATTTCTGTTGAATGTAAACAAAATAAAATATTTTTTCTTCCTGGGCTAGAATTTCTCCCGGCATTTGTAGTATACTAACGCAGTAATATAAAAAATTAGGAAAGAAGGGGCGACGAATAAATGAAAATAGGATTCGACAACGAGAAGTATTTATCTATGCAGTCTGAGCATATTAAAGAGCGTATCAGCAAGTTTGACAATAAATTGTACCTGGAGTTCGGAGGGAAGCTTTTTGATGACTATCATGCTTCCAGAGTATTGCCTGGATTTGCCCCGGACAGTAAGCTCCGTATGTTAATGCAGCTTTCTGAGCATGCGGAAATTGTCATTGTCATCAGTGCCGGTGATATTGAGAAAAATAAAGTGAGGGGTGACCTGGGGATTACTTATGACATTGATGTCCTCCGTCTCATTGATGCCTTCCGGGAAAGAGGCCTTTTTGTAGGCAGTGTAGTGATCACCCAGTATTCTGGACAGAACAGTGCCAATGCTTTTAAGACAAAACTGGAAAGTATGGGCATCCGGGTTTATATCCACTACCCAATCGAGGGATACCCAAGCAATATTCCCCTTATCGTAAGCGACGAAGGATACGGCAGGAACGAATACATAGAAACTTCACGCCCTCTGGTAGTCGTCACTGCTCCTGGACCTGGAAGCGGAAAAATGGCAACCTGTCTCTCTCAGCTTTATCATGAGCATAAAAGGGGCATCCATGCAGGCTATGCCAAATTTGAGACCTTCCCTATCTGGAATATTCCGCTGAAACATCCAGTGAATCTGGCCTATGAAGCAGCTACTGCCGACCTTAACGACGTAAATATGATCGATCCTTTCCATCTGGAAGCCTATGGCGAAACTACAGTAAACTATAATAGAGATGTGGAAATCTTCCCTGTACTCAGCGCAATCTTCGAGCGTATATTCGGCAAGTGCCCCTACCAGTCTCCTACAGATATGGGCGTAAATATGGCTGGAAACTGTATTGTAGACGACGAGGTATGCCGGGAAGCTTCTAAGCAGGAAATCATCCGCCGGTATTATCAGGCTCTGGCAGGACGCGTGGAGGAGACAAGCACCGACGAAGAAGTATTCAAACTTGAGCTGCTGATGAAGCAGGCAGGAATCTCTCCGGAAAACAGAAAGGTCACTGTTGCTGCCAAAGAGCGGGCAGAGCAGACAGGCGGACCTGCTGCTGCTATTGAGCTGGAAGATGGACAGATTATTACAGGAAAGACTTCTGATCTTCTGGGAGCCTCTGCTGCTCTTCTTCTGAACACATTGAAAGAGCTGGCCGGCATTCAGCATAAAATTCATGTAATCTCTCCGGTGGCTATCGAGCCTATCCAAAAACTGAAGACTGAGTACCTGGGCAGCAAAAACCCAAGGCTCCACACCGATGAAGTCCTCATTGCTCTCTCCAGCAGCGCTGCTACCAGTGATATCGCTAAGCTTGCTCTGGAACAGTTACCCAAGCTGAAAGGCTGTCAGGTCCACTCCTCGGTAATGCTTTCTTCTGTAGATAAGAAAATTTTCAAGAAATTAGGGGTTCAGCTTACTACCGAACCTGTTTACGAACACAAAAAACTTTATTAGTCAAAGACCCTCGCGGCAGTCGCCAAATGGACATGCGAGCATGCCCGCTTGGCTCGTTGCCCGCGGGAATAAAAAGGAGCTGCCGCAGGAAACGGCTGTCGCATTAGTCATATTTCAGGAATATTTATACATTTTATGCGAATTTGTCGAGCATAGCTTTGAGACTATAGGC
>ERZ1643251.2851-NODE-2851-length-16886-cov-6.453033_pt1 | contig 16886 bp, 23 predicted proteins | sample MGYA00579261_ERZ1643251 | MGnify/ENA primary metagenome ERZ1643251 (study PRJEB29033, sample SAMEA4952267) | chicken gut metagenome | biome: Broiler Chicken; feature: Gastrointestinal Tract; material: Caecum | place: Ireland | collected 2018 | study: Broiler...
GGTAAGGTAATTCAATGAAAGGAGTTGAGACAATTGTTAAATATCTATTTATTCAAAGAAGGAATGAGTGAATCAGATAAGAAAAGAATTGTAAGCGCAAATGATGCGTGGTTTAATGTTCATTGGGAAGAATATAACCTTGCAAGAAAAGATTGTAATAATATAATGGATACTATAGATAAAGCAAGGTATATTGGAGATGGAAAAGTAGAGTCAAGATTTGCTGGAGACATTGCAATAAATATAGAAAATATGTCTACTGGATGTAAAACAGCATTGAATATAATAAACAATGACGATAAGATATTTAGTGTAACAGAGTGTGGCGATAATGTTATAGACGAAATATTACAGCTAGACAAAGGTAATGTATTAGTGCCATGCTGTATGGCATTTCCAATAGGGATTTGTGATAAAGCAAAGTTATACTATGATGGTAAATGTGAAATTTTAAATGACCCATGTATAAAAATAATGGAAATAATGGATGAGAGGTATAATAAGTGATGAAGATGATATTAGAGCACTATACAAATAGAGTAGGAAACAAAAGGTTTAATTTAAACTTTAGAGACAGATTGACAGTAATTATGGGCGATAGCGCAACTGGTAAGACATTGCTGTGGATGAAGCTAGCCAGTGAAAGTGCCTTTAGGGACGATATAGTATGTTTTAATTATACGGCTAAAGTAGATATATTACATGAGATAAAGAAAAGGAGCAACACATTATTTGTATTTGACAATGCAGATATTATTTTAACTCCAGAGATAAAAAGATATATTCAAGATGATGAGAGTAATCAGTATATACTTTTTGGGCGTGATACAGATGATTTGAGATTGGCAGCTATAAATATAGCTGAACTTGTAGTTATTGGAAATGAAATAAAGTTAAATTACTTTATGATGGCAGAGGATAAAAGAATATGATTCATATATGGACAGAAGATTCAGAGAATAGTTGTACAGTGCAATTCTGGAGATTTATTGTATCAGAACTATGTAGTAATAAGGCATTTATTGAAGTTAGGGGATTTAATAGCAACAATAGTTTGTACTTCTATATAGAGAGTTTGTATAACAAGAAGCAAATAAACTCAACAGACGTTTACATTATTTTGTTTGATAAGGTTCCAGACAATGAATATGTAATGAAAACATATAAAAGAATAAGGGGCATAGCAGACAAGTGTAATAATATATACTTGAGTGATATACTGTGCTTTGAATACCTTATTATAACATTTGGACATTTAAAAGAGTGGACATACCCAGCCAATATTGCTAAAAGAGTTAAGTATGATAAAATAATGGAATGTGTAAGAGAATTTACACAGCTAATTGATGAAGGAAGAGAAATAAGATTTAGTGATGGAACAAGAGAGTTTTTGAGTGGCTTGGGAATAAAGGACAAGGACATAAAATCAGAAAAATTAGCATATTTATTCATGACACAGCTTATAAACTATAGAAACGGGTACTTTACAATAACTAAAACAAAGTTAGGAGACTGCTGGATAAAGAGTTGTTGTTATGGAATAGATAATGGATGTGCATTACAAAGTAAACATATGAAATCTTATGAGAAAGCACAAGATTTATTCAAATATTCCTTAGCAAAACGTATTATACATTCAGCAGGAATTAAATTCGATAGTTGTGATGAAATAGATTGGAAGGGTTAAATATATAATGAAAGTAAGATTAAGTACAGACAGTGATAAAAATGCAATAGAAAAGTTGATGATAATCTGTTTTTGTAAAAGAGACTATGAAAATGTAATGAAAGAGTCAGACAGTTTAAATGGCAGATTCTTATTAGCATTTGAAGATAAAAAGTTAATAGGCATGACAGGTTTGTATTATAACCAAGAGTATAAAGCATATGAACTGGATTGGACATGTACGCATCCAGACTATAGGCGTAATGGAGTTATGACAGAATTATTTAGAAGAATCTGTGCATTAACTGATGAAGATATTTACTGTAGTTGCTGGAGACTACCTGGAAAAGAAGCAAACTTATTAAATATAATGAAGAGATTTGGATTTGAAGAGGTAGTCAGATGCAAAATATCTTTAGATTCCAGATATAACTGTAAAGCAGGTGAAAGTTGCATAGAGACGGAAGAAGGATTCTGTAGATGCTATGAAGATTTGTGGTTAAGAAGGGAGATAGATTAGTATGCTTAGTATATACTTTGGTTATATGTCTGAAGAAGATGGATATTATCCTAATGCAAAAGAAGAGTTCGATGAAATGTTTGCTTCATATCCAGAGTGGTTAAGTAGTGAGTTATCTAAAGAGATGATAAAAGACATAGATAAATCAACAGTAGTATCTACACATATTATTGAAAGTCCTGTGCTTGGGCCAATAACTCCTAAAGATTTATCTGGTGGTGTTAAGACCCTTATAATGATGAATGAGTTTCCTGAGTGGCATGTAAATGCATCATCCTGTGGTGATAATTGCGCTAAATGGATTTTAAAGATAGCTGAGAACAAAGACATTACAATAAGACTTGGACATGTGATGCACTTTCCTGAGCCATTTAAGATAAAGATTATCAATACTAACAAAGTTTATACTGATGCTTTTGAATATGAAATGGCTGGGTATAAGTTGTTAGAGAGCATCTATAAAGGAGAATGATATGAAAGGAAAACAGCATGTTTATGTGGCATCTAACAAGATTAAATATGATATAACTCTTAATAGAAATATAACTATTATTAAAGGGGATAGTGGTACAGGTAAAACAAGACTTATAAATTTGATAGAATTAGCTACATCATCTTCAAAAAGTAGATTAGTCAAATTTGAAAGTACAAAACCATGTTTGGCTATTTCAAGAAAAGATAATAATTGGAGATTTACAATAGAAAATCATCCTGGATACATTATATTTATAGAAGAAGATACTGTACCAGTAGAATCAAAGGAGTTTAAAGAGGTTATAGATGGAGCAGATAATTACTTTGTTATTGTGACTAGGTATCCATTATATAACATACCATACAAGGTTGATGAGATATTGTTTAATGTGTAAGGCATTGAGAATATAGTTTCAATTTTTATTTAATTTGGGGGATGAGACAGTGGAATTTACGGAAAACATAGTAAACTCTGTAAAGAGTATATATGCAGCTGTAATATATAAGGACATAGTAAATGATTATAAGAGACTAGTAATAAAATCAACACTCATATTCACAATGCTATTTATACCACTAGCAGTATTATTTCCAATTCAGGTTAAGTTCTTAATTTATGCAATGGAACTATTTATGGTTTTGGCGTATATAAATACTAAGTATAAATGCAGTAAGGTTAGTGAGTTTAGCCATGACGCATCATATACAGGCGTGTCAGTGTTATTCATACAGTATATTATATTTTACGTAGTCATAGCAGTAATTGGAATATCAATGAATAATTTAAAGGTTGAGAATATAATCATTGGAATAACAATAATAGCAATGAGAATGATAGAAACATTCTTGATAAACAAAATAGATACAAGCGCTAGAATAAAAGAAGCATATACAGAGTATAAAATACGCAGAGACAATTATATTAATTCAGAGACACTTTCAGATGGGAGCCTTTATTATAGAATAGTATCAAACAGTATAATTAGAGCAATCAACAGATATAATGTAATGCAATATTGTGATTTTAGAGTTAATACATTGGTAGAAGTAGAGAGTATCGGAGGATTGCATGAAGAAGATATATGGAGAGCGCGAAGATTTATAGTAGGTCATCAGTCAATGCTTAGAGCAAAAATGATAATGAAATAGAAGTTTAGGTTTATGGTGGGCATTAAATAAAATGTTCACCATAATTTTATAAAATTTTAACAAAAACTTGCAAAATTTGGTAATTTGTGATATAATAATATAAAAGAGGAAAGAAAAATGTATAAAATAGAAGATTTATATAATTCAGAGTATATAAAAGAGGAATCCAGTAGAATAAAACAAATGTGCAGTATGCTAGGATTACCAAGCACTTTTTATAGTACAGTTCAGTTGAAACCTGGATTGGAATTAAAGTGTTCAGTGGAGCGTATAAACGATGATATTGTACGATTTGGAATATTCTTAGAAAATAAGAATTATAAACTCAATGAATTAAAAATGACAAGGTGGATATTTTTTCGTGACTATGCTGAGAGTAAAATATATGTTAAGAATTTATATGAGATAGGCAGAGAGACTATGCATATAGACCCTACATTCTCAGTTGAAAGATTAGTAACACCATTCACTGATAGTATAAACTCAAAGAGGTTTACTGGTGAACGTGTAATAGAGTTTATAGGTTCATATGGAGACTTAATGCACATTCCAATAAAGAGTTTGAGATTCATAGTTAAAAATAAAATCAAGCTCATAGCTAAATTTAATAGAAAAACATTTAATAAATATGAGATACTATATCCTGAAAATAATGAGTGTACTAGACATTTAAAAGAATCATTAGGATTTGACAGGATATCAAGTTTAGCATTAGTGGATGGGGGTATACAGGTTATTGGATTTGTTTATCTTGGATATGAAAGTAGAAGAAAAAATATATCAGTCAAATACAATGAAAATATAGAACTAGCAAAGTATGTATTGAAGTATTCAAAATCAATATTGGAGGATATATTTGATAAAAATGGAATAGCATCTGAAATAAGTTGGGACTATAAAAATATAATTGGCATAAATTAAGACAATGAAATTTAAGAAGAAAAAGTAATTATTTTAATTTAGAAAGGGGAATAAGAAATGGAACAGCCTAGTAGATTTGACATTGTAGCGGGATACATGATTGAAATTAAAAAATTCATCAAAGATTTTGAAGAAACTCAGAGAAGTGAATGTGAGTATGCCAATATTGAAGAATATCACTGGGAAGTAGAGGAATCGTTTAAGAGATTTCTTCGTAAATATTTTGACCTTATTAAACTAATGTTTAAGACTAAAACTGTAATGGATATTTACAGGAATTGTGAAGGAGAAGTTTCCTGTCAGATTACAGGGTCAACCATCAATAATTTCTTTGAGTCAATCACATTTGATGAAAAGACAGCTTTATTAAAATCTAGAAAAAATAGAAAGAGTGACCCAAAAGAAGAACCTAGGAGATACATTAAGAGATTGTATAAAACATTAGTAACTTTTTCTGATTCTATGGACGAGAAAAAGTTCATGAATGACTTGTATGGAATCAACTGGAATAAAGTTTATGACATGATATTACTGGGAAAGATTTCAGAGAAAAGTGAAATTGTAGTCTATGATATAAATAGTAGAACAATCAAGACCATGAATGGTTACAATGAAAGGAATTGTAACATTAGATATTACTATAGCATTGTAAATATTTTGAACAACTTCAATATGTCTGAGAAGGAAAGACTGAGAGAAATTATCAAGGTTGAAGCAGACTTGTTTAACTTGGTTCAAACATTTGGAATTTATAGTTTCTTGGATGGAAGAAGTGAGAAGTTGGAATATTGTAACATCAGAGAAGCGATTTTATCATCCAGTCTGGAATATTATGAATCAAGGAAAAGTAACTTTGATGAATATGCGAAAATGACTGGGAAGGTTGATATGGAGTACAATTCAGAGTTAGACATATTTAGTAGTGACATTTATAGAATTGGTATCTTTTATGGGTGCTACAGGAGATAAGATATGAAGTTTACGATAGATAGTAAGGAACTAAAGAGATTATTGAAGCAGGCAATAGCTGGTGTAGATACCAAAGCAAATTGGGAACCACTAACAAGATTGACATTCATGATACTCATGGATGAGTTGCATGTAATAGGTTCCAATTCAATCAGCTATGTGGATGCATATACAACTGATGTTGAGACTGATGGTGTAGGAAATTGTTCCATATACTTTGATGATGCAAAACTTCTATTAAAAATGTCTGGAAAGATCACCTTTGAATATGATGATGATGTACTTAATAGAGTAAAGGTTACATCTGGAAATAGAAAAATAAACATTAGAGGATGGAGTTGTAATGGAGTTTTATTTGTAGGTGAAAAAACACATGTCATGGACATTGAAGAAGGTCATCTAGTAAAAGTAATTAATACATTGAGCAAGTTTACGATTGATGTAGGAATTAAGCATTATATAAATATTAACTTCGCTGAGAAAAGGTTTGAAGCCTGTGAGGGCAGTTGCATAGCAATAAGAGATTTTTCAAGTGAAGTATTAGACAAATCAATCAGTAACATGATGATACATAGGAAATACTTTAAGTTAATTAAAGGTACAATGTCAAGTAAGTCGAAAGACATTGTAAAAATGAGTGCGTCAGATGAGTTCGTTTTATTAGAGAAAGATGGTTTAAAGTGTGTAATTAAGGCTGAGGGGGATGAATTTCTAAGAATTAGTAAGTTACTAGATGATGTAGTGAAGGCTCCAATATACAAGTTCAGATTCAACAGAAATGAAGCATTGATGGCACTAAAGGATAGTTTGAATCTATCAAAAGAGAAAAATGTCTTTTTATATAAGGCAGAAGGAAAACTTTATATCTATACTGAGAATAGGAATATCTCAATGGTAGGAAGTGTTGAAACAGAAGATATAGAGAATAACTCTGAAGAAGATTTAATAATACTATTCAATACACAATATCTGATTGATGTGCTATCTGGAATCAATGTTGATAATGTAGAATGTCATATGACAGGTTATAAATCACCAGTGATGTTTTTACGGAGAAGAGTTTAGATTTTTGGTATTACCAAAGAGTTATGATGTAAACAAAGGAAAAAGGATAGTTGAAACAATTACAAAGGAGATATAACATTATGAAGAGCATTGTAAGCAGAACAAATAAATTTTTAAATTTAGTAGACAAATGCGAGAACATTTCTCCATCAGGGTATGTGGATAAAAGATTCAAAGAGTTGGTGAATGATAATGTTGATATTGTCAGGGTAATATTTCTAACTAAAGAAGGCAAGGATGCTTTTCATAGAGCGACAGTTAGTGTGAGATTAACCTATGATAGATTCAAGGACATGTTAGCTGTTTATGCTGAGTGCGGAGGTCAACGATTTGATTACTATTCAACCAACTTATTCAGAACATTAAAGGTGATTAACCGTAACGAACTGAATGGGCAGTTGAATACAATGGATGAAAATTTAAGGGATTGTAACATACTTTTATGTGTTCCTGATGCGATGGAAAGTGTCAATAGGTATTCACCTAGAACAATTATTTTTAATACCCTTAGTGGTAAAGTTGAAGGCTGTAGAGATTTTGGATGTTCAGCGTATGTAAATACACAATATTATCATAACATTGCAAATATTTTGAGTTTAGACTCAGATGACTTCTACAAAGAAGAAAACATTGAAGCATTGTTAGATTATGAAGGACAACTACTTGACATTGTGAACGAGAGTATGACAAGCAAGAAATATGATAGTTTAAGGGAGTTTATCATTGATAGGTCTCCAGAATTAAGTGCTAGGCTAGCTGAAAGAAATGGTGGTACATTTGATATTAATGTATATACAAAGCAAAATGATGTATACAGATTGAGAGAGCTTTATGGTGTTGTAGATTCAGACTGGGTGACTAAGTTCTTAAAATCTAAAAGCTATGGTGTTAGAATTTATGGGTGATGTACCATTGATATAAAAAGATAATAGCATTGAATAAATATAAGAGAAACATTTTTATAAAAATAAGTTATACATTGAAGAAATTTTAAGTGGCAGTAGATATAAAATCAACAAATAAAAAATATGAAAATTTTTATAAGTAAGTTGTTGTAAAAATATTTTTCATTTTAGCTTTTGAAAAATTGGTTATTCAGGAGAGAAAAATTTCAGAATCAGAACTTAAAAATTTTGGTATCAGTGAGTAAATTTAGACTATAAATTTTTAAGTGAATTTTTGAGAAGTTGGAAATTGCAAACAAATGTTTGTATTATGAAATAAGAAGTATAAATTACTGAAATTTAGATAAAAACTGAAACTTGAGAATCGAATAGAGAGATTTAGCAGGTCTCGGATAAGACTACGAAAGACAGGTGCAAACATTATGATAGTTACTAAACATGCAAATAAGAGGATAAAAGAAAGGTGTGGACTCAATAGTAAATCTACTGAGAGGCTAAGCGATAAGATTTTATCTGAGGGGTTAAAACATTCTGAGTGTACTGGTAAGTTAAAAAGATGGGTTGATGGGTTATATTTGAACGGATGTTCAGCTAACAATGTTAGAATATATGGAGATAAGGCGTATTTATTCAATGGGGATGTATTAATAACAGTATTACAGGTTCCAAACGAACTATTAAAAACAGCAAATATACTACAGAGTAAGAAAAGAGGTAGAGAAAATGCTTCCAATGACAGTGATGGGAAAAGAGATGTCCAATAATGATAAGGTGTTTACATATCATATGAAGAATTGTGATATGGATGTAGGTACTGGAGCAGCCATTCTTAATGCAATGATCAGTCAAAAAGATAGATATACGAAAGTATATGTGGACAATGCAAGGTTATCAATGAGTAAGAGGCTGGATGCTAAATATATGAGCACCTATGACATGCCAGAAGCAGCTAGAAAATCTGGAGATGGCATCTTTATAAGTTTAGCTGGCGTAAGAAGTGAAATGAAAGAAGCAGTAAAAGAAGGGAACTGCTTCGTATTTTTCTTTGATGGCGTAAAGGATGAAGATGAGTATGCAGATAAGCTTGTGTATAAGATAGATAAAGTGCTGATGCACAGGGCAATTAAAATAATCTTATGTATTGCAGTTTTGGCTATTATTGGAGTACTATTATTCTAGGGTTCAGGAGTTTAAAGTATGGAGTAAGCAGGATAATGATAGTGCAGTTAAAAGATTTATACGAAGTATCATTTATAAGAAAAATGTACTCAGAGTTGAGACAGACATATAGGATGCTTGGTTTAGATGATAGGACAGTTCGAACTGATTTAAACATAGATAAAATTGGTAGTGTAGCATGTGAGTTTAAAGATTTAGGGAGCAGGTTAAAAACAACAATTATCTTTAATAATGGAAAGTATAGTATAAAGAAATTACAGATATACAATGACATAGGATATAGACTTGAAGCTGGGGCTAAAGTATATATAGAGAATTTATATGAACTAGGATACTTTTCAGTAGATTCTCTTAGTAAAGAGAAGATGCATGTTAGTAATTTATACACATTTGGATTAGGCAGAATAGCAAAATACGAGTACTTTGGAAATAAAGCAATAACATTGTATGGTGACTATGGTAAATATAAGGATTTAAACTCTTCAGAATTAAGAAAAATAATAAAGAATAAAGGCGTTCATATAGAAATCGAATTAAGGCTTAGTGATTTGTACTTAAACACAATTACTATAAAGGGAATACGTAATTTAAAAAGAGTAAGCTTTGATGATAGTGCTGTTATACTAAGACATTGGGATGGTACAGCTGATATGCTGGATTATGACAACCCAGAAGATAAAGAAAAGATAAGCTATTTTATAAATTATGCAATAGAAGATTTAAAGAACCGTTTTAAAAAGAATGGAGTTGAAGTAAATGTACAGTTTAAAAGAAATATACAGTAGAGGAATTGTTGAGATATGCAATGAATTGAATATCCTACATAATTTAATGGGGATTATCACAAATAAAGAGGTAACACAATTACAATTAGATGATAATGTATTCGTAGAGTGTGAAATAAACTGGAGAATTAAGGAAAGTCCATATATAACGATAGCCTTAAAAGAGAAGGAGTATCATATTAATGAGTTCTGGCTAGCGCCATGGATTAACTTTGAAAGGGATTGTAAGGACACAATAATTTATGTAGATAAGCTAGTTGTAGTAGGTAATCGGATATTAGACTATAGTGAGCCAAAGTTTATTGTCATTAATCTTATAACGGATAATTGCTACATGATTTTAGGGTGTAAATACTTTGGAAATAATGGAACATTATCACTTAATATGGACATGGAAGGATATGCTTTTATAGGAAGCAGACACGCTGAGATTATTAAAGATAATAATTTAAAAGTAACAGTAAGATTAGGGGAAGAGAGCTTTAAATACATAAAGATATCCTTTGGTATTCTAGAAGCTTTTTATGAAGCAAATAGAAGCAGCAAATATTTAATAGAACTAGCACAGAAATTTAACTTAGAGAAAATAATACACATTAAAACTTACTTGGATATACCTCAAAAAGGTGTGATAGTCACAGGAGTAGATTCAGAATACAATGCAAAATATAATAGAATTTTGTACAACGAGCATGAATCTATGAAGTTGGTTTACATGTTTTTAGCAGAGTGCATTATAAAAAGGTTTGAACAACTCGGTGTACCTATAGAGATAGAATGGGGCAATGACATATATGGAAGTACAACTGGAAAAGCTATGGGATAAGCAATATAGAAATGGTAAGTTAAATGAAGTTATAGAAATGTGCAATCTGTTGGGGGTGCAGACAGATAAAGCAAGAGTTAATGTCATAGCAGAAAACGGAGAATCACTAGAGGGATGCTTTTATGCACCACCAGCTGTATATCATCCAGCATTGAATTTTGAATTAGAAGAAAGAGTTTATAATTTAAAAACATTTGTAATACCCAGTTGGGTATCTTTTTGGTCAGCGCCAATGAATACAGTCTTAAATGTAGAGAAACTTGTCTTTTATAAAAATTATTCATGGGATAGTCTTAAAGTAAATATAAACAAGGCAATAGCTTATGATGCATCCTTAATAAGTGATTTTTGTAATTTCTTTGGTGATGCAGAAGTAACATTTAGATGCAGTTACAATGATTTATACGAGTATGGAGACGAGTTTGAGACACTCATATACGAAAAGGGGATTAAGAAAGTAAATATAGAGTTATCCTGGGAAAGTATGAAGGATTCATATGTAGACATTCTATATGGCAGACTTAATCTTAGTGGTAAGAATTTAAAGCATGTGACAGCAGTAAGTATATCAGATAGATTGTGCTATCGTGTAGAGTATACCAATGATGGGTATGACAGTGAAGAACTTGAGATAGGCTACTCGGAAGATAATATTAACATACTAAAACAGATTAACAACATGCTGATGGATAAAATGATACAGAAGTTTAAGAGCAAGAAATATAATTTAAGTGTTCGTTGGGTAGATAAACTGGAGGAAGAGTATGCAGATATTAAGGACTTCTGATGGTAAGGGTGAACTTAAGTATTTTGAGCATGACAAAGTGGAGTTGAGATATAACAATTCAGGATTTGTAATAACAATATATAAACCTGGTAGATTCAGATATTATAATACAAACAGCGCATATAAGTGTCCAATGATTACTGTTGGACAAAGTGATACAAAGAGATGGACATTTACAGAGTTGTGTGATGTTCCAAAGCATATTAAAGAAGCCATAGATTTATTAAACAATGAGGAAGATGGAGTATTTATTCCATATGATTTCAAGTTATCTAATGAGACTGTTGATTATGTGAAGATATTAACACCAAATAATGAAGCTGAGCCACGACTTAATAAAGAGACACTATATATTGATGAAAATGGAATATACTATATTTATCTGGGTAGGGGTAGACTACGGCTAGGTGGTCAGCAATGTGACCCATGGGATAGATATGGAGTTTACTATTGCACTATAGAAAATCCACAAAATGACTTAAAGATGAAAGGAAATATACTTCATTTTAAAGGGAGTATACTTAGAAAATCAAAAAAGATAGCTGGATTAAAAGAAGTAGCAGCGATTAGACAATATAACTGTGCAGTTTACGTTACTCAAGATGGAAGAGAGCATGTGGTAGATTTTTGGGATTAAGAGGTAAAGAGATATGTCACGTTATAAGGAGTTGGCGACTATATTAGATGGAAACAAAGTAATTGGATTTCTAGTATACAAAGAAGCAGCAGATATTGTGCAGAAAGTTTCTATTGAAGAGATGAAAGAAATCTGTAAGTATAATGACTGTGATACATTAGCAGTTGATGGAAATGGAGAGTTAGTCCCAAGGCTTGATGATATAATCAAGGATGAGTTAAAGCAGCGTAAGATTAAGGATAAGTCATTCAATAATATGACCATGCAAGACTTTATTAAGTATGACTACAAATATGGTAAAGAAATCATGACAGAGAATGGATTGTTCTTGACAGCATCAAGTTTACTTAAGATTCCTGGTGGATATACATTGAGTATTCAAGCCTATGGAGACCTTAGAGAATTAGTTGACCTTATGAAACAATATAGAAACATGGCAAATGTGATTCAGAGGCCAAGGCTTAGGTATGGAAGGGACTGTATCACATTTCCATGTCCAGTAATACCTGGAGCACCAGAGCAGATGTTTAATTTAGAGACATTTAGGAATTTAACAGTTAGGCCACGGTGTCAGAGATTAGGAAATATTAAAAATGAGATGAAAGCACATGCTGAATTTGTAGTCAGTAATTTACACGGTGCACAAAAGTTACTGTTTAAAGTTCCTAAAGATGAAAAAATTTATAGCTACGTACATTCAATTATGGTAAGTATGCCATAATTTTTAAGAGAAGTTACTATAGAATAGTCATATTGTAGAGAATATGTTATATTTAAAAATTAAATAAAATTTTTGGTATTGAATTAGTGGCTACCTTTCACTTTTGTGAAGTTGTTTTTGCTTTTTGCATAGTTCAATAGCTTGAACTGCCATACTCCTTTCTTAAATTTTTTATTTATTAAATTTACACGGACATTTAGGTAGCCACTGATTTGATATAAATAGCAAACTTCTCTTTTTCTTTTATTGACTGGTCGTTGGGTAACACTGACGACCAGTTTTTAATTGAAATTTAAACAATAGACTTGACAAAAGTTGTTATTTATGATATAATATATAAAAGTATAAGATAAGGAGACTTTGGGATATGAAACTGAAAGATTGTAGGGATAAAACAGGCAAGTTTTGGCTGGCACCTGGTGTAATAGAAGTGAAAAGAGATATAGTGGTTATAGACGGTTATAAGATTAATGCAGGCATAAACTATAGAAATATGTACTTATTGCATAGTGCTATTATGCATGAATATAAGAGAAGTGGCATGGAAGGAGTTTACAGTTGCTACGCAGATGATTTGATAAGTCATAAAAATGAGTTTGATGAAGTAGAATATTATTATGTAGCAGCATTGATAGAGTATTTATGCAAAGTAAACAAGCGTAAGTTTGATGTGTATGTAGAGAAGCCTAATTGGGATTGGTATGTGCTCAATCAATCAGCAATTATAGCTCTAGAATATGGAGTAGTAGATGTAGACATAGAGCAGGAAATAGCAGAGGGAATAAAGGAGTTTAAGCAGTATAATATAATTATTCATAGTGTGGATGAAGCTGTTTAGATTAAATGAAATTTAAGCATTGATCTTGACAGAACTTGTTATTTATGGTATAATATAGGAACTATAGGACAAGGAGGGCTTTTTATATGAAAGTTAAAGCCAGTACATTATTTAGAGATGGCTTTGACTTAAGAGAAACAAATGGAAGTACACTTGAATTAGTAAATGACATTGGAGATAAAGGTAAGTTACTTGTGACTGGTAAAATAGGAACAAATGGAGTATACGAGTATTCAGGAAAAAGTAAGGGTAGGCTTATTTTACCAGCATGTATAAACAAGATAATTATAAAGAACTCAGCTATAGAAGAGTTGATACTCCATCCAAAGTTTAATGGGGAGATACAACTTAAAAATGCAACTATAGAGAATATGGGATGTAACATAGCGGTAAAAGTTACATCATGTGAGAAAGCAAAGATAAAGAAGTTACAGATTTTTGGGTTAGAGGAAGGAATATGGGAAAATGTATTGGACAATAAGCTATATGACATATCTTCAGAGGTAATTACAGATGGTCCTTTTATAGTTTTGAATGGTACATTCTTACCTGCTGGAAGTATTTCGAGATATGTACGAAAAGAGTTAATAAACAGAGCCAATACAATGATGGGATACCATGGAAATAAAATTAACAGGTCAGAATTGATAACTGGAGTAAGACCAAAAGATGGAAAAGGTACACTGGAGATAAAAAGAAATTCAAGTGATGAAATAAAAGATATTTCGGTAAGCTATGAAATCTACATGAATTTCTGTGAAGATTACATGAGATATTTAAAAATGGAGAAGAAAGCATAATTTAAGAAGGAGTTTACTTTGTAGGGCCTCGGCGATTGAAGCTGAGGCCTTTTTTAATTCTTTACTTAGTAAATAATATAAATAATTAAATTTATTTTTAGGAGATTAAACTGTATGATAAGAAATAATATAGCATTGTTTAAAGCTAAGTTTGTTTTAACCATAGCATTTACAGTGATAGTAAATTTCTTGGCAAGAACAATGTTTTTGGATAGCAGTCAAAATATAGGTGAACCACATATTATTAAGCTAGTGGTAAGTGTTATAATTATGGACATGGTATATAATTTGATGGCCATGATTACACATGGAGAGTATGCAACAAAGGGACAGGATGGAAATACAGCGATTTTAATGCTCACTGGTATATTGTATGGCATACATGCTACAATGATAACAGCCATAGATTTTAGAAATAGTTTAATCTTTAATCAAAATGTAATTTTAATGAATATATTAGTGGTAATTTTAGGGTTCTTCATAAATTCAAGTATACTTGAGAGATTTGGAAGAATGGCATCAAAAAGGAAATTAACATGGTTAGGAAGATTATCAATCAGATTGAATAGGGTGGCATTTTTAATTATACTACTTATCATGATAGTTTGGATAGTAGTTTTCTATTTTGATACTAAGAGAATTTAGTTAATATTAAAGTAAACCAATGTTATAAATAAAAACATAATGGAAAAGTGAGCCAAGATTAGAAAGTAGAGACATTTAAAATTAACGAATATAATAGGAGAAAAGATGAGTAGAGACAATATAATAATATTGCTAGCCAAGGTCAGTTTCGCATTGATATCAATAGTGATAGTAACGACATTTGCTAGAAATACAGAATTACCTATAAATTGGAGTATGATAGAAGAACCTTCTATATTTGGATTGCTAATATCACTTGTATTAATGAGTATCATATTTATATTAGCAACCAATATAATAAGAGGACTAAGCTTAGGGAACAAGAGCAATGTAGATATACTTTTAGTAACATTTTTATTTTTATATAACTTTCATGGATTATTGCTGATAGTCATAAATCTTAGAAACAGTCTTATTTTAAATGAGAGTGTTATACTAATGCATGTATTAGCTGTAGTATTTTCTTATATTATCAGTTCAATTTCTTGGAACAGCATATTTAAGTTAAATGTAAAAAGCAAACCAACAATAGTAGCAAGTCTTGCCAGAACAATGAATGTCAAATTATCAAATTTGATATTGACAGTTGTTATTATACTTTGGATAATTTTGTTATTTAGTGACCTTAAAAGATTTTAAAATATAAAATGTAGTTGACAAATGTTGTAAAATGTGGTATAATAAACAAAAATGGGATAGGAGTAAGAAAAAATGAGAAATTCCCAAGAAAGCATGTTATATACAAAATTAGCTGTGGTAGATTTACTCACAACAAGGTTTAAATTGGATTACCCAGAGATTGGAGAAATTTTAGCTAAAGAAGGGCATTTGCATAATATAACCTTTTTCTTCAAAAGTGATAGACTTTGGGGTTCTGGAGAATATCTTCATGAATTAAAGAAGCAACTCATTGAAGAATATAAGATACTAGACGCAAATAAAATAAAGTCTTTGAACTCGAAGCCAGAAATAGAACATTTATGTGCAGAACTAATAAAATATTATGCAGAGTCAAGAGGATGTAATAGAGATACTGCTCTTATAGAGTTGTTAAAGACAAGAACATGGAGGGATATAAATAATAATTCAAAAGACTATGCAAATAAGCCTTTTAGAAATGTTGTTTCTGAATTAGAGTATGAATTACTCGGGAACGATGCCAAAAGAAAGAGTAAGGCTTGTGAATTATTGAAATTCTATAAAATAGAATATGATAATTCCTATAATGCAGCTATGAAAAAGCTTGACAGAGAAGAAGCAAAGAAGCTCATTTTAAATGGAGAAAGTTTACCAAATGATTTGGAAAAGAGATTATTGGAGTATAAAAGAGAAGAAGAAAGCAATGATGTAAAACGGTTAAGGTATAAGGTAGACATTTTAGAATCATTGATAAGAAATATAGCCGATGGTAAAGTATCAGAAGAAGATACTAGATTAATCAAAAAGTATAAAAGTAGAGCGTGATGTAAAAGTGAATCACCTAAGTTGAGTAAAACAATAGATTCTAGTGTATCAAAAGGTCACAGTAGAGCAATAATTCGTAGTGAGCCAAAGTAAGCTAGAGAACATGGAGTAAGAGCGAATCAATAGAATAAAGTAAAACAGTGTCAAAAAATGAATCAGATCCTGATAGTAGAACATTCAGGCGAAGTGAATCAAGTGGTTAAAAACATAACATTCTCTACTAATGAATCAGATATGGTTAGTAAGACATTCAACCGAAATGAATCAAATTCAAGCTAGTAAAACATATTGAATATATGAATCACATGGACGAAGTAAAACACCTTAAACTAATGAACCAATGAGCCCAATTGAAACTTAAAGGATAAGTGAATCAATTTGATACAGTAATACACACCTAAAGAATGAGTCATTGTACAGTAGTAATACACCACCAGAAAGCGTATCAATCTAGGATGATAAATTGATGAGACAAAGTTGAGAGGTTGAGAGGTTGAGAGGTTGAGAGGTTGAGAGGTTGAGAGGTTGAGAGGTT
>ERZ1643251.2853-NODE-2853-length-16859-cov-5.862354_pt1 | contig 16859 bp, 15 predicted proteins | sample MGYA00579261_ERZ1643251 | MGnify/ENA primary metagenome ERZ1643251 (study PRJEB29033, sample SAMEA4952267) | chicken gut metagenome | biome: Broiler Chicken; feature: Gastrointestinal Tract; material: Caecum | place: Ireland | collected 2018 | study: Broiler...
GTTTTACGTAAGGATAAACATTTGCAAGACAATATTGGAGAAGAAGTGCAAGTGAATTTATTTAAACCTGTAGAAATTATGGGTAAAAAGCAAAAAGAAATAGTTGGAGTACTAAAGGATTTTGATAAAGAAACTATGACAATAGAAGTTCTTCTAGATAATTATTGCGAAAAAAAGAAAAAACAGAATAATAAAAAAGATATAAAAGGCAACAAGGAACGAATGGAAAAAAATCCAAACCAGGAAAAACAAATTAATATTGAAAGAAAAAATATTTCACAAATTAAAACAGTATTTGACTGGGACAGTTTAGAGTAAGAGTAAAAGTTTAATTCATAGAAAATATTTATAAAATAATCATTGAAAACAAAAAAGAGGAGGATATAGAAAATGAAGAAAGTATCTAAAGCTAAGGCAAATGTGCCAGCAATTGATAGTAGTGAATTAATTATAGCAATGGATGAATTAGAGAAAGAGAAAGGAATAAAAAAGGATTATTTATTAGAAGCTATAGAAACAGCTTTGGTTACAGCATATAAAAGAAATTTTGATTCTGCAGAGAATGTAAAAATTACAATGGACAAGGAAACTGGAGAAATTCATGTTTATGCAGAAAAAGATGTAGTAGAAAAACCAGAAGATATAGAAAATAGCAAATTGCAAATATGCTTAGATGATGCAAAAGCTATTAATAAGAACTTACAAGTCGGAGACAAAGCAGAAATTGAACAAGTTCCAAAGAATTTTGGTAGAATTGCTGCACAAACAGCAAAGCAAGTTATTGTTCAAAAAATTAGAGAAGCATCAAGAAATGTTTTGTTTGATGAATTCAATGACAGAAAAGGAGAAATAGTTTCTGGAATAATTCAAAAAGCCGATGGTGGTACAGTTGTTTTAGACTTAGGGAAACTTGAAGGAGTAATGCCTGTTAAGGAGCAAATACCTACAGAAACATATAAAGTAAATGATAAAATTAGAGCATATATTTTAAATGTAGAAAAAGGAACAAAAGGGGCACCACAGGTTATTGTTTCAAGAGCTCATAACGATTTTGTAAGGAAACTATTTGAACTTGAAATTCCTGAAATATACGAGGGCGTTATTGAAATTAAAGGTGTATCAAGAGACCCAGGAAACAGATGTAAAGTTGCAGTATATTCACCAAATGAGAATATTGATCCAGTTGGTTCTTGCGTTGGACAAAAAGGAATTCGTATACAAAACATTATAAACGAATTAAATGGAGAAAAAATTGATGTAATTGAATGGTCTGAAGATCCAGCAATATATATTTCAGCTGCATTACTTCCAGCAGAAGTTATGGCTGTTGATGTTAAACCAGAAGAAAAATTTGCTCAAGTTATTGTAAGAGATGATCAATTATCATTAGCAATAGGAAAAGCTGGACAAAATGCAAGACTTGCAGCAAGACTTACACATTGGAAAATAGATATAAAGAGCGAATCTCAATTTAGAGAAATGCTTGCTAAATTAAACGAAGAAGAGCAAGGAGACGAACAAGCTACAGCAGAACAAATAGAAGAAATACCAGAAGAAGTAAAACAAAATGAAGAAGAATAATCTCGGCCAAGCTGAATAAAATAAGGGAAGAAGGGTTTGGAGTGAAGAATTTACCACAAAGAACGTGCATAGGTTGTAATTCTCAAAAAAATAAAAATGAATTAATTAGAATTGTAAAAAATAAAGATGGGGTTATAAGTATAGATAGAACAGGAAAAGCAAATGGTAGAGGAGCATATATATGTGATAACCCTGAGTGCTTAGAAAAGGCAGTTAAATCTAAAAGACTGGAAAGAACATTTGAAATGAAAATACCAGATGAAATTTATGAAAATTTAAGAGGTGTAATTATTGATAAATAACAAAATTTGTGGTTTGTTAGGATTAGCAAGAAGAGCAGGCAAATTGACTTTTGGAACAGAAGCTTGTTTACAAGAAATAGATAAAAATAGGGTTAATTTAATAATTATTGCGACTGATGCAGCAGAAAGGACAAAAATGAATTTTAATAATATTTGTAAAGAAAGAAAAGTACCAATTTTTGAAGTGCTAGATATTGAGTCAATTAGTAAATCAATTGGTCAAACGAATAAGGCAGTAATAGGAATTAAGGATAAAAACTTTGCAAAAGAAATTGCGAAAATAATTAGTGGGGGTGAAGCTATTGGGTAAGATTAAAATACATGAAATAGCAAAAGAAGTAGGTTTAACTAGTAAAGAGGTAATAAAAATAGCAAATGACTTGGGAATAGGAGTAACAAGCCATTTAAGTGCTGTTGATGATAGTCAAGCAGCTAAAATTAAAGAAAATTTAAAACCTCAAGCAAATGGTGGAAACCTTGAAAAAGAAACAGCAGGTTCTAATGTAAAGAAACAAGCTGAAAATACAAAAAAATCTGATTCTGCAAATCATTCTACCAAAAAAGAAACTGCTTCTAATGCTAAGAAAAGCGAAACTCCAGTTATTATTAGAAGAGAAGTTATAATTTCTGAGGAAGAAGAAAAAGAAAAGGAATTAAATAAAAGTCGTGAAAACAGAAAAAAAGATGTTGGTTTTGTAGAAAGAACAAACAGAAATGACTATAACATTGTGTATAGAAACAAACAAACTAAACCTCTTACTGTGAGCGAGCTATTTGGACTTAAACCTAAATCAGAGCCAGCTAAGGTAGATTCGGATAAAGCTGAAACAGAAACTGTTACAGAAAAAGTAGTAGCAGAAAATGAAGAATCATCTGCAGGAAAAGTGGAAAACATAGTAGAGAATAAAAAAGAAAGTGTAGATGATGGCAAAAATTTAGTTGAAAGTCAAGTGGACTCTAAAAAAGTAGAAACTCAAAAGACTTCAGATCAAAATCCTATACAAAGCAAAGGAACAAGAGATATACCAGTGCATAATAATGCAAGTTATAATAATCAACAACATAATGTAAGGGGAAATACTCAGGGCAATATGAGAAATCAAAACGGAGACAGAAATAATTATAAAAATTTTGATAGATCTAATAATAAAAATGGACAATATAGAAATAATAATTATCAAGGAAATGATAGAAACCAGAATTTTAGAAATAATCAAAATAATCAAAATAATAAAAATGGCAACAATTTTAGAAACAATAATCAAGGTGGAAGATTTAATGGAAAAAGACCACTTGATGAAAAGGGAATTGACAAAAACATCAAAAATATTATGGCAACTGAAATTGTTGAAAAAGAAAATCAAAGAGATTATAGTAGTAAAGCTATTGATAAGCAAAAAGCAAGTCGTCAGTATGATGAATCTAAAAATACTAAAAAAGCTAACAAATCAAGAAGAAATAATCAATTTGATGAATTTGACAGTGGTAAATTAAAAGGATTAAAACAAGTTGATAGATTATCTAACATGTTTGGAGACCAAGAAGATGGAATGCTTGAATATTACGATTTGACAACAGCTAGAGGCAAAAGAAATAAAAAGAAACCAAAAGACACAGAAGAAAGAAACAAACAAAAAATATTTGAGCTTAAAGAAATTACTATTCCAGAAAATATTACTGTAAAAGATTTGGCAGCAGAAATGAAAAAGACTACTGCAGAAGTAATTAAAAAGCTATTTAGCCTAGGAATAATGGCAACTATAAATAATGCAGTAGATTTTGATACTGCATATTTAGTGGCTAGTGAATTTGGAATTACAGCAAATAAAAAGGAAGTAGTAAAAGAAGAGGACATCTTATTTGACGATACAGAAGATGCACCAGAAGACTTAGAACCAAGACCACCAGTAGTTGTTGTAATGGGACACGTAGACCATGGAAAAACATCACTATTGGATGCAATTAGAAGTACAAATGTAATAGAAGGTGAAGCTGGTGGAATTACACAACATATAGGTGCTTATAAAGTAAATGTAAATGGTAGAGAAATCACATTCTTAGATACTCCAGGCCATGAGGCATTTACTAGCATGAGAGCAAGAGGTGCTCAAATTACAGATATAGCAATATTAGTAGTAGCAGCAGATGATGGTGTAATGCCACAAACTGTTGAGGCAATAAACCATGCAAAAGCAGCAGAAATACCAATTATAGTTGCTGTAAATAAAATAGATTTACCAGGTGCAAATGTAGACAAAATTAAGCAAGAATTAATGGAATATGAATTGGTTCCAGAAGAATGGGGCGGAGATACTATTTTTGTTCCAATATCTGCTAAGAAACATATTAACATAGAAAACTTGCTAGAAATGGTGCTATTAGTGGCAGATGTAAAAGAGCTTAAAGCTAATCCAAGAAAACAAGCAAAAGGTACAGTAATAGAAGCAAGATTAGATAAAGCCAAAGGACCAATTGCATCAATTTTAGTTCAAAGAGGTACTTTGGATGAAGGCGATACAATTGTTGTAGGTACATCAATAGGAAGAATAAGAGCAATGAAGAACGACAAAGGTCAAAAAATTAAAAAAGCAGGACCTTCAACACCAGTAGAAATAATGGGATTAACAAATGTTCCACAAGCTGGAGATACTTTCTATGAAGTAAAAGATGAAAAAATGGCAAAACATTTAATAGAAAGAAGAAAACGTCAAGAAAGAGAAGAAGCAATTGCTGAACAAAGCAAAGTGACTTTAAGTAATCTATTTGAAAAAATGGAAAGCGAAAACTTAAAACAATTAGATATAATTGTAAAGGCAGACGTACAAGGAACAGCACAAGCATTAAAACAGTCATTAGAAAAATTATCTAACGAAGAAGTTAAGGTAAGAGTAATCCACTCTGCAGTAGGAGCTGTTACAGAATCTGATGTACAACTTGCAAAAGCAGCAAAAGCAATAATAATAGCATTCAATGTACGTCCTGGAACTACAGCAAAGGATATGGCAGAAAAAGATGCAGTTGAAATAAAACAATACTCAGTAATATACAATGCTATAGAAGATGTAGAAGCAGCAATGAAAGGAATGCTAGCACCAGTATATGAAGAAAAAGTAATAGGAAATGTAGAAGTAAGACAGACATTCAAAGTATCAAGCATTGGTACAATTGCAGGATGCTATGTATTAGACGGAAAAGTAGAAAGAAATGCTGGCGTAAGAGTAATACGTGAGAATGTAGTAATACATGATGGAAAATTAGCATCACTAAAACGTTTCAAAGACGATGTGAAAGAAGTAACAAAAGGCTTCGAATGTGGTATGCAAATAGAAAAATATAACGACATCAAAGAAGGAGACATTATAGAAGTTTATGTTATGGAAGAAGTAAAAAGATAGTAAATTTGAAAGATAATTGGTTTTGGCGTTGTTGTACTTCATTTGAAATTTATTCAACGTACAGAAAGTACGCCTCATAAATTTCAAACTCGTACGCCTAGCCAAAAACCAATTCTTTTTCAAATTTGAATTGCAATAGAAAAATAAACAAGAAATTTCCTAAAGATATGAGGAGGATAAAAAGATGCCTAAGAATGAAGCTAGATTAAATAGAATTAATGAAGAACTTAAAAAAGAGCTTAATCAGGTACTTAATTATGAATTGAAAAATAGTAATGTTACAGGTATGCTTAGTGTTACAAGAGTAAAAATTACTCCTGATTTTAAGTATGCCAAAGTATATGTTAGTATATATAATTCTAAAAATATAAAAAAGACTATGGATGGATTAAAAGAATCTGCAGGATTTATTAGGTCAAGACTTGCTAAAACAGTAAATTTAAGAATTACACCTGAGCTTGTTTTTGAAATTGATGATTCACTTGAATATGGTGCTAGAATTGATTCTATTTTAAAAGAGCTTAATATACCAAAAGAGACAAACGAAGAGGAACAAGACGAAAATAAAAATTCCAACGATGATAAAAATCAAAATATGTAATTATAATATAAATATTATAGCTTGAAAACATACTAAAAAATGAATTTAATTATAAATACTATATAATTCATAAATACTAAGTTATAAATACTAAAGATGTAAACTATAAATTATAGAAAGAGGATATTTAATGAATACTTTAGATAATATTTTAGATGAAATTAATAAGGCTAATTCCATAGTAATTTTGACTCATGAAAATCCTGATGGGGATGCTATTGGCTCTGGTCTTGCATTATATAATGCCTTAAAAGATATGGGAAAAAATCCAGATTTGATTATACCAGAATTTCCTAGAACTTTCGAGTTCTTACCAGGAGCAGATGAAATAAAGAAAGGGGCAGATATAGAAAAATATGATTTAGCTATTTCAGTAGACTGTGCTACAATAAAGATGCTTAATGGATTTGCCAATTATTTTGAAAATGCAGAAGTAAAGATTTCTATTGACCATCATAGTACTAATACTATGTTTGGAGACATTAACTATGTTAGCCCAGACGCACCAGCATGTGCTCAAATTCTTATAGTATTGTTAAACTATTTTAAAATAGAAGTAACTAAAGAAATAGGTACTTGCATTTTGGCAGGAATTATAACAGATACAGGTGGTTTTAAGTATTCTGGGGTTACTGCAGAAACTTTTGAATTTGTGGCATGGCTTTTAAATAAAGGAATCAATGTTTCAAAGATTTATAGAAAAGTGTTACAAACTAAAACAAGAGCAAATTTTGAACTTAATAGAATTGCTTCTAATAGACTTGAATTTTTCGAAGATGGAAAAGTAGCATTTACATATATAACAAAGGAAGATGAAGAAAAAGTTAACGCAGAAAGCGGAGATCATGAAGGAATTGTAGAAACTGGAAGAGATATTGAAGGAGTGGAAGTTTCTGTATTTATTCGTGAGACAGATAAAGGTTGCAAAATTTCTATGAGATCAAATGAATATGTAAATGTATCTGATGTATGCTTGTTACTTGGTGGAGGAGGACATATCCATGCAGCAGGAGTTACAATGCAATGCACAATAGAACAGGCAAAAGAAAAAATATTAAGACAAATAAAAGCAGTTATATAAAAGGGAGGAACCGTCCCCTTGTCCCATGCTAAAGGAGAAAGTTAGATGGATGGAATCATATTAATTAATAAGCCAAAAGGATGTACTTCGCATGATGTAGTGAATAAGATAAAACATGTTTTTAATGAAAAAGTTGGTCATACTGGAACTCTTGATCCAAATGCAACAGGCCTTTTACCAATTTTAATTGGTAAGGGTACAAAACTTTCGTATTATTTAATTAATCATGATAAAGAGTATGAAGTTGTTTTGAAATTGGGAGAGAAGACTGATACTGCTGATAGTGAGGGGCAAGTTATAGAAAAACGTGAAGTAAAAGATACTATGTTAGATGAGAATAATGTTATAGATAGCTTAAAACATTTTATTGGAAAACAAGAACAAGTTCCTCCAATGTATTCTGCTATAAAAATAAAAGGCAAAAAGTTATATGAATATGCTAGGAAGAATATTAAAGTTGAAGTAGAGCCTAGACAAATTGAAATATACAGTATAGAATTAAGTGATATTAACAAAACAGAACAAACTATTTCATTTAAAGTTAAATGTTCTAAAGGTACATATATAAGGTCTTTATGTGAAGACATTGCAGAAAAGTTAGGAACAGTTGGTTATATGAAGGAACTAAATAGAACTCAAATTGGTATTTTCAATATAACAGATAGTATAAGCTTAGATGAATTAGAAGATAATAAAAATAATAATGATTTTTTACAGAAACATTTAATCACAATAGAAAAACTTTTTATTAAACTATATAAAGAAAATGAAATACAATTAAATGATAAAAAGTTACAATTGTTTTTAAATGGAGTAAAGTTTTCTTTGAATAATCCAGAAGGACTTTATAGAATTTATGATGAAAACAATAAATTTATAGGAATAGGATGTATAGAGTCAGGAAGACTATCAAGAAAAATAGTTTAGAGTGCTAACTTTGTAAATACTTTGTAAAAATTCAAAAATTGTATTGAAAAAAATAATTTAATATGATAATATATAGTTACATTAAGAAAATAAATATTAATTCCCTGCGTAGTGCGTGTAGACTGGAATTTTAGAACCAACAATAGATTAAAGGGAGTCCGCCTTTGAATGTGGCGTGTAAGCTTGCATTTATGTAAGAAACCCAGAAGCATTCAACAAGACACCCACCTGTGAAAGCAGGCTCTTAAAATTTCATTCATCTTGCGGCTAATGTGGGGGATTTTTGTATGGAGGAAAGTCTTTGACAATTGGTAAATTAAAAGAAATAGGAAAAAAACAGCTAGAAAATTTAGAAGATGGAAAAATAAAAGCACATATTTTATTAGAATTTATTTTAAATATGAGTAATTCTGAGCTTGTTATATATGAAAATAAATCTGTGGATGAGCAAGATGTAAATGCATATCTGCAATATTTAAATGAGGTAAAAGAAGGTTATCCAGTGCAATATATAACTCATAATCAAGCTTTTATGGGACTTGATTTCTATGTAGATGAAAATGTTTTAATTCCACAACCAGATACGGAAATTCTAGTAGAAGAAGCAATTAGAGTAATTAATGAAAAAAATACTAATATTACGAAAGGAATAAATAAAAGAGAAAAAGTCATAGATGCTCAGAAGATTAATCAAGAAGAATACAATGTTTTAGATTTATGTACAGGAAGCGGTGCTATTGCAATTTCTATTGCTAAGTATACAAATGCTAAAGTATATGCATCAGATGTAAGCAATGAAGCTTTAAATGTAGCCAGAAAAAATGCTAAAAAACATGAAACTAATATAGAATTTATAAATTCTGATATGTTTAATAATATTGCAAAAAATGATTTTGATATTATTGTTTCAAATCCACCTTATATAGAAAAAAGCACAATACCTTTGTTAGATAAAGAGGTGCAAAGTGAGCCACAAATTGCTTTAGATGGTGGAGATGATGGATTAGATTTTTATAGAATTATATCAGAGAAAGCATATAGGTTTTTGAAAAAAGACGGAAGTATAATGCTAGAAATAGGCTATAATCAAAAAAATAGTGTAAGTGAACTGTTAGCCCGAAACGAACATTATTCAAATATAGAATGTATTAAAGATTTAGCTGGCAATGATAGAGTAATTATTGCGAGAGTAAATAAAATTTAAGTTCATGTAAAAAATATATAAGTATAAGAGGTAAGTTTATGTCGTTTTCTACAGATGTAAAAGAAGAGTTAAGTAAATTAAGTAATTTAGCAGATAAAGCTTGTGTAAAAGCAGAAATGTATGGCTATTTGTGTTCTAATAATGTATCAGAGGACAAATCGTGCATACGCTTTTCTACAGAGAGCGAGTATAATATTAATAGATTTAGTAAATTACTAAATAATTTAAATATAATAAAATATGATATAAATATTGTGGGAAAAAATTATAATATTGTTATATCAAAAGAAGGAAGCATCATATTAAGAGAACTCTATAAAGAATATGAGTTGGAAGATAAAGAAAATATAAAAAAAGCATTTATACGAGGGGTTTTTCTTGGAAGCGGAACTATAAATAATCCTAAAAATAAATATCATTTGGAAATTATATTTAGGAAAATGGAATTTGCTCAAACTTCGATAGAAATATTAAAAGAATTTGGAATTGCCTTAAAAATATTAAACACAAGTGAAAGATATTCTTTATATACAAAAGACGGAGAGGAAATTTCTAAATTTTTAGCATTTATCGGAGCAAGTAGTTCTGTATTAAAGTTTGAAGAAATCAGAGTATACAGAGATATGAGGAACAATATTAACAGAATAGTGAATTGCGAAACTGCAAACCTTTCAAAAACTGTGAATGCTGCAGTAAAGCAAATTGAAGCGATAAATAAATTAAAAGAAAATGGGAAATTTGCCAAGCTTCCAGACACTTTAAAGGAATTGGCGGAATTAAGAGTCGAAAATCCAGAGTCATCTTTAACAGAATTGGGAAAAATGCTTAAATCGCCAATTGGCAAATCAGGTGTAAATCATAGGCTACAAGCTATATTAAAAATTGCAGAAGAAGAGTAATTAATGTATGAGAATAATACGCTTTTTATTAGAGTTTTAATAAATATGAAAGGTTATATAGAAAGGAAAGACAGCAAAATTGAAAACAAAAAATATAGGAATATACATACATATACCATTTTGCAAAAGGAAATGTGAATATTGTGATTTTGTATCTTATTCAAATTGCAATAATTTAATACCGGAATATGTTAAGTGGTTAAAATATGAAATAAGAGAAATAGGAGATTCGAATAAATTAGATTTCGAAAACGGATTAGATGATTTTGTTATAGTAAAAACAATATATATTGGTGGCGGAACTCCTTCAGTTGTAGATGAATGCTATATTAGAGAAATTATGCAAGAACTTAAAAATCATTTTACCATATCAGAAGATGCAGAAATAACAATTGAAGTAAATCCGGGTACTGTAGATGAGAGAAAGCTTGCATCATATAGAAAATCAGGTATAAACAGACTTAGCATAGGCTTGCAATCAACGAATGATAAATTATTAAAATTATTAGGAAGAATTCATTCATATGAAGAATTTCTAAGTACATATAACATGGCAAGAAAAGTTGGATTTAGTAATATAAATGTAGACTTAATGATAGGACTTCCACAGCAAAAATTAGAAGATGTAGAGAAAACTATAGAAGAAATAATAAAACTAAATCCAGAGCATATATCAGCATATTCGCTAATAATAGAAGAGGGAACTCCTTTTGCAAAGAAGATAGAAAGCGGAGAATTGCAGTTACCAGATGAAGAAATTGAAAGAAAGATGTACTGGCTAGTAAAGAAAAAATTGGAGGAAGCGGGATATAGTCATTATGAAATTTCAAACTTTGCAAAGCTAGGATATGATTCAAAGCATAACACGTCATGTTGGAACCAAGATGAATATATAGGAATTGGTGTGGCAGCACATTCTTACACAAATAATGTGAGATATTCTACAATTGAGAGTATTAGTGAGTACATAAATAATTTTGAGACTAATAATGAATCAGATAATTTAATATTTCATGAAAAACAAAATAGAGAAAGTAAGATGAAAGAATTCATGCTTCTAGGACTTAGAAAACTAAAGCGGAATTTCTATAAAGGATTTTAAAAATAAATTTGGTGAAAATCCAATATTCCTATATAGAAACGAATTAGAAAAATTAGTAGGAGAAGAATTGCTAGAAATAGATGGAGATTATATAAAACTTACAGAGAAGGGAATAGACTTAGCAAATTTAGTATGGGAAGAATTCGTGTAAGAACTTGGAAACTTGAACAAAAGGGACACTCCTTTTTGTTCAAGCTCTTGAACATTTGAGATAGTTATATTCGTTCAATTCAAGAAAAACAAAAGACGAAAGGATCTACTGCCTTTCGCTTAAGTTTTCTATTTAATTAAATTGTTCATAGTATTCGTCCAAGCTATCAAGCAAATCATTTGCATCCGATTCAGATAAATAGCCATATTCTTGCATATCCGATATTACTTTTTCTTGACGGCTTCTTGTTAAGTCCGGATTTACTGTAGGAGCATATACACTAGGAGCATTTGGCACTCCTGCCATCATTGTACAGTCTGCTAAAGTCATTTCCGTTGATGATTTGCCTAGGTAACCTTGGCAAGCTTCTTCTATTCCATAATATCCATCTCCAAAATATATTGTATTTACGTATAATTCTACAATATCATCTTTGGAGTATTTGTTTTCTAAATCAAATGCTGTTATTATTTCTGCTATTTTTCGTACAATAGGTCTATCTTCTTCTATATAGAATATATTTTTAGCTACTTGCTGAGCAATTGTGCTTCCACCTTCACGCAATGACATAGTTGTTATATTTACATATAGAGCACGACCTATCGCAATAATGTCTATTGCTCCATGGTCTCTATATCTATGATCTTCTACAGCTATAACTGCATTTATATAATTCTGCGGCAAATCTTCATATTGAACATAGCTAGGGTCGAGCTGTATATCTTCTATAACTTCTTCAAGGGTTTGATCTCCGAGAGCTTCTTTATACATATTATTACCGAGTACAAATAATGTAATTCCAGTTATAAGGATAATTGCTAATATAATTAGTAGTACATTTCTTACTATTTTCAAATCTAGTCACCTCTTATACTTTTTTATTTATAAATTCTATCTATCTCTACTAAAAAATATTATAACATATAAATGTATATTTTTTTATTAATAATTTATTAAAATTAAAAGTGTCCCAAAAGTTCAAAGACTTGAACGAAAAAGAGTGTCCCTAAAGTTTAAAAAATGGACAAAAAGGAGCGTCCTTTTTGCCCAAGATAGAGCTTAGTCTACTAACATTGGTCCTAGATTTGTTATTGTTCCTGCGCCAAGTGTTAAAACTATGTCATTTGGCTCAGCATGTTCTTTTAAATAATCTACAATTTCTCCAAAACCTGACATATATTGTGCATCGCGTCCTAATTCGTTGATTTTTTTAACTAAATCTCTTGATGATATGTTATATGTATTGTTTTCTCTTGCAGCATAGATATCTGTAACGATAATATTATCAAAATTCAATAAAGCATTTGCAAAATCATCTAATAAATTTTTTGTTCTGCTATAAGTATGTGGTTGAAATACAACCCAAGATTTATTATACTTTTTTTGTTTTAATGCATTTGCGGTAGCAACTATTTCAGTAGGATGATGACCATAATCATCATAAACATTTACTCCATTAAAACTTCCCTTGTATTCAAATCTTCTGTGTGCGCCAGTGTATTTTAACAATGCATTTTTTATACTTTCTCTTTCAATTCCATATGCTTGACATACAGCAACGCAAGCAAGTGCATTCATAACATTGTGCATTCCTGGAACAGATAGAGTTATAGTTTTGAAAAATGTGTTGTTATAATATACATCAAATGTAGGGAAACCATTATTGTTAAATACGATATTTCTAGCTATAAAGTTAGCATTTTCACTTTGAATTCCATAAGTTAATACTTTAGCACTTGTATTTTTTGCAAGTTTCCTACAATTTGGGTCATCCCAATTTATAACTAGAAGTCCATTTTCTGGAATGAGTTTTATATAATTTCCAAATGATTTAATAATGTTTTCTAATGTACCAAAATAATCTAAATGATCATTATCTACATTTAAAATAACTTCTGTTTTAGGGAAGAGCTTTAAATAACTTTCTACGTATTCACAAGCCTCAATAATAAAATAATTGCTATTACCAACTCTATAATTTCCATCAAGTTGTTTTAAATAAGCACCAACTTGAATAGAAGGGTCTTTATGATCCTCTAAAAAACATAGAGAAATCATAGAAGTTGTTGTTGTTTTTCCATGTGTACCAGATACACAAATAGTATCTTTAAAAGATTTTGTGATAATTCCTAAGAAAGTTCCTCTTTCAATAATAGGTATATTAAGTTCTCTTGCTCTAACTAATTCAGGATCATCCTTTTTTATAGCAGCACTAAAAACTACTAAATTAGCTTTTTCAACATTTTGTAAATCATGACCTATTGTAACAGGAATATGATTTTTTACTAATTTATCAGTTATTTCAGATTGAGCCCAGTCTGAACCAGTAACGATAAAACCACATGAATGAAGTATTTCTGCGATACCGCTCATACTAACTCCGCCTATACCTATCATATGTATATGTTTGTATTGCTTTAAATCTTCAATTTCTATCATTTTTGAACACTCCCCATATATTAATGCCTAAACCACGAATATTATATACTCTTTTTTCAAGTTTTTCAATATAATATATGATAAATTTGTGATTTTAGTGTTAGAAAAATATTTTGTAGAAAAATGCAAAAATAAAGAAGGAATTATTATTTTTTTGAAGAATAATATAATTGTACATAGAAAAGGTCACAAAAGACAATTAAAATGTACAAATTTTTAAAAACTCGGAAGGCGGTGCACAAAATGCAAATAACAGATGTACGTTTAAGAAAGGTAAATTCAGAGAACAGAATGAAAGCTGTTGCTTCTGTAACATTCGATAATGAGTTCGTTGTACACGACATAAAAGTTATCGAAAGTCAAGATGGATTATTTATAGCTATGCCTAGTAGAAAAATCCCAAATGGAGAATTTAAAGATATAGCTCATCCAATAAATCCAGAGACAAGAGAGAAAATTCAAAAAGCTATATTAGAAGCTTATGAAGCTCCTGAGGCTGATGAAACTTCAGCAGAATAATAAATATAGATAAAAAAGTAAGAGGGTACCTATCAAGGTTCCCTCTTTTTGTTAGGATACAATTGTTTATCCTAACAGTTTGAAGAAGTTGTCTACGCCTATGCTAATGGCTAAGTCCTTGGTTTCGAAGGAAACCAACAAGACGTAGAGTGAGTCAGGGTATTCCTCTGGCATTTCAGTTAAATCCAAATGCATATGGCATTTGTTGGATTTGACTGACTTGATGTTGCTAGACTGAATAGCACTTAACATGTTGAACATGGAGCAAAATTTGCTCATTTCTGTAACGTTAACTGCTTTTGCCGTGGGCTTCATTAATGCCTCGCTTGAAAGCGAAGCTCTTGAAAGCGGTGCCTCGCCTTCATTTACCACTACAGATGGAATGAAGGTAAGCTTGCTGTTAGCCCATTGACTCAGGTACTTCACGGGTCCATCTGAATCCTTAATAGAATTCATAAACCGCTTGAAGTGTGCACTTGGCTCTTTGTAAAGAGGCAAGTAGAGCTTGTAGCTGTAAGTTTCCATGTTGAATTTGCGCCTCCTACGCGTTTAACTAAACAATTCCTTCAAACGAACAACGTTACATTACTGTAACAATATAATTATAGCATAAAACATGATATAATGCAAAAAAATCAACTTTTACCAAATTTTTCTTGAAATATATTACCAATTACTGTATAATACTATTATTCATTTATGCAGAGGTTGAAGCAAAAGAAAAGCAGAAAATGAGGCTATATTACTTTTCTATGAGAAGTAATATAAATAGCAAAACTACTTTTCTTATATGACTTAAAATTTACCTTTGGGGAGGAATGACAATAATATGAAAGATTACACTTTAGTAAAACAGCTATACAGAAACACTGATGAGTATAGTGGAAAAAAAGTTAAATTGGCTGGATGGATAAGAACTCTAAGAGACTCTAAGAATTTTGGATTTATAGAATTAAATGACGGTTCATTTTTTAATAATGTACAGGTCGTTTTTGATAATAATTTAAATAATTTTGAAGAAGTGCGTAAGTTAACAATTAGTTCCTCAATTGAGGTTGAAGGAGAAGTTGTTAAAACAGAAAATGCTAAACAACCTTTTGAAATTAAGGCTACTAAAATAGATGTTGTAAATTTGGCAGACTCAGATTATCCACTTCAAAAGAAAAGACATTCTTTTGAATATTTAAGAACAATTGCACATCTAAGACCTAGAACAAACACATTTAATGCAGTTTTTAGAGTAAGGTCTGTGCTATCATATGCAATTCATAAATTCTTCCAAGAAAAAGGATTTGTTTATGTTCATACACCAATAATAACTGGAAGCGACTGTGAGGGAGCAGGAGAGATGTTTGGAGTAACAGCTCTTGATATGGATAATCCTCCAAAAGGAGAAGATGGAAAAGTTGATTTTTCTCAAGATTTTTTTGGAAAATCTTCTCATTTAACAGTTAGTGGACAGCTTGATGTAGAAACTTTTGCACATGCTTTTAGAAATGTATATACTTTTGGACCTACTTTTAGAGCAGAAAATTCAAATACTGTAAAACATGCAGCAGAGTTTTGGATGATAGAGCCTGAAATTTGTTTTGCTGATTTAACAGATTTTATGGATTTAGCAGAAGAAATGATGAAATACATTATAACTTATGTAAGAGAGAATGCGCCAGAAGAAATGGAATTCTTCAACAAGTTTGTAGACACTGGACTATTCGAAAGATTAGACAATGTGGTTAATAATGATTTTGGAAGAATAACATATACAGATGCTATAAAAGAATTAGAAAAAGTAAACGATAAATTTGAATATCCTGTTCATTGGGGAGTAGATATACAAACAGAACATGAAAGATACTTAAGTGAAGTTATATTCAAACGTCCTGTTTTTGTTACAGATTATCCAAAAGATATTAAGGCATTCTATATGAAACAAAATCCAGATGGAAAAACAGTTGCAGCAGCTGATTTACTAGTTGCAGGAATTGGGGAGATAATTGGTGGAAGCCAAAGAGAAGATGATTTTGAAAAATTAGAAGAAAGAATGAAAGAATTAAAATTATCTAAAGAAGATTATTGGTGGTACATGGATTTAAGACGTTATGGCTCTTGCCCACATGCTGGATATGGATTAGGATTCGAAAGAATGATGATGTACTTAACAGGTGTGCAAAATATACGTGATGTGCTTCCATTCCCAAGAACACCAAAAAATTGCGAATTTTAGGTCAAATCACATAAAAAGTCGTTAAATAAAAAGTTGAATAAAAAAGCACTTGAAAAATAAATGCTACTAAGATAGAATAAAACTATCATGGGACAAGGATCATTTCTTCCAACTTATTTTTATTTGTAGCAGCTTCTTGCTCTTTGTATTGCTCAATTTGAAGCTCCATTAATTCTTGTGGTGAATATCCATATAAACAATAATGTGGAAGTAGGAAGAAAATCTTTCAAAAAAGTTGTAATAAATGCTAAATTATTATATAATATATATGTACTTTATTTAATTGAATATGGAGGAAATATGCCAACAGAATTAAAAAAATATTTTTGGGATACTGATTTTGAAAGATTAGATTTACAAAAAAATAAAGAATATATAATATCAAGATTATATTGTTATGGAGATTTGAAAGCAATAAGATGGGTAAACAATAC
>ERZ1643251.2856-NODE-2856-length-16843-cov-7.792054_pt1 | contig 16843 bp, 16 predicted proteins | sample MGYA00579261_ERZ1643251 | MGnify/ENA primary metagenome ERZ1643251 (study PRJEB29033, sample SAMEA4952267) | chicken gut metagenome | biome: Broiler Chicken; feature: Gastrointestinal Tract; material: Caecum | place: Ireland | collected 2018 | study: Broiler...
TTAATTTAGATTATATAGTTTATTTTAGGTGTGAATCTCCACACTTATTCTACACTAACTACTTGACTTTTTATAGGCTATAACTTCCTTATTAGTTTATACTCACCATTAAATACTTCTGTAGCACTACCACGCATAATTACATGATTATCGCTATTTAATGTAATATATAATTCTCCACCCTTTAATAAAACCTTAATTTCTTGATCTCGAATAAAAGTATTATTGTAAATAGCTGCTACCACTGATGCACTAGCCCCAGTTCCACAAGCAAGTGTTTCTCCGCTTCCACGTTCCCAAACTCGCATTTTCATAGTTTTATCATTAATGACTTCAACAAACTCAACATTAGTTCGTTCCGGAAATATTGAATTATTTTCAAATAACGGACCAATTTTTTCTAAATCTAAATAATCAATTCCTTCAGTAAATATGACACAATGTGGATTACCCATTGAAACACAAGTTATCAAATATTCTTGATTATTTACCACAAGCGGATAATTTATAACTTGTTCTACATCTAAATTAACTGGAATTGCTATTGAATCCAATATAGGTTCTCCCATATTTACTGTAACAGTTTCCACTTTACCATCAACAATTTCTAAATTCAAAATCTTTATACCAGATGCCGTCTCTATTCTTAAAGGATTATTGTGTGATATACCATGTTCATAAACGTATTTTCCTACACATCTAATCCCATTACCGCACATTTTTCCTTCTGAACCATCAGCATTAAACATTCGCATGCGAGCATCAGCCTTATCACTTGGCAGGATAAATATTACACCATCACCACCAATGCCTTTATGTCTATCGCTCATCGCAATAATATCATCTATCATTTCTTCTGGAACTAATTTTTCTTCAAAACAATTAATATAAACATAATCGTTTCCAATTCCATGCATTTTTGTAAATTTCATATTACTTTTTTCCCTTTGGTTTCTTATTTTCAACTATTTCTACATGAGGATAAGGTATTTCAATACCTTCCTTTGGAAATCTTTTATTTATTGCATAATTAAGTTGATACATATTTTCAAATACATCACTGTTATTATCTCCCCAAACCCAAGCTCGAAGTTTAATTCCATCGTCCCCTAATTCTAAAACTCTTACCTTAGGAAATTCTACATCTTTATTTCTTCCCTTAGGATTAGGATGATATAACTTTTCCATTTCTTCTTTCAATATTTTTATCGCTTTATCGACATCTGATTCATAAGAAATTTCATAATCTACTAATTTAACATTCTCATTTTCGCTATAATTAAAGTTTTCAATAGTATATGTATTCATTTCACAATTAGGAATAATTACTCTCCGATTATTAATAGTTCTAATAATAGTATGACGCATTGTAATGTCTTCAACAGTTCCGCTTACTGCCTTATCAACACATTCAATAAAATCTCCAACTTCATAGGGATTACCTAAAACTATAGCAACACTACCAAAAAAATTCTTTAAACTTTCTTGAGCAGCAAAACCAACTACAACAGACCCAATTCCTAAACCAGATAAAATAGTTACTGAAAATGAATTAAACACATCAAATTGGGTTAAACAAATAAGTATTGCCAATGCATAAATAACAAATTTCTTTATTCTTTTAACAAACATCAAAAGAGTTGTTACATTCTTCTTTCTTTTATGTCTAATTGTTCTACTAATTACACCATCAAATACTTTATTTAAAATAAAAGCCACCAATAGAATAATTACAACAACAATTACTTTATCTAAATATTTTTCCACAAAATTTTCCATTTAATCACCTAATATAAGTATATCAAGAAAATTTTGACTTTACAAATAAATACTGCTATAATATGTTTTAATTTACAAAAGGGGGAATATTATGAAATATTTAAGTATTGGAACTGACCAATTATTTGCTGAACTTTATCAACCAATAAAAAATGGCAACCCCAAACCAACCGGAGGCTTATGGGCAACTGAATATGACCCAAAATATCCTAATTACAATGTTTGGGTAGAATTCCTATCTATTCAGCCTCATATATTATTTTATAAAAGAACTAATGGCAATCCTTTTTTAACTCCAGCAAGCCTATTAACATTAAATGATGATACGAAAATATTTAAATTAGAAAACCAATATCAACTAGATTTCCTAAAAAAATATTATCCATCTGCTGATAACTGGATTGACTTTGAAAAATTAAGTCAAGATTATGATTGTCTTTATATTGATATCATGCTACTTTATCGTGATATAACACCAGAAGAAAAATCCAAAATTGCTGAATTTGCTGTCAGTACTTTATTAATATTTAATCTTGACTGTATTAAACACTATCAAAAAGCAGAAGTAGATATAGAACCATTCGACTACGAATATGAACATGAATTCAGTAGATATTGTATCAATGTTGATAGCCAATTGCATGCTATATCTAAAAGTGATGATCAAATAACTGAACTAATAAATAGAATCAAAAAAGAAGAGTCAAAAACTCTTCCTAACATCGAACAATTACTCCAAGAAAAGTATGGTGAAATACTAACAAATTTCATTGCTGAATTTAAACTCAAAAATGCTAGCACTGAACATCCTGAAACTTTAAAACAATTACTCATTAGACATATATCTCGAAGTATTTAATTAATTTTAAATACTTTTTTTATTACAAAACTCATAAGATATGCAATAATCATCATAACAACAACTGTTATTAAACTAGTAGGATTTTGAAAACTTTCTACTAAACTAGTACCAACAAATCCCCAGAAATAAACTAAAAATATCTTACTAATTAATATAGCTATAAAGAATTTTTTAAAATTCATATTTACTAAACCAGCAGCAATATTCATCATAAAGGCTGGAGTAAATGGAATAGATAAAATAACAGTTATCTTTGTTAATGATAAATTTTCAATATAATTCATACACTTTGTTAATAAATCAATATTCTTAATTTTTTTCACTACAAAGTTACGCAAAAACTTCTTTACTAAAAAATAAGAAATAAGACACCCAATAATTGTACAAATCCAAGATATAATAAAACCTATTACATTACCAAAAGCAATAAAATTAATAGTAATAAAAACAAACAACGGAAGTGGGGGTATAATTGATTCTAACACGATAAAAAGTGAACCAAGTATTGGTCCATAAACTCCCATTGAATCGATTGTATCCATAATAAGATTATAAAAATTACTAAATACTTCTCCCATAAAAACCACTATTGTTATTATAGTACAAAATATCCAAAAATACTATTACAATTATGTAATTTATCGAATTACTTGAGTTACATCATAGCCAAGATATTCAAGCATTGCAACTACTCTTTTACTAAGAGTACCCTTACTACAAACAATAAAATACTTTTGAGTTTTATCAAGTATAGTCTTATAATTTAAAAGTAATTTATCAGCATACATATTTTTACTATACGGTGTAGGATTTTTTTTATAATCTATAGGATGCTGAACATCAATTAAAATTCCCATACTAGGATTATATTCACTTATCTTTATCGTTTTCATACTTCTCACATTATAATTTATGTTGAAGCAATAAAAAAGAAGATGATAAATAACTATTCATCATCTCCAAAAAAGTCATCAAAAAATTCATCATCACTAATAATATTATCCCCAATAATTTTACTATCAGAATCGACACTAATTTTTGGTTTTTCATTTTTTTCTAATTGCTCTACTTTTGGTTGACTAACATCAGGAACTTTAGCATCAATTGCCTTTTTAAAATCATCTAATGATTCAACTTCACTGTTAGTATTAATTGAATTATTAGTTGTAATATTTTTCATAAATGGACTACTATCAAAAAATCTATTTGTTGTAGTTTCTTTCTTCTTTGGCAATTCTACATCTTCACCAATATTTAAAAAACTATTAGCATTTTTCTTTTTTTCTGCTTCCTGACGGTCTAACTCTTTAAATTTTTCATCTAAATCTTTTAACATACTATCGATATCTAAAGAGTTAAAATTATTTCTAGGCATTGGACTTTGCCCAAATCCAGAATTCATTCCAGCTCCCATTCCTTGGAAACCTGGAGTTGATGGTCTAAATGGATTTGGTGAACCAAAACCGCTATCTTTTATATTAGCCATGTGCTTACTTTTTTCTTCAGTAACAAACTTTTTCAAATCAAATATTTCAACTTCTTGTTTAATTCTAGATGGATATGGTTCTTCTTTTCTTTCAATTCCCCATTCCATTTTAAAGTCTGGTTCTAATTTTGTTCTAAATGGATCTGTTCTAAGACGTTTAATTATTGCTTCAAACAGCTTCATTTTTTGTAAATCAGTAACAGTTATAAGAGGTCTAGTTGCATTCTTATCTTTATCATCAGTTACTTTTACTTCCCCACACATCTTCGAAATTTCTTCCAAAGCCTTCATTTCAGTACTAATTAAATAAACTAAATTACCACAATTACCTTTAATAATTTCTGCAACATTATCGCCATAGACATCATTAAGTTGGGCAAAGTTTTGAATAATAAATGTAAATCTTATATCCCGACTTCTTGCTGCTGATACCATTGCATCCACATCTTTAAGCGGAGGCATATTTGCAAATTCATCTAAGATGAAATTTGTTCTATAAGGAAGTTTTCCTCCATTTTCTTGGGCAACATCGATTAATGTTTCATAACATTGTTTAATAAATATTGTCATCAAACTATGATAAGTTTTCTTTTCATCATGTATAATCATAAATACTGCAGTCTTACCATTACCAATGTCTCGCATATTAAAGTCACTATAAGAAAGCATTTCACTTAAAGCTTCTCCAGTTGAAAAGTTTCTTATCTTTTGTCTAAATGTTGCAAGTAATCCACCTTTAGTATCATTCGGAGCATTAATAGTACTTGTTGCAAAGATATAAGGTGTTGATTTTTCCCCTTTAAGTCCAAAATACTCTTTAATATAATTGCTAGTTGCATATCTTTCTTCTCCAACAGCACTCATATAATTGATACTATTTAAATTAACTTCTCTTTCCTTAGCATCTTCAAATAAACCTAAAGCCAGTCCTGAAAAATAGTCAGCAGCTGATTTTTCCCAGAAATCTGATTCTGATTTATTACTTGGATCATACAAAATATTTAAAGCAACGTCGTTTAATAATTCGATAGCTTTATCTTGATTACCACCAGTATAATATTTATATGGAAGGGTCAAAGGATTCCATGAATTTCCCCTTTGAGGTTCACGGAAATTTAAAACTATAATTCTATATCCTCTTTCCTTCAAATAAGATGCACTATACTTATATATTTCACCTTTAGGGTCAGTAATAATCATACTTTCGCCCTTTTTAGCAAGCAAATTAACCATTGGTTTAACTATTGTTTGAGTTTTACCACTACCAGTAGAACCAATTACTAAGTTATGATATTCGCCATTATCTACCCAAATTTCTTTACCATTATTAATTAAAGGAATTCCCGCAGCATCCAAAGTTTCACTCAAAGGATTAACTTTAACAACATTTTCTTCATTCTTGATGTCTTTTTCATTTGCCCATTTAGAATATCCATCGCTAGATTTTCCCTTAAGAATTAGACCAACACCATGACTTCCCTTATCTTTCTTAAATATATAAGAAGACACACTAGAAAATATCGCTACTAATGACCCAATAAATAACAATAACGTAATTGGCAAATAATAACTAGTAAATGCTTCAAAAGGAAGAAGACCATAAAATTTGCCTTCTTGAGCTAAGGAAGACACATTTAAAACTGCTATAGCGCAAAGATATAACAATAATACACAATAAATACAAAATAGTAAAAAATCTTTTGGTTCTACTTTAAATTTCATGAGTATCTTCCTTTCCACCAATATTATATAACAAAATTGTCATTTATAAAACCATTAATCACTAAAACTTCTTATATAATTTCCATCTACATAATCATACAAATTATTTTGGGTTTCCCCAACATTAGAAAAATAACCTTCTTGTAAAATAAAAGAATAAACACTATTATCGTCATATCTTAATATGTAATTTAATTTATATACAGGATAAGACATAATTTCTCTATATTGGACTTCATCATCAATTACAACTTGTATTTCATTATTTAAAACAACATAACACAAATTAAAATAATATTGTTCCTCTTCCAAAGAATCTAAATTAGAAACATTAACTATTTTATCTACAATACCATTAGAATCTAAATCAATATTAACCACTTCATTAGTTGATAAAGTGCTACTATTAAATCCATGCCCCAGTATAGTTGTTATTTCAGATATTTCCACTCCAGTTACATTTGTTACCGCATATGAAGGAATAACTACATTAAAATCATTTGAATACGCAATTAAATCACCATAATATTCTACATATGAATTATTATCATCAAATAAATTCCATATGGTTCCATATTTCAAATTATAATTTCCATAATATTGATGATTTACATATACAACAAATTCATTATCTTCTATTTCATCTATATCTAATGTTCGCCATCTACCATCAACATATCCCCAATTACTTATATTATCAATTACCAACATATCATAATCTATTACTACTGGTTCAGTTGGTGTTTCTCCTTCATTACCATTATTTCCTGGATTTTCTTCTTCTCCTAAATCTCTATTTACATAATAATATGCATAAAAGACTACTGAAATAGCTACTAGAATAATTATTATAACAATTGAAACCTTTTTATTCATTAGAATCCTCCTTATCATAAGAATACACAACTACTTGATCAATTTCACTAATAAGCACCGAGGTAACTTTACCACCAGAAGGATCCTTTGTTATAAAATAATTTCCATCTGTACTTGTATAAACTACATAGTGACCTCTTGGATGAGCAGAATTAACATAATGTAACAAAACAAACGTACTATTTGAATCTTGCGATTCAACTAATTCTCTAGTTGCAGATGATGAACTCGGATTATAAGTACCAACTAACCTTACTGATGGAGCAATTTCTTGAATACCACTACATCCCCAATAAATAGCTCCAGAATCAGTGAAACAAGAACCATTAGCATTTAAGGTATCAATTAAAGCTTTAGCATCAAAATTATCGACAACAACATCAGTACCAGAACAAGAAATACCAATAGCTATTGATGTTACAGCACAACCAGAATCAGCCATCGTAAGTGAAGAATTTCCTAATCTCGTACTACCCCACTTAGAATCTCCTTGAGCATAAATCGTACAATCCGCTGAATAAACTTCACAATTATCCGGTTCAATTCCAAACACTGTTTTACGCATATCAGACATAATAGACACTTGATATTTAGCATAAGCAGCTTGATCTTCTTCTGTTGTAGCAACACAGCCTTCTCCACCACTAGTATCACAGTAATTTCCGCTATTACAAATTCTTTCTACTTCATTTGCTCTTGATGTTGTCATAAATTCTTTTATGTAAGGAAAATAATAACATCCACCAACAGAGGAACTACCAGGATTATACCAATATGAACCAATATATGCATAACGGGACATCATTGCATCAACACTTTCATATTGACTAACATTTTCAACATAACCAAGTACTCCATCATCAAATGATTCATAACTTATACAAGCATTATATCCGCCTGTATTTGTACATCCCATTCCCCAATAATTATTTTTGCTAGAACCTGGTGAAAAACCTTCTAATATTGCTCTTATTACTACCAACTCAGGATTTACACCATTATTTGTAGCTATAGTATATATTCTATCTGCATTATCAGCAAAAGCTCGACGATCAGCATCATTACTATAAGCAAAATAATCTTGCACCTTAGAAACAAATTCACTTCTTGATAAAGAGGTTGTACTTATAGATATTTCAGAGCAACTAGCACCATAGGAACTACTTAAAGAATTTTCTGACTGAGCTCCTCCACCCAATATTATAATAAGAATAAATATTAATAATACAACTCCCAAAATTGCTAAAATCCATGGATTAGCTACAATAAATGCCAAAACTTTCATAGCTACCTTACCAGCCACTTTTTTAGCGGCAGTTCCTGCAGCTTTTGTAGCATTACGAGCAGTTTCTCTAACTGCTGCACCTGCAGCAGCCTTAGCCTGAGAAGCAGCTTGCTCTGTTTCGCTATTTTCTAGTTTCTCATTTGTTTCAGTTGTATTTTCAACATTTTCTACTTCATTAATTTCCTCATTTTGTGTTTCTTCTAATTCATCTTCTTCATTATTTTGCGCCATAGAAAAAGCACCTAATCTTCTTTGTTGTCGTTGATTAGGATCATAAAGTAATTTATTTTCGTTATTTACTCCTCTTTTTCTATTCAATTAAACCACCTTAACTAAAATCCCCCACCTGATCCAAACGAATCAAGTTCTTCTTGGGTAATAACAATTTGAATACGCATTCTCTTATTACCACAAACAAATAATGCATCACCTTGATTATAATATTTAATTGATTCTTTTTCAGCCTCATTTAAATCAATTAATTTTGATAAGTCTTCGACAGCTTGCTTACGAAGTCCCATAACCAAATAGTAAGAAGCATTATCAAATATTGCTTTACCATGTGTAATAATATTTGGGGCAGTAAAGTCTGTCGGTTGTTGCGTAATAATAATTGTTCCAGTATTGTACTTTCTGCTTCGTCTTTGAATTTGAGCTAAGAATTCGGCCCCCAATTCATTATGACCAGCAAGCAATACATGAGCTTCATCAACCATCATAACGGTATTGACATCTTTATCCAAACATAAGCCCCATGCATACTTCAAAATGTTAAAGAATAATGCATTTTTAATATTTTCATCACTATTCATTAATTCTTTTATATTAAATACTATAAAATCACTTTCAATTTGTAATGTTGTATGTCCTGTAAAATAATATCTAAGTTCTTTTACTAAAGGTCGTATCTTAAGTTCAAGACGTTCCATTACATCCCGTTCATGTGTTGCATCCGTCATTGACAAAAGTCTACCTTTAATAGTTGCATAAACATCATCAAATGTCGGATAATCAGCACTTGTTAACTTAGTAAAATCAGTATCGTAATCTATTTTATATCTTTTATAAGTATCTTGTAATACTTCACTAAACATTGTAAGTACGTCTTCTTCAATACTTGGAGAATAATACTTCATAAAAGCTTTAACTTGTTGTAAAGTTCTAGTCAATACTGTATATCCTAAGCCTTGAGCAATTTCTTCTTCATCAGCATCAATTACTATTTCAAGTGGATTAATCATTCCGAAATCTCCACCTTTACCCAAGTCTAGAAAATCTCCCCCTAATGAATAAGTCATTTCTTCAAGTTCGCCTTCAGGATCGACACACACAATTTTACAACCATTTCTAATGTGTGAACGAAGTAACACCTTAGCAGCAGTTGATTTACCAGAACCTGACATACCAAGCAAAATTAAATTAGCATTATTTCTATTATTTTCCTTTTTAATTTGATATAAAAATTGATTGAATAATATAACCCCACCAGATATATCTACTCCAAGAAGCGTCGCCGCTCCAGGATCTTTAATACTATCAAAAACAAATGGATACATAGCTGCAATAGTAACTGAAGGTATTGGAGTTCCAATTCTTTGTTCAATATCTTGCGGTGGGAATATTGGCAAAATTGACTTTAATGCTTTTTCTTGTTCAAACATCAAAGATACTGCTCGCATTCCAAGAGCATCTAAATAACTTCTTACTTGAATCTTTCTAAGCTCTAATTCTTCTTTATTATTTGCTGTAATCATCAAATGCATTTGAAAATCAAATATTCTTGCTTGAGTAGCTGCAAGCATTTGAATAAATTGTTCTAAAGATTCATAATCTTGTCTAATTCTTTCTTGCATTGTTTGATCTTTTTCGCTTTGATATCGCACCTTTAAATCAGCTATTTCTTTGTTAAGCATTTTTTGTAAAACTGAAAACTCAATAGGTATATGCTTAATCGCAATTTTTACCCCATTAATATTAGTCATATCTGACAAAAATCCCGGAGTTATATTTTTGGGAAAAGAAATAACTGTCATTATAGTAGCATATTTTCCCCCAATAACGAATTCAGTTGGTTTAAACTCCATCCCTTTTGGAGCTACTTCACTTTTTAATTTAGACATATTACATCACCGCCCCAAAATTAGTTTGTTCTCCCCCATTTAAGAAATTATCTAAAAGCATTCTTAAATCACTATTAGAAGCTTGTTGTGATTGCAAACCAGCAGTTGCTAGTCCACTTATCAAATTATGTAATTTCTTTTGAACAAGTTCCATTCTCTTTTCCTTAAACAAAATATAATATTCTGTATCAACAACGTTATACTCAACACTTGTAAATAAATTTGCTTTATTTATATCTTGCATTATAAGTTTTTTAATAGCATTATTTTGAGCATTATTATACATTAATTGCAATTGAGAAACATAAACATCTATATCAACAGGTCTATCCGCAATTAATAACCAAAATTCAAAATCAATACTATTATAGAAGTTTCTTAAATTGTAAATTGTATTATTTTGACTACCAACATCCATAATAAATATATTTTTAGGCATTATTTTAACACCAGTTACATAAGTTCCATCATCAAGTTGTATCATCCCATTCATTATTTGTTTAATAGGAAGCCAATCTTCAGCATAACTTACATTATTGTTTATCTTCTGAGTCATATTTCACACACCAACCTCTCCAATAATATCTTCTAGTATTAAAGATAAAACTGACAACATTTATTATAAATTGCAATACATTATGATAATAAAGCACCGGAGTAACTAGAAAGCCAGTAACTAAAGCCGGAAGTAATATTATTATCATTTGAACTGCACTAGCATTTCTAACTAACATTAACAAAAGTAATGTCAAACCACAACCAGAACCAAACAATATCAAATCAACTGGAGTAAAAAAGCCCAGTATTAATTGTGATTTTTTTGAATTTGCTGGTATCAAATAATTATTGTTCATTCCCCATTATTCCTTTCATTTATTTTTTAATTCTCATCAGTATTCTTTTGTTTTATAGCACTTATATTAACGTCATTACTTGCAGTATGCAATTTAATATTATCTCCCATTTTAGAAACAACAGATTTAATTACATTACCTTGAGCATCTCTAATTGCATTGCCATTTGCATCCACTGGATCATAAAATACAGATTCCGAAACATCTTTATTCATAGCAAAATCAGATCCTACAATACCAGCATCTCTTAAAGCTTGCAATGAAGAATTATTCATTATAGCACCACGATATTCTGTAGCTTTAACTCTTAATTGACCTAATGCAATTTGATCATCCTGACTTAATTTATTCCAATTACTTTGTGAAGAATACAATTTGTTATGCAAAGATTTTTGAACATCTTTAATAGCATCTTTATAAGCTTTTTCTGCACCAGCAACATTTACCCCACTTAATCTAGCTTGATCTAGCCTTTGCTTTGCAGCAGAAAAAGTTGATAAATTAGCTCCCGCCAAACTTGTTTTACCTTTATTAAGATTTTTTAAAAGAGTACTTTCAAATTCATTATTAAATGCATCTTCGGCATCAGTAATTTCTGCCATTGCCGCATTTTCAGCACGTAAAGCATCAATGTTACCAAGTCCTACAAATCTACCAGCACTGCCTAGTAAATCCGCTCCATGACCTAAACCAGCGCCTATAATTCCACCAAAAACTGGTATTTTCTTTCTATGTGCAGCTTTATAATTTTCACGCTTAGTTCTAGCTTCAGCTGCTCCTTTAGCAGCAGTGCTAGCAGCACCTCTCATATCTTTAAAATTTTTTGCACCTCTACCAGCAAAGCCGCCTCGTACAAATCCAGAACCTGCACCTGCTACAGTAGAAAGTGCACCACCTACAAGCGAGCCAGCAACACCCCCAGCACCACCGAGTATAGCCTTTGTTTTTGCTCTAACCCCTTGAGCATTTTTAACACTTTGAGGTATTTTTTTAGCATTATTCCAAACATTTCGTCCTCCAGAAACCGCATTTCTAATTCCAGTAGTAGCCAGTCCACCTACAGCAGCACCAGCAACTAGACCACCACCCATGGCAAGTTTATCCATAAGTCCAAGTTTCATACCACCAGTATCTAGTTTTAACAATTTTGAAAGCAAATCAGGAGCTTGTCTTATAAACGTAACTACTCCCATAATCAGTAAAGCTTGAACAATTAATTCTTGAGTAAAGGTTAACCTACTTAAACCTGGAATACCATTAAAGTTTTTTACAATTGTAGTTATTAAAAATACTCCTAAATTCATTATGCCAATTCGAATAAAGACTTCAAAAAATATACTAATAACTTGTTTTGTCCAATTTGAAAATACATCTTTCATATTACCACCAGGTAATATTCTACATATAACAGGAATTGGAGCTATTATTTGATAAAAAGCTAATTTTATTACCCTAAGTGCCATATCAAAGCAAAAATTTAATAAAACATATAATATAAATATTCCACCAAAAGTAGAAATTATAAACATATAATTGATTTGTCCTTCTTCTACAGCTTCCCCAAATTCACTAAAATTAGAAAACGAATCTTCTCTTAAAACGCCAGCTCTAATTTCACTTAATGGCAATCCATTTTGAACAAACAAAGTGCCATTACCCAAAATTTCATCAGCACAAGTTCCTTCTTCTCCTACAGTTAATACTGTACCAGTTCCATTTACTTCAGGATCGCCACACCAATCTTCATTTTCATGAAAAAATGCCATAAATGTATAATAAGCCATCGTTCTACCAGCATCTGCATCATACACATCTGTATTCGTTGCATAATCAGTACCAAGTATCAATTTAGGAATTGTATCATTATTCAAAATAGAATTTTGAATATTAAAAGCAACACTAAAAACCGTAGGTAGCAACACAATTATTACCAAAGAAACAACAACATTTTTTATAAGATTTGGAAATGAATTTTCACCCTTAGCAAAATCATCAGGATTAATAATAGCTTTTAATAGTGAATACGCTAAAACAAAAAGCATAAAAACCCCTAATATAATATAAATTCTACTAACAATATCATTATAAGTATCTTGACTAAAAATATTTATGCCTGCCAAAAAATCAAATATATCATATAAATAATCTATTAAATTATAAATAGCCCCATCAAGCATTAAAAGTAAATTGTAAAGATTAGCCACTTATAATCACCTACCCAATCCCACAAGTGCCATATGCACCAAATAAACGCATTACAAAATCAACTACAATTGGCAAAAAGAATAAAATAACTACAAATATAAATCTTTTTGCAGTAGTCATAGTAGCCTTCTTAATAGCATCTTTATCATTTGAAACTAACGCCTTAATAAAATCAACTGTACTTAAAATTAATAATGCTGCTATTGCCACATATTTCATTATATTTAAAATCCATTGCATCCAATATGCCGGATATTGGCTTTTAGTTGGGTCGCCAAAAATAGCCTTACATAGTTCATCGTTATTTTGTACACCTTCAGAATCGGCATCTGCAAAACCATCTCCACGTTCTCCGTCAAAGCCATCGCCGCGTCCACTCGAAACAGCAATTTCTTCTACTAAAGCACTAGCATTTGCTACATTTTGAAAACAAAAAAAGGATAGAACGACCATACAACATAGAATTAAACCTTTATTCACAACTGTCATATAATCACTTCCATCCTACCAAGGACTTCCATCATCCCTTAACCTTTATATATTAATTTTATTTTTTATAAATTGGCAGGGGCGGAGAGAATCGAACTCCCATCAAAAGTTTTGGAGACTCCTATGCTACCATTATACCACGCCCCTAAAAAGTCTTGGCATAAAAATTATAACATACTAAATTAACTTTTACTAGTATTTTACATATATTTTTGCACAAAAAATTGCAAAATTGCACACTTAACGACCATAGTTACATAAAATAAATTAGGTGACATTTTATGATTATTAGTTATACTGATAGAGAACTAGACTTACTTGCCAGAATCATGCGGGCTGAAGCACTTAGCGAAGGTGACCTTGGCATGTTGATGGTAGGAAACGTAGTAGTTAACCGAGTTCTAGCAGATTGTCTAACTTTCAAAAATATAGATAGTGTTTATGATGCTATTTATCAACCCAATCAATTTGTAGGAACTGGTTCTTCTTTATTTAATGCCAGTGCCACTGCATTTGAAAAACAATTAGCCCAAAGAATATTAAACGGTGAATATTATTATCCAGCAACCAACGCTTTATGGTTTTATGCACCATCTGGTAGTAGTAATTGTAAATCAACTTGGTACGATCAAAAGTTAGCAGGAAGATACAAGAGCCATTGTTTCTATAATCCTGATCCAGGTATATGTCAAGAAATACATTAAACTTGCAAAAATTTCAGGATACTGTATAATGGGTATAGATAGGTGATTATATGTTCTATACTTATTTTTTGTTATTTATAATTTACTCATTTATAGGTTGGTTACTTGAACTTACTTTTTCTTATATTCAATTAAAAAAAGTAGTCAACCGAGGATTTTTAATTGGTCCTTATTGTCCAATATATGGCGCCGGTTGTTTGCTATTAATAATTTTACTATCTGATTATGCAGATAATATTCTTGTATTATTTGCCTTGTCAATGATTGTTTGCTCTATACTAGAATATTTTACTAGTTGGATAATGGAAAAAATATTTAAACTAAGATGGTGGGATTATACAAACATGAAGTTTAACATCAACGGAAGAATTTGTTTAGAAACAATGGTCCCATTTGGTATTGTTGGAGTATTAGTTGTAAAATATATCAATCCTTGGTTTTTAGATATAATTAATCTTATCAGTCCTCATACTTTAACAATAATTGTAATTGTTTTAATGAGTTTATTTATTATCGATGTTTTGGTCTCTTGTAACGTAGTCTTCAACTTAAAAAATGTAACTAGAAATGTAACTAAAGATTCTACCGAAGAAATTAAAAAAGCAATACACAAATTTATTCATAACAACTTATTCATGTATGATCGTATTGTTAAAGCATTCCCAAACATGTCTAGAATTATTAAAGAACAAAAAGAAAAAACAAAAAAAATTATTGATAAAATTAATAAAAAATCTCAAAAGCAAAAAGAAAAAGCCAAAAAAGTTATTTCTGAAAAAAACAAGTCTAAGAAAAAATGATGACTTGTTTTTTCTATGGTAATAACAACTTTTGACCAATTGATAATACTGTTGTTGATAAATTGTTAAGTTCTGTAATTGCTGAAACAGTTGTTCCAAATTCTCTTGCAATACTATAAAGACTATCTCCACTTTTTACTGTGTATGTTATATGTTCTGAATCACTTGCAGGAATTTTTAAGGTTTGACCTATACTTAAGGTATTATTAGTTAAATTATTAAGTCTTTTTATTTCATCTACCGTTGTATTATATTTATTAGCAATAGCATATAACGTGTCTCCTGATTTTACAGTATAAGTACTAGTAGTTGTATTAGTTTGTGAAGGTATTTTCAAAACTTGGCCAATACTTAAAGTATTACTTGTTAAATTATTTAATGACTTTATCTTATCAACAGTTGTATTATACTTATTTGCTATTCCATATAGAGTATCTCCACTTTTTACTGTATAGGTATTTGTATCAGTTCCTTCATTTTCTGTTGGAACTTTTAATATTTGTCCAACCGCTAGTGAATCTGTTGTTAAGTTGTTGATAGATTTTAAGTTATCAACAGTAGTCCCGTATTTTTGAGCAATACCATACAAAGTATCACCAGATACAACGACATATTCTCCAGTAGTAACATCTGTTTCTTTAGAAGGAATATATAGGTTTTGTCCAACACTAAGTAAATTACTAGTTAAATTATTTGCTTGCTTTAATTCATCTACAGAAATACCAAACTTTTTAGATATACTCCATAAACTATCCCCACTTTTTACTGTATAGTAATTTGAACCTGCCGGTGCTTGATAAGTACCTCCAGCATACTCAACAATTGCTTTAGTTACTGCTTCCGCCAAATCCTCCCAATTGTTTTTAATCTGACTTACATCATCCCCTGTCGAATCAGCAAAACCATATTCAACAATTACCGTTTCATTATTTGGAGTATCTCGCATTATATAATAATAGTCTTTTGCAGGATTACTAGGTAATCTTCTCTGATAATACTTTCTAACATTTTGTCCTGCTGTTTCTAACTCTTTAGCAATCTTTGATGAAAATGTATCGCTATTACGAAGAGCATATATTACTTCAGCACCATCACCACCACCAGCATTTATGTGATTAGAAACAACTATTACATCACTGCCATCACCATAAAAACTTTGAATTTTGCTGGGCCTAGAATTACTATCTAATGTCACATCATCAGTTCTAGACATTTCATTTGGTATCCCCATTTCATCTAATCTCTTATGTATATATTCACTAATTTTTAAAGTATATTCTTTTTCCGTTATTCCATTAGCAATAGTCCCCGGATCTTCTCCTCCATGACCAGCATCAATTACCACTTTTTTTAACGCTCTATCCATGTATATCACCTAGAATATTATATGGAAGATTTTAAATTTTGTTATTAATATCTATATCAAGTTAATTAACCATTATATCAATTTTAATTAACTTTTTATCAAACAATTAATTCTAGATTTTTGATTATACCTTTTAATAAATTTAATATTTCAATAATATCTATACCACTAGCATATTTATATTTTAATTCTCTCGATGTGACTTTATCACCAGTAGATATATCAATTTCTAAATTAACCTTTAAACTTTGTAATTTACCTACAATATGGTATTTATTTCCACCATACTCATCAT
>ERZ1643251.2857-NODE-2857-length-16841-cov-7.260693_pt1 | contig 16841 bp, 14 predicted proteins | sample MGYA00579261_ERZ1643251 | MGnify/ENA primary metagenome ERZ1643251 (study PRJEB29033, sample SAMEA4952267) | chicken gut metagenome | biome: Broiler Chicken; feature: Gastrointestinal Tract; material: Caecum | place: Ireland | collected 2018 | study: Broiler...
GCTGCTCCAGATAGGCGTCCAGCTCATCCTTCTTGGGGAAGGCCACGCCGTAGATCCGCTGGAGCATCTTGCGGTTGCTGTCGCCCCGCCAGTAGGCGCCGGTGGCGCTGGTAAGCTTGATGGCATTGCCCTTGATGCGGCCGGTGGAATCCAGGTGGGGACCGGCGCAGAGATCGGTAAAATCACCCTGCTTGTAGAAGGAGATGTGGGCGTCGGCGGGAAGGTCGTTGATAAGCTCTACCTTATAGGGCTCCTCCTTCTCCTCCATGAATTTGATGGCCTCCTCCCGGGGCAGCTCAAAGCGCTCCAGCTTCAGCTTCTCCTTGCAGATCTTCCGCATCTCCGCCTCCAGGGCCTCCAGGTCCTCGGGGGTGAAGGGACGGGGGGTGTCAAAGTCATAGTAGAAACCGTTTTCAATGCTGGGGCCGATGGCCAGCTTCACCTCCGGATGCAGGCGCTTCATGGCCTGGGCCAGGACGTGGGAACAGGTATGCCAATAGGTCTTGCGGTATTCGGGATTTTCAAAGGTATACAGGTTTTCTTCGCTCATGGAAATTGGCTCCTTTCTGAAATAGGGGCAAAAAAATTCACCCCTGACACAAAATTCAGGGGTGAAGTAATTCATCTTGATCACGCTGCGCCTGTTCACGACGCACGGCTTCCCGACGACTCAGGCTCAAAACGGATTTGATGACAAATCCTGGTTTTTCGCCTTCGCTCTGGTCCATCCGTGCTGCTCACGACGGCTCCGCGCTTCTTACTCCACGGTTCCACCCTGCTTACAGCCAAAAGGCTGTCGCTCGTGACCTCTGTAACGGGAGGACCCGTCCCGGTCTACTCCCCGGATGGGTTTCGGCGGGCGGCTCGGGGGTGGTGGGCTCTCCTGCCTCCCGGCAGGGACGCTTGCAGCATACGCGTCCCCTCTCTGGGCCTTTCAGCAGGCGCTGTCCCCTTCTTTGCCATTTTTACGCCGATAGTGTATCACCGCAGGCGGACATTGTCAAGGGGGAGGCTTTGGTTTTCGGAGCAACCTTTGCCCAAACAAAAAAAGCGGCGGCCCGAAACCGGGTCGCCGCCAAAAAGCAGTCTTTACAGAATCTGGCTCAGAGCCGCCTTGTCGCCGCAGAGGACAACATTGGGGTGCATCTGAAGAATGGAAGCGGGCACCTGAGGCACCACAGGCCCGAAGAAAGCCTTCTTCACAATCTCCGCCTTGTCCTCGCCGGATACCACCACAAGGATCTGGCGGGCCTGCATGATGGACTTGATGCCCATGGTAATGGCCCGCTTGGGCACCTCGTCCTTGGAGGCAAAGAACCGGGCATTGGCCTCGATGGTCCGCTCGGTGAGGTCCACCACATGGGTCTCCAGCTCGAAGGCCTGGCCAGGCTCATTGAAGCCGATGTGGCCGTTGTGTCCCATGCCCAGCACCTGGACATCGATACCGCCCATGCTGCGGATCACCTCGTTGTACCGCTGGCACTCTGCCTCAGGATCGGAAGCAAGGCCGTTGGGCACGTTGGTGTTGGCGGGATCAATATTCACATGGTCAAAGAGATTGTGCTGCATGAAGTAGCGGTAGCTCTGATCATGAGTGGGGGCCAGGCCCACATACTCATCCAGGTTCACGCTCTTGACCTGGCTGAAATCCAGGTCGCCCTTGTTATACCAGTCGATGAGCTGCTGGTACATACCAATAGGGGTGGAACCAGTGGCCAGACCCAGCACACAGGCGGGATTCAAAATCACCTGGGCGGACACGATATTGGCAGCCTTGCGGCTCATGCCCTTGTAATCGTCAGACACATAAATTTTCATGATAAATACTCTCCTCTCGGCGTATCAGTAAAGCCGTCCGGCGGGACAAAAGCCTCCGGACGCAGTACGGCGCCGGGCCTGGGAGGGCATTCTGCCCTCCCAGGTCTCCGGCGGCGGGATCTCAGCAATATTTGGCGATGGCGTCGGCAATCATCTGGGCGGACTCCACAGTGACAGCGTGGTCAGCCTCAGACAGGTTCAGCAGAGGAGCACGGACGCCGCCCACATCGGGACCGCCCTGGAGGCGGATGACTTCCTTGATGACAGCGTACATATTGCCCTCAGCGGAGCACAGCTTGTAGATGATGCGGCAGCACTCGTTCTGCACCTCGCGGCCCTTGGCCATGTCGCCGGCCAGGAACAGCTCCCGGACCTTCAGATACAGCTCGGGCATGGCAGCGTAGGTACCGCCGATGCCGCCGATAGCGCCGGCAGCCAGGCCGGAGAGCAGCTGCTCATCGGGACCGTTGAACACCACCGCACCTTCGTCATGGAACATCTGAATATCCTGGACAGGCATGGAGGAGTTCTTCACGCCGATGACACGGGGATTCTTCAGCATCTCCTTGAGCAGGGGTACAGTGAGGGCCACGCCAGCCAGCTGGGGAATGTTGTAGATAATAAAGTCAGTATTGGGAGCAGCATCGGAAATGTCGTTCCAGTACTTGGCAATGGCCTTGGGGGGCAGGTGGAAGTAGATGGGAGGAATGGCGGCAATGGCGTCCACGCCCAGGCTCTCGGCATGGGCAGCCAGGATGCGGCTGTCCTCGGTGTTGTTGCAGGCCACATGGGCGATGATGGTCATCTTGCCGCCCACCTCGGCCATGACGTTCTCCAGAGTGATCTTGCGCTCTTCCACGCTCTGATAGATGCACTCACCGGAGGAGCCGCCCACATACAGGCCCTTGACACCCTTCTCCAGCAGATAGCGAGCCAGGGCGCGAACCGCCTCGGGGCTCACCTTGCCGTCCTTGTCATAGCAGGCATAAAACGCGGGGATGACACCCTGATACTTAGAAAAGTCCTTCATCCCTATAATCTCCTTTTCAATTATTTATATCACGATGTAAAGATTGCTCATATAGTATGTGCCGTTTCGGCCATTCCCCAGAGCCATCCGCCCTGAAGCTGCCGAAAATCGTCCGGCGGGATGCCCTCCGGCAAGAGGTCGGCTGCACAGCCGATAAACCGGCTTGTGCCTGCATCCCTTATCCCTTCACCGCGCCCATGGTAATACCCTGGGTGAAATAGCGCTGGAACATGATAAACACCGCCAGGATGGGTACCGCTGCTACCGCCGCGCCAGCCATGATGAGACCAAAGTCGTTGGCATCGGGACCGCTCTGCATGAGGGCGATACCGACAGAAATGGTCTGGTTGGCCCGGGAAATCAGCATAATCAGCTGCATGAAGTAGTCGTTCCAAGAAGTGATGAAGGTGAAGATAGCCAGAGCGCCTACGCCGGGTTTGATCAGCGGGAAAACGATCTGAGCGAAAGTCCGCCACTGGCCGGCGCCGTCGATCCGGGCCGCCTCCAGCATCTCAGTAGGTACGTTCTCAGAGAACTGCTTCATCAGGAACACGCCGAAGGGCCAGCCCACGATGGGCAGAATCACCGCCAGCAGAGTATCATGGATTCCCATGGCCGCCATCTGCTGCACCAGAGGGATCAGGATAACCTGCTTGGGCAGTGCCATGGCACAGACCATCAGGGAGAACACCAGGGCCCGGCCGTAGAACTGCTTCTTGGCCAGAACGTAGCCGGCCATGGCGGCAGTCAGGCAGGTAAGGATCATGGAAGCCACTGCCATGACAATGGTGTTGAGCAGCCACTTCAAGGAGGTGGCAATGGCAGGACCAGTGATGGTGTAGCCAGCCAGCTTGATCTGGAAGAGAGGCATCTGCTCGGCAAAGAGCTTGCGGTAGTTATCCAGGGTAAACACCTGAGGGAAGAAGGTGGGAGATGCGGAATTGATCTCCTGGGCCGTCTTGAAGGAGCCGGTGATGATCCAGTACACCGGGAAGATGAACAGGAACGCCAGCACCGCCAGGACCACAAGGCAGGCAATGGTATAGGGGGACTTTTTCTTTGTCGTCAGCACTGTGATCCCTCCTCTCAGCTGTTGCTCTTCCCGGCCACCTTGAACTGGATGGCGGAGAAGAGGGAGATGATGATGGCCAGAATAATACCCATGGCCATGCCGTAGCCGTACTCACCCAGCTTGATGGCCTGGTAATAAATGTAGTACATAATGGTCTGGGTGCTGTTGTTGGGGCCGCCGGAGGTCAGCATCTGGATCAATGCAAAGCACTGGAAGGAGTTAATGGTGGTGATGACCAGGATATACAGGGTGGTGGGCATGATCTGGGGCCACTTGATCTTCCAGAATACCTGCATCTCCGTGGCGCCATCCACCTGGGCAGCCTCGATCATAGAGGTATCCACGTTGCCCAGAGCCGCCACATACAGCACGATGGGCTGGCCGATGGAGGTGGTAAAGAGGATCAGGATAATGCACCAGATAGCAAAGCGCTCATCGCCCAGCCAGCCAATGTCGGTACCCAGGACGTAGTTGAAAAGACCGGTGTACTTGTTGAACATCCACTTCCACACCACGGCCACCGCCACGGTGCCGGTGACCACAGGGAGATAGAAGATGCAGCGGAAGAAGGAGCGGGTCTTAGCCCCCATACGGTAGATCGCGGCGCCTACCCACAGGGAGAAGGCCGTTACCACCGGCACGGAGACCACCACAATGAGGATGGTGTTCCACAGGCCCCGCCAGAACACCTTGTCGTTGAACATACGGATGTAGTTGTCGAACATGGTGTCCACAGAGAAGGTGTGGCCGGAGACATTATACTGGGTAAAGCTGTTGATGAAGCAGGTGACCATGGGGTAAACCACAAACCCCAGGAAAAAGATGAGACTAGGCAGCAGGAACAGATAGGCTGCCGTGGTCTCCCGCCGGACCAGGGCCCGGCTGGCGCCATACTTGGATTGCTTTGCCAAATTCGTTCGCCCTCCTTTTTATTCATTTCCCACACAGCTGCCGCTCATCGGCACGGAGCGGGGCCGCAGATATTCCGGCGCCTCTCCGCGCCGATGGGGAGAAAGGGCGCCCACCAGGGGAGTGGGCGCCCTTTCAAAAGGTCGTCAATCAGCCGTTGGCCTTGGTGTCGTACTCAGCCAGAGCGGAAGCGGCATCGCCGCTGCTGAAGGCAGCCTGGAGCATCTCGAACCACGCGGTGCGCTGCTCAGACCACTTGGGGGTGACGTTGTAGTAGTCGCCCAGGTAAGGCATGAACATCATGAACTCAGAGTAGCCTTCCTTCTCGGTGCCGGCATAGATGTCGCCCAGGGAGGAACGAGCGGGGAAGAAGCCGGTAGCATACACGCTGTCGGAAGCCTGGCTCTCATCGTTGCAGACGAAGTCGATGAAGGTCTTGGCAGCATCAATCTTGGCCTGATCGCCCTTGTCCACGATGCCGAAGCCCCAGATACCGCCGTCCAGCTCGGGCTGGCCGTCATCAGTGGGGAAGGTCATGGCAAAGGGAGTGAAGGAGGCCTGGCTGGCATAGGTAGCCCAGTTAGAGGCGTTCCAGCAGAAGCTCATGCAGGAGGTGCCGTTGGCAAAGAGAGTCAGCTCGTCGCTGGCCACGATGCCGGCGTCATAGGTCATGGACTTGTCATTTACCATGTCGATGAGCAGCTGCAGGCCCTTGACGCCGTTGTCGCTGTTCATGGTGTACTTGGTGTGCTCAGCGTCGGTGAAGTCAGCGCTGTACAGGTTGCGCACCAGAGCGCGGGTGCCCTGGTCGCCGCCCTGGCCGCCGCAGTAGACGATACCGGGCACGCTGTAACCAGCGTCACGGAGAGCCTCGCAGGCCTTGACAAAGTTCTCAGTGGTCCAGGTACGGTTCTCTTCGTCGATGTACTGGAGAGCGCCGGCCGCCTCAAAGGCCTCGTAGTTGATGGCCATGCAGTGAGTGGTCATGCACAGGGGGTACTCATAGTAAGCACCGTCGGTCCACTGGCAGGCCTTCTCAATGGACTCGCTGGCCATGTCGGCTCTCATCTCATCGGTCCACATGTCGCTCAGGTCCACCATCTTGCCGTTGGCGCCCCAGTTGGACACCAGACGCTCAGGACCTTCCATGATGATGTCACCCACAGTGCCGCCCTCCATGGCGGTGTTCACCTGGGCGTCACCGTTGGTGTAGTCCAGGTACTGGACGGTGACCTTGATGTTGGGGTACTTGTTGTTGAAGTTGGCGATGATCTGATCCACGACTTCGGGCTTGCCCCAATCGCCGATGGGGTAGGTCCACAGGGCGATCTCCACGGCCTCGCCGGAAGTATCACCGGTATCCTCGGTATCCTCGGTATCGTTCTGAGTGTTGTTGGCGGTGTTGTTGCCGCCGTTGTTGGTCTGTTCCACGGAGCAGGCTACCAGGCCCAGCGCCATTACCAGAACCAGCAGGAGCGCAAGAAACTTCTTCATGTCATTTCCTCCTTTTTGATGAAAAGCCCGGACATTACTCCGGGCTCGTATGGTTAAATTGTATAAGAGAAAAGAGGAAATGTCAACCAAAATAAAAATAATTTCGGAAATTTGTGGGAAACATCAGTTTTCGTAAAAATTTTTATATCATATGCCCAAATCTTCCTCTGCTGCCTCTTCCTCTTCCAGCTCCGGAGCATAGCGGCGGAACACCTTCTCCAACAGGAGGGAAGAGGCAAGGGCCGCCAGGGCCGGCACAAAAAAGAGCGGAAGTACCAGGCGAAGGCACAAAAAGGCTGCCGCCCCATTGATCGCCACCAGCAGCAGAGCGGTGGGCAGATGGGCCAGCGTCAGCCGGGAAGCCATGGCAAAAAGATCCTTCAGGGAGAAAGAAAACCGGCCCAACAGGGGAAAGAGAAACATCAGGGCCCCCAGAGGCAGCAGCATCAACAGGCTGTATCCCGCCAGGACAGCGTAGCCGTACGATGTGGAGGCGGCAGCCATGCGACACAGCCGCCAGCCCAGCTGCAAAAAGAACGCCGGCACCAAAACCACCAGGGTAGCCAGTATCCCCTGCTTGAAATTCATCCGGAAGGAGTGAAAGAAAGCCTTAAAGGCCCCATCCTCCCGCCGCCGCACATGGCGCACCACCGCAAAATACAGCGCGGCGGTGGCCGGGCCGATGGTAACCACCGGCACGCAGGCCGCCGCCCACAGGAAAGAGAGCCCGCACACATCAGTCATGGCGCTGACGGTTCTCCACAGGTCATTTTTTGGATCAAACAGGCCGCTCATGGCTTGCTCCTTTCGGGCTCACAGCCCCATCCCCGCTTTACCTTACACACACTTCTGGGTCAGAGCTTTGCCCACAGCTTCCCGGCACCGCTCCGCCTCTTCATGATTCTGCCGGCAGTACTCGCTGAAGAGAACATCCACCACATACATCTGGGCCATAATCGCGGCAATGGAGCCAAACTGCAGGGGCAGCTCATTGGGCCCGCACAGCAGCACCGTGTCGGCAAAGGCGCTGGCCGGAGCGTTAAGGAACCGGGTCACCAAAATCAGCTTGGCCCCCCGGGAGGCAATCAGCTCCGCCGCCTCCAGCAGCTCATGGGTGGCGCCGGTATAGGAGAAATACAGCACCACGTCATTTTCCGCCAGAGTGGAGAGCACCACCGCCTGGAGGTGAGAATCCTGAGCGGTCTTGAACTTGGAGGAAGCAGTGGAAAACTGAGCCCAGGCCGCCTCCGCCACAATGGAGTGATTCCCCTGGCCCAGGCACACCACCTGGCCTGCCCGGCTCATCAGCTCTACCGCCTGGCGCACCGGCCCCTCCTGGAGCATATGGTAAGCCTTGTTCAAGGCATCCTGATTGGTATTATAAACTTTTTCCATCACCGTGCCCACGCTGTCATCCAGCAGGATCTCCTCGTTGGCCACACTGGAGGGAGCCCGGTTTCCGGCGATCAGAGCCGCCTTGGCCAGCTCCAGCTTGAAATCATTGAAGCCTGCCAGCTTCAGCTTCCGGCAAAACACCGAGATAGTGGATACGGCCACATCGCAGGCGGCGCTGAGATCGGTGATGCTGATGTACTGGGTTTCCTTCTGGTGCTCCAGCACATAGTCCACGATCTTTTTCTCTGATTTTGTGAAATTTTCGTACTCCTGCAGCATCAGCGCAACGACATTTTTTCCCACTTTGACCTCCCCGGTGCTGGTGACCTTTCTTTCGAATTTTTTCGAAATCATGTCATAATTTCTGATAAAACTATAATACACCCCTGACTGTTTTGCAATATATTTACCGAAAATTTTTCGTTTTTAAAAAAATTTTTATTTTTTGTAAACACTCCCATATTCTCCCTCTTCCCAGAAAAAATATGGAGAAACTGTCCAAAAGCACAGAGAAGCCGCCGGAGGAAGCCATCCTCCGGCGGCCTTTCTGCTCTCACCGGGCACAAGCGCTAGCCTTGTCCGCCCTGTTCATACAGCTGGGCCAGAATATCCACACACCGCTCGATACCTACCACGCCGCTGTTGAGGGTAATGTGGTAATTCTGAGCCATTCCCCACTCCCGGTGGGTAAAGTGCTTATAATTGATCCGCCGCTTGGTATCCTTATCCTTCAGCCGCTTCTCCGGACTGTTTTCCGACTCGCCGTACAGCCGCACAATCCGGTCTGCGCGAAAGTCCATATCCGCATGGATAAAAACATGCAGACAGTCCTTCCGCTCCCGGAGGATATAGTCGGCACACCGGCCTACAATGACGCAGGGCTCCTGGTCCGCCAGGCGAAGGATTACCTCCCGCTGAATGGTCCAAAGGAAATCGGTAGCGTTGAGGCCGTTCATCACGCCCGGCGTCCCCGCTCCCTGATCCAGGAGCCAGGTCAGCCAGTTGGTATTGCCGGCAAACTCTCCCCGTTCCTCCACAAATTTCGGATCAAAGCCGGTTTCCAGGGATACCTGCTTGACCAGCTCCTTATCATAGTAAGCGATCCCCAGGCGCTGGGCCAGGGTCTTGCCGATGGTCCGCCCGCCACTGCCAAATTCCCGGCTGATCGTAATGATCCTTGTTTTTTCCATGCGCGGCCTCCTTTTTGCCTGGAGCCTGCCCGCCGGCAGGCCCGGATGGGCGCGTCCTTTTCCGGCCCGCGTCCGCTGCCCGTTTTATTCAGTACATTATAATTTTATGCCTGCAAGAAAAATTTGTCAAAGGGCGATTTCTTTTCCGTTGCATTTTTTCTGATTTCTCTTGGTATTTGTTTCCCCTTGTGCTATACTACATTGTTGCCTATCAATCTTTTCCCAAAGGGAGACCCTTCGCTATGGCTACTCATCCCCGCAAAAAAAGGCGTTCCTGGGGACGCCGTATTCTGCTGCTGGTGCTGCTGGTCCTGCTGGCTGCCGGCTTTTTCCGCTGGAGCAACCATTCCCTCCAGACGGAGTATTTCACCTTCACCTCCCCCCGTCTGCCCCAGGGCTTTGACGGCTGTACCATCGTGGAGCTCACCGACCTCCACGGCGCGGAATTCGGCGAGGGGAACCAAACGCTGATCGATGCTGTCCAGAAACTGTCACCGGACTATATCTTCCTTACCGGTGATCTGCTGGATCGGTTCCGGGAGACCCCCCACAGCTACGCCGCGGACCTGGGAGCCGCCATGGCAGGCATCGCCCCCACCTACTTTGTTACCGGCAACCACGAATGGGCCCTGCCGGATGTACCGGATCTGAAGGATGCTCTGGAAGCGGCAGGGGTCACGGTGCTGGACAACCACTTCGTCACCCTGGAGCGGGAAGGGGACACCATGATCCTGGCAGGGATTGACGATCCCAACGGCTACGCCGATCAGAAAACCCCGGAGGAGCTGGCCGACGAGGTGAAGGCCGCGGTGGAGGATCCCTTCTGGATCCTCCTGGCTCACCGCAATGACCGCTTTCTCCGCCAGTACAGTCTCCTGGGGGCCGACCTGGTGATCTCCGGCCACGGCCACGGCGGCATGATCCGCCTGCCCTTTACCGACGGCCTCATCAGCACTGACCGCACCCTTTTCCCCTCCTACACCGCCGGATTCTATGAGGAAAACGGCAGCACCCTCTTTGCTTCCCGGGGCCTGGGCAACTCCGGCCCCAGCTTCCGGCTGTTCAACCGGCCCCAGATCGCGGTGCTGACACTGGAGAAGGGCTGAGAAAGGGCCTTTGCGGACACAGATAGAGATACGGATACTGTCATAAGGATACAGGTATATGAGAGAATTTGACGCGGGACAATATGATATCGCCGTCATTGGGGCGGGCCATGCCGGCATTGAGGCGGCTCTGGCCGCCGCCCGGCTGGGCATGCAGACCATCTGCTTTACCATCAACCTGGATGCGGTGGGGAACATGCCCTGCAACCCCGCCATCGGCGGCACCGGCAAGGGCCATCTGGTCCGGGAGCTGGACGCCCTGGGGGGCGAGATGGGAAAGGCCGCTGACAAGGCCTGCATCCAGTACCGCCTTTTGAACCGGGGCAAGGGCCCTGCTGTCCACAGTCTCCGGGCCCAGGCGGACCGGCGGCTCTACCAGCAGGTGATGAAGCATACCCTGGAGCGCCAGGAGAACCTGACCCTGCGCCAGGGGGAGGTGGTGGATATCCGACTGACCAACGGCGCCGTAAGCCATGTGGTCCTTCAGACCGGGGCGGTATTTGCGGTAAAAGCCGCCATCATCTGCTCCGGCACCTACCTCAACGGCCGCACCATTGTAGGCGAGTGCATTCAGGAAGGCGGGCCCGACGGCATGTTTGCCGCCACAGCCCTTACCAGCCGTCTGCAAAACATGGGGCTGGGACTGCGGCGGTTCAAGACCGGCACCCCGCCCCGGGTCAACGCCCGGACCGTGGACTTTTCCAAAATGGAGCTTCAGGAGGGGGACAGCGAGACCATGCCCTTCTCCTTCTCCACCCGGGAAAAGCCGGTAAACCGGGCAGTATGCTACCTCACCTACACCAACGAGGGAACCCACCGGATCATCCGGGAGAACCTTGACCTGTCCCCTATGCACAGCGGCGTCATTGAGGGGGTGGGGCCCCGATACTGCCCCTCCATCGAGGCCAAGATCACCCGCTTCCCGGACAAGCTTCGCCATCAGCTCTTTATTGAGCCCATGGGCCTGGATACCGAGGAGCTGTATATCCAGGGTTTCTCCTCCGCCCTGCCGGAGGAGGTGCAGTGGAAAATGCTTCACACCATTGCCGGACTGGAGCATGCGGAGATCATGCGCCCCGCCTACGCCATCGAGTACGACTGTGTGGATCCCCTGGAACTCAAGCCCACTCTGGAGACGAAAAAGGTCCCCGGCCTCTACGGCGCGGGGCAGTTCTGCGGCTCCTCTGGCTACGAGGAGGCCGCCGTCCAGGGCTTCGCGGCGGGGATCAACGCCGCCCGGAAACTCCAGGGCCAGGAGCCCTTCGTCCTCACCCGCAGCCAGTCCTATATCGGCACCCTCATTGACGACCTGGTCACCAAGGGCACCGAGGAGCCCTACCGCATGATGACCAGCCGCAGCGAGTACCGTCTGCTGCTGCGCCAGGACAACGCCGACCAGCGGCTCACCGCCATCGGCTATGAGCTGGGCCTGGTCAGCAAGGCGCGGCTGGGGGAGGTGGAGGCAAAATATGAGGCTGTCCGCCGGGAGGTCCGGCGGCTCACTGGAAAGGGGCTTCCCCCCACGCCGGAGCTCAACGCCTTCCTCACTTCCCGGGGCACCGCCCCCGTCAGCGACGGGGCCCCCATGATCGCCCTCCTCCGCCGGCCGGAGATCCACTACGACGACCTGCGGCAGTTTGACCCGGAGATGCCGTACCTGCCGCCGGAGACAGCGGAGCAGGTGGAGATCTCTGTCAAGTACGAGGGCTATATCCAGCGCCAGCTCCAGGAGGTGGAGGACTTCAAGAAGCTGGAAAGCCGCTCCATCCCCCCCGGTACGGATTACGCCCACATCCAGGGCCTGCGGCTGGAAGCCCGGGAAAAGCTCTCCGCCGTGCAGCCCATGAACCTGGGCCAGGCCAGCCGGATCTCCGGCGTCAGCCCCGCTGACGTGGCAGCCCTGATGATCCATCTGGAACGGAGCTGATTCGAGGGCAGTAAACAGCGGGGCAGCCCGCCGGGCTGTACAAGGAGCTCAGATCCACAAGGCCCCATTTTTCAGCAATTTTAAAAACAAATCGTACTTTTTTGACAGAAAAATACAAATCGTAATCAATTTTCCCCCTCTGAATCGGTAAATTCCACTCCCGCCGTCACAGGACAGCGGATGCATAACATAACAGGTAACGAACAACAAGGAGTGAAAAAACTATGCGCATGTTTCTGGCCATCGTGGTCTGCAAGCTGCTGCGGTTCATCGGCAAGCTGGTGGGCAAGGGCAGCAGTCTGCCGGGCCAATACGCCCTGAAGGTCTGCCCCGACGTTCTCCGTCGGGTAAAGCTGCCCCCCTACATCATCGCTGTCACCGGCTCTAACGGCAAGACCTCCACTGTGGAGATGATCGCCTCCATTCTCCGTGCCGCGGGAAAGGACGTGGTCTACAACGCCGAGGGCTCCAACCAGATCGAGGGCGTCACCACCCTCATCCTCTCCCGCAGCTCCCTCACCGGCAAAATGAAGGGGGATGTGCTGCTGCTGGAGAGCGACGAGCGCTACGCCAAATTCAGCTTCCGCTACTTCCATCCCACCCACTTTGTCATCACCAACCTCTACCGGGACCAGCTCACCCGCAACGGCCACCCGGAGTGGGTCTTTGAATCCATCCTCCCGGCCATCCACCCTGACACCACCCTGGTCCTCAACGCGGACGATCCCCTGGTGTCCCGGTTCGCCCAGGGCCATGACCCGGAGAAGGTAAAGTGGTTCGGCCTGGAACGCTGCTCCATCAGCACCGATACCCCCCGGGGCGTCTACGACGACGGCCAGCGGTGCCCGGTGTGCCGGGGGCGCATGGTCTACTCCTGCTACCACTACCACCACATCGGCCACTACCACTGCGAGAGCTGCGGCTACCACCGCCACGAGCCGGACTTCGCCGTAACGGAGCTGGATCTGAAGGCCGGCCGGCTGGTTATCGGCGGCGACACTGAGATCCGCCTGAGCTTCCGCAGCATCTACAACGTCTACAACATCCTCTCCGCCTGGTCTGTCTGCTCCCTGGCGGGCGTGGAGAAGTCCGTGATGGCCTCCGTCATCAACGACTATATCCTGAAAAACGGCCGTATGGTTCGCTTTGCCCTGGGAGAACACCATGGGGTGCTCCTCACCAGCAAGCACGAGAACTCCGTGGCCTATGACACCAACCTGGACTACATCTGCGCCACGGAAAAGCCCTGCACCGTCATTATCCTGGTGGACGCCATCAGCCGCAAATACTTCACCGGCGAGACCAGCTGGCTGTGGGACATCGACTTCGACCGTCTCAGCTGTCCCCAGGTAGAGAAGGTGGTCCTCTGCGGCAAGTACGTCAATGACCTGGCCATGCGCTTCGACTACACATCCGTAGCCCCGGAGAAGATCGTCTGCTACGACACCGCCGGCCAGGCCGCCCAGGCCCTGAAGGCGGCAGGCGCGGAGGACCTCTACGTCCTCACCTGCTTCTCCGACCGGGACAAGCTGCTCTCGCTGACCAAGCGGGAAGACTAAAGGAGGGACTACCATGGAACTGACACTGCTGCATCTCTATCCCGACGCCATGTCCCTCTACGGGGAATACGCCAACCTTTCCGTCCTCCGCCGCCATCTGGAGGCTCTGGGCGTCACGGTACATCTGGAGAAGGTCACCTGCGAGGACGTGCCCGACTTTACCCGGGCAGACCTTGTCTACATGGGGGCCGGCACCGAGGGGGCCCAGAAGGCGGTGCTTCTGGGCCTGCCCCACCACGCCGACGCCCTGCGGGACGCCCTGGACCGGGGCTGCCTTGTGTTCTTCACCGGCAACGCCATGGAGATCCTGGGCCGCTCCGTTACGGATGCCAAGGGCCGGACATGGAACGCCCTGGGTTTTGCGGATTTCACCACGGTGGAAACGGACAAGCGTACCCCCGGGGACGTTATCGCCACCTCCACCCTGTGGGAGACCCCCACAGTGGGCTTTATGAACAAGTGCTCCACCACCTCCGGCATCACCACGCCCCTGTTTTCCGCCCTGCCTCTGGGCTTTGGCAACGACGCCGAGCACGGCGCCGAGGGCTACGCCCTGGGGAACATCCTGGCCACCCACATCACCGGGCCGGTACTGGTGAAGAACCCTGATTTTACCGACCTGATCATCCAGCGGCTTTTTGCCGCCAAGGGCTGGTCCCTGCCGGAGCAGCTGCCGGTGCTGCCCCATGAGCGGGAGGCCTATGCCGTCACCCTCCGGGAGCTTCAGGCCCGTCTGAAATGATCCATACTGCCGCCGGGGCCCCTGTGCGCCCCGGCGGTTTTCCACATGTCGTCCCCACATGGTGCATTGCTGAGAGGAGGCTTTCCCCATGCATGATATTCTGATCCAAAACGGCTCCGTCATTGACGGCAGCGGAAGCCCGGCCTATGCCGCCGACGTGGCCGTCAATGGCGGGAAGATTGCCGCCATCGGCCATAACCTGGGCCCCGCCCGGCAGGTCATCGACGCCGCCGGGAAGGCGGTGACCCCCGGCTTTATCGACATCCACCGTCACGCCGACGCGGAGGTATTCCGGGAGGGCTTTGGGGCCCTGGAGCTGCGCCAGGGCCTGACCACCATTATAAACGGCAACTGCGGCCTCTCCGCCGCCCCCATCGGCGGCCCCTACCGCCAGGCGGTGCTGGACTATCTGGCCCCCATTACCGGCCCCGTGGGGGAAACTGTCCCCACCGGCTCCCTGGGGGAATACCTCCGGGCTGCTGACGGCACCCCTCTCCACACCGGCATGCTGGCGGGGGCCGGGACCATCCGGGCTGCGATAGCGGGCTACGCCTGCCCCACCCTGGATCAAAGCCAGCTCCGGGCCGTTCAGAAGGCCCTGGAGGGGGCTCTGGAGGAGGGGGCACTGGGCGTATCCCTGGGCCTTGGCTACGCCCCAGAGTGCTTCTACACCACCGAGGAGCTGATTGCCGTCCTCTCTGTCCTCCGGGGGACAAATATTCCTGTCACCGTCCATATGCGTGAGGAGGGGGACGCAGTGTGTGACGCCCTGGAGGAGATGCTCACCGTGGCAAGACGGCTCCAGATCCCCGTCCACATCAGCCATCTAAAAGCTATGGGCCGCCGAAACTGGGGAGAGAAGATCCCCCGGGCCATCGCCCTGATGGACCGGGCCCGGGAGGAGGGGCTGGAGGTAAGCTGCGACGTATATCCCTATACCGCCGGCTCCACCCAGCTCATCCACATTCTGCCTCCCGACTTCCTCACCGGGGGCACCGCCGCCATTACCCAGCGGCTGAAAGACCCCGCCCGCCGCCGGGAGCTGGCGGAGCGGATCCAAAACGGCCGGGATTTTGACAATATTGCCGGCATGGTGGGCTGGGACAATATCCTCTGCTCCACCCTCAGCCAGCCGGAAAACCGCCCCTTCCAGGGCATGAGTGTGGCGGACATAGCCCGGGAGCAGGGGAAGGATCCCTTTACCTGCGTGTGCGACCTGCTGGTCAGCGAGGCATGCGCCATCACCATGATCGACTTCATCACCGATGAGGCAGACATTGAGAAGATCCTCCGTCTGCCGTACAGCGCGGTGATCTCCGACAGCACCTATCCCACCGCTGGGAAGCGCCATCCCCGGGTGTACGGCACCTTTGCCCGGATTCTGGAGCGATACGTCCGTGAGCGGAAGGTTTTGACCCTGCCGGAGGCGGTGGCCTCTATGACTGCCATCCCCGCTGCCGCCCTGGGCCTCCGGGGTAAGGGCCGCCTGGCGGCGGGCATGGACGCCGACATTGCCGTCTTTGACCCCACGGCTGTCCACGAAGCGGGCACCTACGCCAATCCCCACCAGAGCGCTCAGGGGATGGACTGGGTACTGGTGGGGGGCGTGCCCACCATTGCCGACGGTGCCCTCACCGGAGCAAAACCCGGGCGGGTGATCCGGCGGGGATAACCACATACTTTTCCACATTTATCCTGTCTTTTGTGGAAAACAAAAGGCCCCTCCGGCGGAAATTACCGCTGGAGGGGCCTTTTCGTAGTTCCTCTATTCACTTTGCAATCCCAGGCTGTGGAAGAAGCAGGGCTTCCATCTCCGCCCAGGTGTCTCGGTCTTTACAGCCGCTCCAGCAGGGAAGCGGGAGCCTCCTGCCACATGGCCAGGAGCGTACCCTTCCGGACAGACACCCGGGCGCTGACGCCGGTAAATTGATTGCTGACTCCCAGGGGGAAGCCGCTGGTCAAGACCGCGTTTTGGAGGGGATAGTAGAGGCCCTCAATGGTCACGCCCTCCGCCTTCTCTCCCGGGCAGAACACCGACACCGGGCCCGCAAGGCCGGCGGGGAAGTCCAGGGCGCCGTCCTTCCAGGCAGTAGCGACGAAGCCATCCCCCAGGAGGTACCCCCGGGCCCCGTGATCCGACAGGTAGGCCAGGGTCTGGAGGTTGGCGTAGGTGTGATCCAGCCGCCCGCCGATACCGCCATAGAGGACAAAAGTACGGCAGCCCCGCCCAAGGCCCGTCTTTACCGCCAGCATCATGTCGGTGTCATCCTTTTCCACCGGGTGCTGTATCACATTCTCTCCCGAGGGCACCTGCCCCAGGGAATCAAAATCCCCCACGATCAGATCCGGCACAACTCCTGTCTTTTCCAAGTGCCGCAAACCTTGGTCTGCGGCAATAATAAGAGAAGGGCAGTCCTGGACAAAGGCCATGGGCCCCGGCGGGCAGGCCCCCACAATATAGCAAACAGGTTCCATCGCCACTTTACCTCCTTGATCGCGTAAAGCATAACAAAAAGAAACACCAGCCTGTGGGCTGGTGTTTCTTTTCTTTCTGGAGGCGACACCCGGATTTGAACCGGGGAATCAGGGTTTTGCAGAC
>ERZ1643251.2860-NODE-2860-length-16835-cov-4.962694_pt1 | contig 16835 bp, 14 predicted proteins | sample MGYA00579261_ERZ1643251 | MGnify/ENA primary metagenome ERZ1643251 (study PRJEB29033, sample SAMEA4952267) | chicken gut metagenome | biome: Broiler Chicken; feature: Gastrointestinal Tract; material: Caecum | place: Ireland | collected 2018 | study: Broiler...
GCAACGGATGAAGTTACCCTTTTTTCCAATGAAATTACACGATTCTACTCAGGAGGAATAGAAAAAAATCGTATTGAAAAGATACAGGGAATTATAGATTATCCAATCGTTCAGAAATATTTGCACGTATGTTCAGAAAAAAAAGACAATTGCGCTAAATGTGGAAAATGCGGAAGAACACTTCTTATTCTTGAGATATTGAACAGGCTTGACGAGTTCAGGCCTTTATTTGGCGATCGCAGCGAGATTGATACAAGAATGAGGAAAAGATATGTTTGGATGTTGGATCAGAAGAAGAAAAATCAATTTGCGGCAGATATATATGAGTATATAAGACAGCATCATATCAATATACCTGTGACAGCAAGATTGTATCATTTGACATATCCGCTCCGTAAAATAGCAAGGAAGTTTTTTGGGTAGATACTATGGGGAAATCCAGAATAGCAAATTCATTTAAAAATATGATTTATACGTTCGGCGTAAAATCGATCTACTTTGTCGTAGCCTTTGTTCTGAGAACGGTATTTATTTATACCTTGGGCATGGAGTATGTGGGCGTATCAGGCCTGTTTTCGTCTGTCCTTTCGGTGCTGTCCTTTGCCGAGCTTGGTATCAGCACAGCCATGACGTATGCACTGTACGGGCCGATCGCGCAGGGAGATACAAGAAAAATCAGCCAGTTGATGCACTTTTATAAGCTGGCCTATCGGTTTGTGGCGGGCGCTGTTTTAACTGCGGGAACTGTCTGCATACCGTTTCTGCCGCTGATCATTAAGGATACGCCGGATATACACGAAAGTATTACGGTCATATATATTTTCTATCTGATAAATACGGCTTCATCTTACCTGCTTATTTATAAGTCGACTCTGTTGACTGCCAGCCAGAAGAATTATGAGATATCTAAGGTTACGATCCGTATTTCTGCGGCGAAATGTGTGATCGAGAGCATTTTACTTGTCATATTCAGAAATTTCATGCTCTATTTGTGTATTGAAATTATTTTAAACATTTTACAAAATATACTGATCAGCAGGAGGGCCGTGAAAACATATCCGGAAGTTTTTGAGAAGAGCGGGGAGCGGCTCGATAAAGGTGAGATCAAAAAGCTGTTTCAGGATATCCGCGCGCTGTTTCTTTACAAGGTGTCAGGGGTTGTTCTGGATGGCACAGACAATATTATTATATCCGCGTTTCTGGGTACAGGCTATGTGGCGGTATTATCTAATTATAATATGATTGTGAAGAATGTTTATAATTTGATTCTTCAGGTATTTCAGTCCACATCTGCCGGCGTAGGGAACCTTGCGGCGACAGAGGGCGCAAAAAAGCAGCATCATATTTTCAATGTGCTTCTTTTTTTGTCGTTCTGGTTATTCGGGTTCTGTGTGGTGGAATTGTTTATCAATATTAATGATTTTATCGGAATATGGACGGGCACCACGAACACCTTCCCTATTGTTACGGTGATGATCCTTATCACTGACTTTTATCTTACGGGAATGATGAGCGCGGTAAGCTATTTCCGAACCTCTAACGGCCTTTTTGTTCAGGGGAAATACAGACCTTTGATCATGGCTCTGATCAATATCGTATTGTCTGTCCTGTTCGTTCAGAAAATAGGAGTGGCGGGAGTGCTGCTTGGGACTGTGCTGTCGAGACTGAGCACACAGTTTTGGTTTGACGCGTATTTAATATACAAGTATGTTTTTAAGGACAGCTTAAAAGAATATTTAAAGAACATGTTCCTTTACACGGGGACAATTATTGCCATCTGCTGCATTTGCGGTATATGCTCCAGACTATTGGACACAGGGGCGGCAATACTAAATCTGGGAGTGAACGCAGTGGTTGTGGCAGTGATATATAACGCGGTCTGTTTCCTTTTGTTCAGAAAGACCACGGAATTTGAATATCTTAAAAATATCGGCTATGGTCTTGGGAAAAACCTGAAAAAGAAGATCATGTAAGTACGGGAGATTATGATGATTGAAAATATATGTAAAAAAGATTCGTGCACAGGGTGTCTGGCATGTATGAATGTATGTCCGAAAGATGCCATCGTATATAAAGAGAATGAATACGGCGTTCCTTCGGCGGTTATCGATCAGGAGAAATGTATTGGGTGCAAAGCCTGCGTGAAGGTCTGTCCGGTCAATCATCCTGTGGAAAAGAAAGAACCTCTTGCCTGCTATGCAGCGTGGAGTAATAATGTGAAAGAGCGGAAGTTCAGCACTTCCGGCGGGATCGCCTCGGAAATTTCCAGAGCCATTGTCAATGACGGGGGGATTGTATTCGGGGCGGCGTTTGACAGTGACATGAACGTGTGTCATGTGGCGGCGGATTCGGAGGAGGCCCTGCGGCGTTTCAGAGGCTCAAAATACGTGCAGAGCTATATAGGAAAATCATACCGGGAAATAAAACAGGCATTGCTTGACGGGAAAAAAGTGTTGTTTACGGGAACGCCCTGTCAGGCTGCGGGTCTTAGAAATTATCTTGGGAAAGAGTATGAAAATTTATTTATTATTGACCTGATCTGCCATGGCACTCCGCCTATGAGCTACTTAAGAGATTATCTGAAAGAGACGGGCGGCAGCAAAGTCAGCAATATTTCCTTTCGTGAGGGGAACGACTACTGCCTTACAATAACAGGAGAGGGAAAGAAGCTCTATAAAAAAACAGCGAACTGTGATTATTACCTGCTGGCTTTTCTGCGCGGGATCGCCCAGAGAGAAAACTGCTTTCACTGTGATTACGCGCAGGGGAAACGATGCAGTGATATTACCATAGGCGATTTCTGGAAGCTGAACAGAAAAACAATGAGCAGCAGATATAATGGAAGGGTTTCTGTTGTTCTTATCAACACTGAAAAAGGGAATCAGTTGTGGGATAGCTGTAAGGACAGGTTTACATTTGAAAAAAGGGAGTTTGAGGAGGCAAAACGCGGGAACGGCCCGCTGAAAGGCCCTTCATCTAAGCCGAAAGAACGGGACGCCTTTTTAGACGCGGTGAAAAGCTCAGGATTTTCATATGCCATAAAAAATTCACAATTAAAAGATGATATAAAGAGGAATGAGCGGAAGAACTCGTTCTGGATTTACAGAGCATTGCGCAAGATGAAGAAAAGACTGGTTCCATAGGCGGGAAGCAAAGAGATGGTTTGAGAAGGGAAGCTGAATGGTAAGTATAATTGTTCCGGTTTATAATGTGGAAAAGTATTTAAAAAAAGCGGTTGAAAGTGTTATAAATCAGACGTATCCGGACTGGGAGCTGATCCTTGTGGACGACGGCTCCACGGATTCCTGCCCTGAAATATGCAGACAGTATGAAAGACAGGATCAGAGGATTCAGGCTGTGACCAAAGAAAACGGCGGTGTCTCCAGTGCGAGGAATGTAGGACTAAAGCGGGCAGGGGGCGAGTGGATCTGCTTTCTGGACGGGGACGACTGGCTGGAGGAGCGTTGTCTTGAAACTGCCCTTAAAGAAACAAGCAAAGATGTGGATATCGTATGCTGGAATTACTGGAAGAATACACAGGACAGCCAGCAGAAGAACGCGCCGATCGTTCCGCAACGGATTGTTGCGGACGACCCGGCACAGTTGGCCAGAGTTGTCATGTTCCCACAGTACGCATTGAAAACTGCCGGGAAAAGCTTCAGCGCCATAAAGGGCGTATGGACAAAACTGATCCGCAGAAGTATTATATCAGAGAACAGGCTGACATTTAACGAACAGGTTCAGATCGGCGAGGACGGACTTTTTGGGGCGCAGTGCTTTGAAAAGGCGGGTAAAGCTGTCTTTGTGAATGAGTACCTTTACCATTACAGGATGGATAATGAGTCTGCCACAAGAAGCTGCCGCCCTGATATTAAAGACGTATATTCCAATACATTAAACGCCTTTAAGGTTCTAGCCGACAGATACGGCGATCCTGAGACAAGGCTTTGCTATGGCGGCCTTACTTACGCGTGTGTGGCAAGGAGCACTGAAAAGTATTATTTTCATCATAAAAATACGCTGCCTCTTAAGAAAAAACTAAGAGCGCTGAAAAAATATCTGGGCGAAGAGCAGATTCAGTATGGTGTTTCAGGCATTACAGACAGCCGTATCTTTTATATGAAGCAGCGTCTTGTGATTTTTTGCATCAGGCATAAATCCGCCCTAGGACTTTATATACTGTCCGTTATGAAACAAAGGATGAACCGAAAACGCTGCGACGGAGGAAATCTATGATAATAATAGAAAAAAAAGAGGATTGCTGCGGGTGTGAGGTGTGCGCCAATGCCTGTCCGAAAAGCTGTATACAGATGGAGCGGGATGAGAAGGGGTTTCTCTATCCAAAGGTAGATAAAAGCAGGTGCGTTGACTGCCATATTTGCGAGAAAGTCTGCCCGGTCGCTGAACCAAAGATCAGGGAAAGCGCAGGAGAGCTTAAGATGTACGGTGTGCAGAATACAGACGAACGGGTGCGTATGGAAAGTACGTCCGGCGGCGCGTTCTCACTGATCGCCAACTGGGTGCTGGCGCGGCAGGGGATTGTAATCGGCGCGGCCTTCGATGAAAATTTCCGTGTCATACATGCTGCGGCTGACAGCGAGGAGGGCGCTGCCGGGTTCAGAGGCTCAAAGTATGTCCAGAGCAGCATGGGAGATATATACAGAAAAGTAAAAGAGTGGCTGGTCAGGGGAAGATGGGTGTGTTTCAGCGGGACGCCCTGTCAGGTAAACGGACTTTATAAGTTTTTGAATAAGTCCTTTGACCGTCTCGTTACAGTGGATATCGCATGCCACGGCGTTACGTCGCCAAAGTTCTTTGAGCAATATATCCGTTACCACAGCGAAAAAGAAGGAAAAAAAATCAAGGAGATTTTGTTCCGGGAGAAGCATTACGGATATGGATTTTCAACGATGAAAGTCGGCTTTGAGGACGGGTCATGTTACAGGGCCGGAATGGAAACGGATATTTTGCTGCGGTCTTTTTTTATGGACTTAAATACAAGGGAATCCTGCCATGACTGCCGCTTCAAAACAGTTGAAAGAGCCAGCGATTTTACCGTTTTTGACGGGTGGCACACAGGGCGTTTCCAAAAAGACATGGAGGATGATAAAGGCACCACGCTCTGTATCCTTCAATCTGATAAGGCAAATAAAATATTCGCTGAGATCAGGGAGCAGTGCCGTTTTGTGGAAATTCCCGTGGAGGAGGGCGTCAGGCTGGATGGCAGCATGATCTTAAAATCCACGGTTCCAAACCCGAGAAGAGAGCAGTTCTTCAAGGACATATCCGTCATGGACATACCGGAGATTCAGGACAGATATTATCCCATCACATGGAAGAGAAGGCTTCTTGCGGCCATAAAACCGACGGTGTACAGGCTGGGACTTTTCAAATACTATATGAAATTCAAGGAAAAGGCAGGCGGAAAATGAAAATAATCGTTATTACAAAGCATTATGTGAAAAACTATGGCTCTGTATTGCAGACGTATGCCACTCAAGAATTGCTTAAAAGAAATAAGAATGAAGTCATTATTGCCAATTATGTTCTGCCCCAGTCAGCGGGTATGAGGTATATGGACGTTGTTTTGAGAAAGCATACATCTAGGCTGAAACGGGGGATTTTCAAAATCATTTTACTGCCCACAATGTTAAGATGGGAAAAAGTCTTTGGAGGTTTTCTGAAAAAATACGTCAATGTATACGGCGATCCGGCGGGAGACTGCGCGGCGCTTGAGCGGGAGCTGCCGGAAGCGGACCTATACTGCACAGGCAGCGATCAGGTGTGGAATCCGCAGACGAACGGAGATCTGCAGCCGCCATATTTTTGCGAGTTCGCCAAAGAAGGGAAGGAGCGGGTATCATTCGCGGCTAGCTTTGGCGTGAAGCAGGTGGATGAAAAGTATAAAGCCGCCTTGAAAAGCTATCTGGAAAAGTATTCCGCGCTTTCTGTGCGCGAGACGTCAGGTGTCCGTATGATTGAACGTATGGGGATGCAGGCGGTGGAAATCCTTGATCCTGTCTTCGCGGCGGGCAGTGAATTTTGGGTGCGGTTTGCAGGAAAGAGGAAGATTAAGAAAAGCTATGTGCTCGTCTACCAGTTAAACAGCAGTAAAAAATTTGACAGCTATGCGAAGTGGGCATCTGAAAAGCTGGGAAAGCAGCTAGTGCGTATCTGCACGAGGTACGACCAGATCGTAAAAAATGGAAAGTCTGTCCTGATCCCCTCAGTTGAGGAGTGGATCTCGCTTTTTTATTATGCAGATTATGTGATTACAGATTCCTTCCATGGAACTGTATTCTCCCTGCTTTTTGAAAAAGAGTTCGTAAGCATCTATCCGCCCAAATTTTCGGAAAGAATCGAGAACCTTCTGTCCATGGTGAAATTAGAAGACAGGCATGTCGCGGAAGATGATACGCCGGAACTGCCAAAGAATAAAATCGATTATAAAGAAGTAAATAAAATACTGGAAAATGAAAGACAGAAAACGAATGAATTTATTGATCTTATCTTAAAAGACAAGTGATTGCCGCATTGAGGCTGTCAATCTAGTGCTGTACTGCCTTTCTTCTTGAGAAGAAGAGGCAGTACAGCATGAATAATGTGATGGGAAGGTCTGTGGTCAGCAGGGCATAATCCATTCCCAAAGAAATAAGCAAGGAGATCCATATGCCGGCTGTAAAAAAAGAAAAATGCTTTTTCAGCGAAAAAATGATAATCGTCAGGAAAATCAGTGCAAAGAATAACCCGGCGGGGAGGGAAAACCGGTACATGATATTCAAAAAATAGTTATGGCAGTTATATACCTCGAAGGTAAGTCCGGGGACAGGGAACGCCCGTCCGCCGAAAAGATCGCCGATGCCTTCGGTGTATTGAAGTATCTGATTGACGCTTTCCTTCCATATATTCAGTCTGCCGCCAAGGCTCCATATGTTGCGCTCTCTGCTCATACGGTACACAAAGTAAAGGGCAGCGCATACCGGTGGAATGAGAAGCAGAAAGTACTGCTTCCTGATCTTTGACAGGCGCGGCAGCAGATAATCAGCTATGGCTCCCGCGAAAATAAACAGCGAGGCAAACAAAGCCGTGTAAGTGTGGGATATATAGATTCCATAAAGCAGGACTGCCACTGATAAGTAAAAGAGGATTTTGCTTTTAAACACATCCCTGTATCGCACAAAAAGAGCAATAGATAAAAGCAGGAAAAAGCAATACTGGCTTTTGTGAAAAAAGAACCAGCTGAATCTTGTCTCATAGTAATTGGGGTCATGGGGCGTAAACGTGACAGTTCCGTTTAAAAAGGAAACGGACGTATAGCCAAGGTGATAGACCACGATGCTGACGATCACTGATACAAGGATTGTGACAATCAAAATCTCAGGAACATGGTACTTCTTAAACAATCTTTCCGTGTCAAGTGACAGAAGTATGATAAACGCCAGAAACGCGATCGTCACATTTACAGCCTCATACGACCACTGCCCGGTTCTTGTGATGTAGAAGATAAAGAACAGGTCGTATAAAACGATAAAGGAAAAGATAAGCCATATAAATAGCCTGTTTCGGCCTTTTTTATTTTTATCAGCGGTAAAAAATAATGCAAGGGCGCACACGATAAGGAAGATATTTGAGAGGATGATCTCCGGATAATAAGGACTGGCAACCTTTGTAAAATATACGGGAGTGAGCAGCGCGCATATAAAAAACACGATCAATGCCGTCATAGAAATCTGGGGATGTTTTTTCATATATTTCATGGTATGTCTCCTTCATGGTTAAAGTAAACCAAGTATAAAGGATTTTATTCTAATAGTCAAATCAGGGGAAAGCTGTTATAATAAGTATGTTTATGCCGAGGCGGCTATGGTTAAATACAGAGAGGACAAAAAGATGGACAAAAAGAAAATTGTTAAGATCAATGACCGCAATATTTATCTTGCATCCGTGGCATACTCATTTTTATTGGGGGCATCGTTTGTATTTGGAAGAAGTCTGTATGATGACTGGGGAATTGAAAAAAAAGATTTTTTGATGTGGCTGGCTGTCAGTGGAGTTTTGCTCTGTGTGTTTCCTCATATCATGAAGTTTATTCTTGACAGGTCAAAGAAACATTTGCTCCGTAAGGTATCTGAATTTGGCCTAAAAAGATGGGCAATACGCTCAATAGCGATATTAGTCTGTTGGCTGCCGTATTTTTTAACTTTTTATCCGGGGAACGGTTCATCTGATTCGTACTCGACGATCTTACAAGTGAAAGGGGCATGGCCGTTGAGTAACCATCATCCGGTTATGTTCACGCTTTTTGTTAAATTGTGTCTGAAAATAGGGGAATCCTTGGGAGGAGGGACAGGGGAAGGAATTGCAGTGTTCTCTGTTGCACAGATGCTGCTCATGGCATTTGCCTTCAGTGCATGTGTCGAATGGATGAAAAGCAGAGGGATCAGCCGCCTGTGGCAATGGGTAGCTACATTATTTTGGGCGTTAAATCCGATCATAGCTTTATATTCGATCACAATGTGGAAAGATGTCCTTTTCTCCATATGGATATTACTTTTTGTGATCTATCTCTATGATGCAGTCATGCGAGAAAAAGCCTTACTCTTCTTGGCGGGGTCTCGCTTCTGACAGCGTTTGGAAGGAATAACGGAATATATATCGTAGTTCTTGTGCTGGCGGCGCTTATTCTTGTTTATAGAAAATACTGGAAAAGACTTCTTTCCTTTTCGATGATTCTCGTTACTGCGGTTGTTCTTATACAGGGACCGGGGTATGAAATGCTAGGAATAGAAAAAGGCAGTTTTGCAGAATCAGTTGCTATTCCACTACAACAGATTGGCCATACGGTTGCGGGCAATGGAAAAATGACAGAAGAGCAGGAGGAGTTCATCGATCATCTTCTCCCCGTGGAAACGATTAAGGAAGTATATGATCCTTATATGGTAGATGCGATAAAATTTAATGAAGGATTTGATAAGTCCTATCTGGAAAATAATAAGATGGAATTTTTGTGGACGTGGGCCAAAATGTTTCCAGAGAATTTGAAAGGGTATATTGAGGCATATGCTTTGCAGACTCTTGGATACTGGTATGTGGATATTACAAATTGGAAATGCACTTTCGGTTTGGAATATACCGATAAGTACGAGGTGAATATTGTCCAGAACCTGACAGGGATTGACAGCAGTACATTGATCCAGAATATGATCGTGCGAAACGACATGACACCTGTAATCAGGTATTTGTTTAAAGTTGCCTTACCGGTGTGGCTTGGATTATTAGTGTGCTTTATCATGATCCTGCAGAGAAGAAAGAAATATATATTGAGTCTCCTGCCCCTTATCGGGACATGGGGAACCCTCATGATAGCGACACCGGTGTACTGTGAGTTCAGATACATGTTTGGACTTCATTTGTCGTTACCTGTCCTTGGTGCTTTTTTGTTCCACATGACAGAAATAAGTATGTTTATGCCAAGACAACATGATATGAAAGAGAGGAAAGTATGTTTCGAGAAATGAAAAAGACTTTTTTTAGTCCCCTTAATATAACGGTATTTATTTTCGCGATCCTATTTTCGTTTTGTGCCTTGTTAGGCTATATTGAGAATAAAAAAATTTTTTGGACAAGTATGTTTGAGATCAGGCGTCTGCCTCTGACCATTGTTATTATGCTTGTATCATTTTTGATTTTGGTTATTGTGCTGACAGTACTAATGAAAATCATGCAACGGCAATTCATAACAGAGAACAAGTGGTTAAAGAGCTTTGAAAAGAATACTTTTGCATACAGTATTGCTTTTATATGTCTGATATGGGTTCCGGTCATCTTCATTTTCTCTCCCGGCTCCCTGATAAATGACGCGACATATCAGATCCTGCAGTGGACAGGGACATATGATATGACAAGCCATCATCCGCCGTTTTCTACACTGATTTTAGGCGTGTGTTTTTCAGTCGGAAGTAAACTGGGGAGCCAGAATCTTGGATTGTTATTTTATACTCTCCTACAGAGCGGGTGCATGGCAATTGCGTTTGCGTTAATTGTACAAGTGTGTGTGAAAAACTGGAATGTGATATTCGGCATATGTGTATTGCTGTATTTTTCCATTTTTCCTGTGTGGGTCAGCTTTGCACAGGCAATCTTAAAGGACGGGCTCTATGTAGCGGCGGTTGTCGTTTTTATGTTGAGTTTATTAAAAATACTGCAAAAAGACGCTCCCGGATATAAAGACTGGATTCAGATTATTGTTTCAGGTGTGCTGATGGGTCTGCTGCGGAATAATGGTGTTTATATTCTTTTGGCAGTGCTCATATCAGGGGTTTTCATAAAAAGAATAAAGAAGAGAAATTTCCTCATGGTATCCATGGCTGCTGGTATTGCTTTGATGTGGATTTACAGTAATTGTCTTCTGCCGTGGCTGGGGGTACAGCCGGGCAGTAAGGCAGAGATGCTCTCTATCCCATTTCAGCAGACCGCGCTATATGTGAAAAATCACGGAGATGAAGTTACAGAAGAAGAAAAAGCTGTCATTGAGTCAGTGCTTGACTATGACAAGTTGGCCGACAATTATACAAACTGGATATCTGACCCAGTAAAGGGGACATATAAAAATAAAAGCGGAGAGGATTTGAAACAGTATTTTAAAGTGTGGTTCCGCCAGTTGCTCAAACATCCTGAAACATATGTAGAGGCTTTTTTGCACAGCACTGCCAGTTACTATTCGATCAGCAGTGACAGGGCGTATTTTGCCAATTATTTTTATCACGATGCGGCAGATCCACTGCTTTATTCTTATACCTTCCCGGGATTGGGCGGGATACGGGGAATGATATATAATGTCACGGAAAAACTACAGGATATCCCGATTATACGCTTATTATTTCAGGCCGGGACATATACATGGATGAGTCTGATTTTAATCTGCATAGCGATTTTAAAGAAGAAGTATGAAGCCATAGTCATTGCCGCGCCGTTGCTTATAAGTATTCTTGTCTGCATGGCGTCGCCGGTCACGAACTGTGTGAGATATATGGTTCCGGTCATGGCCAGTCTGCCGATGTGTATCGGGTATGTGAGGTGGAGATGCTTCGGGACGGGACAAGAAGAGCCAGTGAAATAGCGATCCCGTTTTTGACGGCGCTGCTTTTTTATGGTAATAATATAAATAGCAATAAAAAGAAAGGGTACAAATGATGGACAAAATAGCAGTATTAATTCCCTGTTATAATGAGAGCCAGACTGTCGGCAAGGTCGTGGAGGACTGGAAGAGGGAGCTTCCCGAGGCGACAATCTATGTGTATGACAATAACTCCTCGGACGATACGGCAGAGATTGCGGAAAATGCCGGAGCAGTGGTGCGGTATGAGTATCAGCAGGGAAAGGGAAATGTGATCAGGAGGATGTTCCGCGAGATAGACGCGGAATGTTACGTTATGATCGACGGAGACGATACGTACCCGGCGGAGTTTGGGCGCCAGATGGTGTCAAAGGTGCTGGAGCGCGGCGTGGACATGGTTGTGGGGGACAGGCTTTCCTCCACCTACTTTGAGGAGAATAAACGCCCCTTCCATAATTTCGGGAACAGCCTTGTCCGGGGAGCGATCAACCGCCTGTTCAAGAGCAATATCCGTGATATCATGACCGGATACAGGGCGTTCAGCTACCAGTTTGCCAAGACATTCCCCGTATTGTCAAAGGGGTTTGAGATTGAGACGGAGATGAGCATCCACGCGGTGGAAAAGAATATGCTTGTGGAAAATGTGATCATAGAGTACAGGGACAGGCCGGAGGGCAGCGAGTCAAAGCTGAACACGTATTCTGACGGGATGAGGGTTCTGGCGACGATTGCCAGATTATACAAGAATTATAAACCGTTCCGCTTTTTTGGGATGCTGGCGCTGTTGCTGCTTGTTATTTCAGCGGCCATGTTTGTGCCCGTACTGGCGACGTATATCCGTACAGGCCTTGTGCCCAACTTCCCGACCCTGATCGTGAGCGGCTTTGTCGCCCTGACTGCCATCCAGTCGCTTTTCGCGGGACTGATTCTCACCACGCTTGTTGAGAAGGACAGGCAGGATTTTGAATTTAAGCTCCAGATCATCCAGAAGAGCAGGAAAGAAGATAAGCATGAACAATAAATTATTTGCACAGATCATTAAATTTGGATTCGTGGGCGGGACATCTTTTTTGATTGACGCGGGAATTCTCTTTCTGCTCACGGAATTTGCCGGGGTACATTACCTGATCTCAGGAGCCATATCCTTTACGGCTTCTGTGATTTACAATTATATACTGAGCATCAAATGGGTTTTTGACGCAAAAGAAGATGTGAATAAAGTACAGGAGTTAGCGGTCTTTATCGGCCTTAGCGTTATCGGCCTAGGCTTAAACCAGCTTTTTATGTGGCTGTTTGTGGACATATTCCACATCTATTACATGTTATCGAAAATTATAGCGACAGCCATTGTGATGGTGTATAATTTTGTCACAAGAAAGATATTTATTGAAAAGAAATAGGAAGGATACTAGTGGACGGAAGGAATACGAACAGATCCAATTCAGACTCCCGCAGGCGTCGTCGCCTGCGCAGAGAGAGACAAAAGAAGCTGAGGAGACAGCGCATGGCTGTCCTTGCGTCAGCCGCCCTGCTGGCAGTCTGCTTTGTCGGAGTCCTGATCAAGGTTCTCTTTTTTTCAGAAAGCGGCGTAAGATCCGCGGATCAGCGGGCAGAAGGGCAGGGGGCAGCAGGCCGGCAGACCGTGTCAGAGGACGGCGCACAGAATCATGAGGAGCAGTCTTCCGCCTCGATCATCCTCGAGGACAGCGCGCCCTTGCAGATAAAATTAGGCGATGCCTTTACAGAGCCGGGATATACAGCGGCGGACGAGGACGGCACGGATCTGACCTCTTCTGTTCAGGTGGATCTAAGCGGACTTAACCGTGCCGGAGAGCAGCAGGTCGTCTATACGGTACAGGGAAATAACGGGGTGACGGCAGAGGCGGTACGGCAGGTGGAGGTACTTCCGAATACAGAGTACGAGACCCCGGGACTTCCGATCTGTATGTATCACTATGTATATGACCCTGCGGAACCGCCGGAGAGTCCGGACAGTAATTTTATTTCTACCACTGCCCTTGCGGAGGAGATGCAGTATCTGCACGACAGCGGATATTATTTCCCGACGTGGCAGGAGGTCAGGGATTATGTGGACGGGAAGCTGCTTCTTCCGGAGAAAAGTATTGTTCTTACCTTCGACGACGGGCCGAACTATATGTATCTTGGAACTCCGGTTCTTGAGCAGTACCAGACTCCGGCCACGTCTTTTGTCATTGCCTCCTACTGGGACAGCAAAGAGATGCTGTACGGCTATGCCAGCGATTATCTGACGTTCCAGTCACATTCGTACAAGATGCACCAAGGCGGCGGGAACAGTGGGCATGGCGGTATCTACACAGCGATGTCCAGAGAAGAGGTGATCTCAGATCTGCAGACCTCATTTGAAATCTGCGGGAACAGTGACGCTTTTGCCTACCCATTCGGGGATTATACGGAGGAAGGGTGCGCCGCGCTTGAGGAAGCGGGACTTCTCTGCGCCGTGACGACAGAGAACAGCAAGTGCTATCCCGGGGACAATCCGTATCTGCTCCCTCGCGTCAGGATGATCGGGAGCCAGACGCTGGCGGAGTTTATCGCCGCCATTGACGGCGCATAGCGCGTAAGCTCCGCTTTCGGAACTCTTTGCCAGACATGCGTCCGGCTGCAGCAAGCCTTGAAAAAAGATAAGATGTATAATATAATTTAGCGGATACAATATAGTGCAAAAGAAAAAGGAGCATAATATTGATGAATACTGGTGGTTTAGAACAGTATAAGCGGTTAATTCGTTTTGCATTTAATATAATACTGCTCGGATGCCTGATGGTTTTCTTTATCAGGATCTGGGACGAGAACTACAATTATGGGATTGTTTTCCCTTTCTTTTATAAAGGCTTTTTGCTGATGGGCGCCTTTTACGCGTTCTTTTTTGTCATCTTCTCCTATATTCTCGGCGGAATGAAGATCGGGTATCTCAAAAGTGCCAATCTGATGCTTTCCCAGACGTTAGCCGTACTGGCGGCCAATTTTTTGATCTATCTGGAGACGGTTCTCTTGTCGGCAAAATTTGTGCATATCCTGCCGATGATACAGCTTACCGCCATCGACATCGGAGTGATCTTAGTCTGGACGTTCCTTGTAAATGCGATATTCAGAAGGCTGTTTCCGCCAAGGGATATTCTCGTCCTTTTTCAGGAATATGATCCCTCTGACTTTATGAAAAAGATCAAGACAAGAGGGGACAGGTTCAATATCAAAGCTTCCATGAACGTTGACAGGGGATGGGAGGAGATTACTGGCGCGATACGACAGTTTGACGCTGTGTTCCTCTGTGACATCCATTCCCCGCTGCGCAACCAGCTTGTGAAGTTTTGTTATGCCAACGGGATACGGTCTTATATCACGCCCAAGATTTCCGATATCATCATCCGCAGCTCTGAGAGTATGCACCTGTTTGATACCCCGCTCTTGCTCTCGAGAAACACCGGATTTAGTATTGAGCAGAAATTCGTAAAGCGTATCATGGATATTATCGTTTCCATCATTGCCCTGCTTGTCACCTCTCCCATCATGCTCGTGGTGGCGGCGGCGATCAAGCTGTATGACGGCGGCCCGGTATTCTTCTTGCAGGAAAGATGTACGATCGGCGGGAAAGTATTCATGATCCATAAGTTCCGCAGTATGGTGGAGGGCGCGGAAAAAGACGGAGAAGTGATCCCGGCGTCTGAGGATGACAAGCGGATCACACCCATCGGGCGGATCATCCGCAAGACGAGGATTGATGAACTGCCTCAGTTTATTGATATATTAAAAGGAGATATGAGTGTGGTAGGCCCCCGGCCGGAGCGCGTGGAGCATGTGGAACAGTACACAAAGGATGTCCCTGAGTTTGCCTACCGCCTGAAAGTCAAAGGCGGGTTGACGGGGTACGCGCAGGTTTATGGAAAGTATAATACAACCGCGTATGACAAGCTCAAGCTTGATCTTATGTATATCCAGAATTATTCTTTCCTGTTAGACCTGCGGCTTATCATAATGACGGCGAAGATTATTTTTGTAAAAGAAAGTACGGAAGGTTTTGAGGATAAGGGATAAATGGCGGCATCGATAAAGCAGTATTATCAAAAGTTTTATAAAGGAAGCAAAAAAAGCTGTCTGGGTATTATAAAGGATAAGCTGGAAACCGGGGAAAGCTGCTTTGTGATCACAGCCAATCCGGAGATCCTTATGATGGGAAAGCGTTTTCCCGAGATGGATCAGGCGCTGACGGGCAAGGACACGCTGCTTGTGCCGGACGGGATCGGCGTGATAAAAGGCGGCGCGCAGCTCGGAGTGAGCTTTAAAGAGAGGATTCCCGGCGTGGAAATCTGCGAGGAACTTTTCGCCTATGCCGATGATAATCAGAAATCGCTCTATCTTTTCGGCGCCGGGAGAGAGGTCGTGGAGGCGCTCGTTTCCCGGATCAGACGGGAGTACGGGGGGATTGTTCTCAAAGGTTATTCGGACGGATATGTCAGCGACAAAGACGAGGTGTTCAGGGAGATCATGAGCCTTGAACCGGATATTGTCATGGTGGCTCTTGGAACGCCTCAGCAGGAGCTTCTGATCCAGAAGCATTTTGCCGGGGTTAATAAAGGGGTCTATATTGGAGTGGGCGGAAGTTTTGACGTTCTAAGCGGTCTAAAGCAGCGCGCGCCTTCTTTTTTTATCCGGCACAATATAGAGTGGCTCTACAGAATCACAAAAGAGCCGAAAAGGCTGAAAAGATTCTGGGACAGTAATATCAGGTTTTTATTCGAGTTGAGGAAGGAAAAGCATGGAAGCGGGAAAGCTGTTTGAAAAAGCACGTAGTCTTGGAATACGCGGCACGATGAAAATGGGAGCCGTAAAGTGGAAAAAGCTGGAGAAGGATTTCCATTTTCCTACGGCGCCGGGGCGCAGTGCGGTCATAGACCGTATACTTGGCAGAGGGTACAAAAGAATCGTCATCTTTGAGAACCATTTCGGATATAAAAATATTATGATGCAGCGTCCCCAGCATCTTCTGAGAAATATGGGGGACGACGGGACGCTCGTGCTGTATAATTCCTATTACGACGTGGATTATGAAGGGCGGGGGCGCATCACACAGATCGGAAGATCAGCGTATGTGCTGGATATGTATTATTACAGGGACTATCTGCTCAAAGCGGTCAAGAGTATAAAGAACCGTTATCTGATGGTGTACTCAACGGACACGGTTCCCCGGCGGCGGATCGAGGGTTATCTCGCCCTTGGCTTTAAGGTGATATATGAGTATGTGGACGATATTAACCCGGAGCTGATCGCGCCCGGCAAGATCGGGGAGATTCTTAAGAGGCACGATGCCCTTCTGAGAGATAAGAGGGTTCTGGCCGTGGCGACGGCGGACAGGCTGTATGAAAATGTACAGGCCCTTGGCGGAAGAGCGAGAGCAGTACAGATCTCAAACGGCGCGGAGTGCGTGAAGTTTAACCCAGAGAGTACAACCGGGGATAAGCAGTATTTAGACTGGCTGGATGCAGAGAAAATCCATGTGGGTTACTATGGGGCGCTGGCAGGCTGGGTGGACTATGAGCTTCTTGGGCGGCTGGCGCAGGAGCAGGATATGCAGATTATTCTGATCGGAGTGGAGCATGACAGTTCTTTGCGGGAGAGCGCCCTGCTTGAGAGGGACAATGTCAGATATTTCGGGAAGAAAGACTATGAAGCTCTTGCGGGG
>ERZ1643251.2862-NODE-2862-length-16832-cov-5.733802_pt1 | contig 16832 bp, 14 predicted proteins | sample MGYA00579261_ERZ1643251 | MGnify/ENA primary metagenome ERZ1643251 (study PRJEB29033, sample SAMEA4952267) | chicken gut metagenome | biome: Broiler Chicken; feature: Gastrointestinal Tract; material: Caecum | place: Ireland | collected 2018 | study: Broiler...
ATGTATATTTTTTTCTTCTTTTTCAATATAATTCTAAAAACTGTCCGTTATTCAGCGATTACAAATGGATTTCCTTTAGTTCCATCTCCTCCTGTTATTTCGATATCTGATTTCAAATAGAGAACTGGACGCGCCCCACGAGAGTGGTCATTGCTCGCATCGGCGTCACCGAAAGCGCCAACCCCCCGAAGGAAAGCCGCATCCCAGACATTGGTCGAGTAGTCAGCAGACTCCGCAGAATACGCATTCATTGTCCAGTACCATATGCTCCCAAATTCTTCATTAAACGATGTTAAATATGACCCGCATGTTTCTCTTGATGGATACTCTTTATATGCATTATATTCATCTGTTGCCGATGTACAGGCAATATTCGTACTAGCTCTTAGTAAATCACTAACATTCACGAGTCCTACATTCCCTGTCCACTGGTACATCTTCTCTCCGGCTATATTCTTTTCTATACTATCATTTCCACTTTCATTTAAACGCTGTACACTACCAATATTAAAGGCATGACTTTGTACTTGTGTTTTTGCTGTTTCATTTAATGTTGGATAGTATGTATTATTTAAATATTCTTTGATACTGGAATCCTCTGTTACTGTTCCACTATACTTTCCATCTGGTGTTTGGAATGTTCCACTGACTGCTGCGAATACTCCACATCCATAGTCAGGATATGTACAATATGTATTATTTTCTGTTAAACGATGATTTCTCTCATCATATGCCATTCTGGTGTAATTAGCATTCTGTGGTAATAATTCATCTCTAATAATTTTATATGTTCCATCTGTTTCTTTTGCTATGATTCTCCATAACTCATTATTAAATTGAATATAGTTATCCGGATTACTTCCTCTATAGACATATCTTCCAGGTTCATACTGATCTTGATATAATCCATCTCCACTCGATACTACTTCATCTGTAATATCAATTGATGGTAATGGACTTGGTATTTCTGAGGCTTCTCTTTGTTCATATACAAGTGAAATTTGTACATCTTTAGACATATTGACATCATCAAAATCTACACTTGAGTCCCAATATACTTTTACTTGGAATGTTTTCTTATCACCAGCTAGTAGTGCATCATTTACTCTTATATTTTGTAACTCTACTTTGATCGATTTTGGATCTTGATTATTTGCTTCATCGACTCCATTAATCGCTGTTAACATCGCATCTAAGTTTCCTTGGTTCTCCACTACGACATCATACGTTGCACTAGCTCCTGGCTGATTTAACTCTACATTTAAATTTAATGTTGTTTGATTTACGATCTGTTTTGATATGGTTGTTGCATTGTTCATTTCTTTTTCTTCTGCACTCGTAAATAGTATTCTCCAAGTAGAAGTAATCTGAGCGGTTCCACTAATATCTAGTTGTTGACTGAGTATTGCATATCCGATTCCCATCATAAAAAACATTGCAATACAGATTGTTCCAACAACATAATATTTTCTTTTTGTTTTATTTATTCTATTTAGTTTTCTCATATGTTTACTCCTATTCTATTAATATATTATCCCTTTTTTCTATATTTTATATAGGATTTCTAATTATTTAATAACCATATTTTATATATAACTTCATATCTATACTACTTTTTCTATTCTCTTATACTTTTATTATAACACATAAATTTAGAATTTGTATTTTTTTTTTTTATAATAAAAAAGAAGATTACTGCGAATCTTCTTAGAATTTATTGCTTTTTCATCACATGAAATGATAAGACATGGATCCATTAAAATTCTCTTCTTCTTAAAAATGGAGGAATATCGATATCAGGGGTTGATGATGTATCTTCACTTGCATCTAAATCACGATTCAATTCACTACGAGTAAATGCAATGTCTTCTCTTTTTGGTTGTTGTTCTGTTCGTGTATTTTCTTTGGTTTTTGCTTTATCCTCATCTTCAAATCCTGTTGCAATGACAGTTACAATAATTTCATCGTTTAAGTTTTCATTAATAACTGCTCCAAAAATCGTATTAATATCCGTATTTGCACTTTCACGAATGACGTCAGCTGCTTCTTCTACTTCAAATAATGTTAAATTAGAACCACCTGTCACATTGATAATTGCATCAGTTGCACCATCGATACTTGTTTCTAAAAGTGGACTAGATACGGCTTGTCTTGCTGCTTCAGCAGCACGATCTTCTCCTACACCCATTCCAATTCCAATTAAGGCATTTCCACGATTTTGCATAACAGCTTTTACATCTGCGAAATCTAGGTTAATTAATCCTGCTACTGCAATCAAATCAGAGATAGATTGTACACCACGTCTTAAAACGTTATCTACTTCTTTAAAAGAATCTAATAATGGTGTTTGTTTGTCAATAATTTCTCTTAAACGATCGTTTGGAATCACAATTAATGTATCTACATTTTTCTTTAATTCTTCTAATCCAGCTAAAGCTTGACTCATTCTTTTCTTTCCTTCAAATGAGAATGGTTTTGTAACGATACCTACTGTCAAAGCACCTAAATTTTGTGCGATTTCAGCAATCACTGGGGCAGCTCCTGTACCAGTTCCACCACCCATACCACAAGTGATGAATACCATATCAGCACCTTCTAAAGCAGCTTCAATTTCTGCTTTTGTTTCTAATGCAGCTTCTTTTCCTACTTGAGGGTTTGCACCTGCTCCAAGTCCATTTGTAAGTTCTGCTCCAATTTGAATTTTAACTGGTGATTTTGAATTATTTAAAACTTGTAAATCTGTATTTGCAACAATAAAGTCTACCCCTTGTACTCCTGATTCAATCATACGGTTTACGGCGTTATTTCCACCTCCACCGACACCAATTACCTTTATTTTTGCTAATTGATCCATTTCTAATCCATTTAACATAAACTTTCTTCCTCCTTATTCGCTGAAAAAGAATCCAAATACTTTCCCAAGCATAGAATCATAAGATCCTGCTTCACTTTCTACAGATACTAAGGCTTCCTCCATATCTGAACTAACCATCGTATATTCTTTTCCTTTTAACTTCAATTTACTTACAAAATAAGCAATATTTCCAACTGCAGAAGAGTACTTATTATTTCGAATTCCAATTAATTTCACGTTTCCTATTTTTGCGATATTACCAAATACTTCTTTTGCAATATAATTAAAATTTGCCATATTACTCGTTCCCCCAGTTACAATTACATAATCGATATTACGACTTGTAAGAGAACAAATCTCCTTTTTGGCAAGTGTTAAAATTTCTTCCAATCGTGATTGTACAATTTCAGAAATTTCAAACTGATTTACTTTTACTGTTTCTCCATAGACATTCGTAACTTCTTTTACTTCGTATTGACTGGCATGGTTTTTATGGGCAAAAGCAAACTTCTCCTTTAATTTTCTAGCATCATCACTTTTTAATTTATAAATATAGGCAATATCATTTTCTATATTTTTACCACCTAATTGTAACATTGCGTGTTTCACGATAATCCCTTTATTATAAAGAGATACAGATGTTGTTTCAGAACCAATATTGACAATCGCTCCTACTGTCGCATCCATTTCACGATTTTTAAATGCATAAGCATCTCCGATCGCATTAATTGAAATATCTACTACTTCAATTCCAATACTAGAAAGTAATTGAACAACAGAGTAAATATTCTTTTTTGGTGTTGCGACCATCATCGCTCTTGTACCCAATGTTTTTCCAGGTAACCCCTTTGGATCTCTTACATAGTCTTTTTGATTTACTAAAAAATCAATCGGCAAAACCGCAACCATCTCACGATCGCGAAAATCATAACTTCTCATTGCCTCAGAGATAACACGAGAAACATCATTTCCATCAATCAACCCATCGCAAGCTTCATCATATTCATTGATACTCATTGGAATATCAATTGTTCCTTTCACCATAGAACAATCTAAAAAATAGCTTGGTACACTTACGATTGCTTGTTTTAATGTGATTCCTAACATAGACTCCACATTAGACACTGCTTTCTTTAAAGATGTTTTTGCCTTTTCAACATCTGTAATTAACCCTTTTTTTATTCCCTCTGATTTTTCGGAAGATGCGGCAAGTAAGTTCAACTTGTTCTTGTAAAGTTCACAAACAACAACTTTGATAGAATCTGTGCCTAAATCAATGCTTGTATAAATGTGCTTCACAAAATCATCTCCTACAATCTAGTATTCATTATACTATAGATTTTCAAAAAAGAAAAGAAAATCAAGAAAAAAGGAGAAAAAAATTCTTTTTTTCTCACCTAAAAACGATACTTTTCTCTATATTTAACCTTCCATAATCTGAAAATATTCACCACTATCGAGGTATAAAATCCCCTTCTTTCCTTCAAATTGAGATACAATTGTTACATAACTATTTAAACTACTAAGCTGATTGGCAGTCAAATATACATAGTTTCCATCATCCATCGTAAATAGAAAACGATTAGGATCAACATCATTTGGATCATACTTTATTTCTGAAATACGCCTGATAATATCCGTATCTAAATCATTCATCTTTGTAATTAATTTTTCGTAAATGGTATCTGGAGTATAATTGATTAATACCGGTACATCAAAAGAACGATCTGTTGTATCTCCACTTTCTAATACTGTTTTATTTTTTGTTGTATCGAAAAATAATGGGCGATTTTCTTCAATTTTAATGTTTACTTCATAAAACCAATTTTTAGATACAGATGCATTTTCAATATAATCAGAATCTTCCAATGTCTTTTTAATTTTATAACTATAGTTTGTAAACGTAGAAGGATAATCTTCTAATCCGGCAATTTCAATCACTTCTTGATCCGTTAAAAATTCATTTCCAGATACGTGAATAGTTTGTATTTTTTGTGGAATTAATAGAATCAACAAATATATCATGACAAAGAGCAAAAAAAGTGCAAGAAAAATACGACCATATAAAATTTTTCGTTTTTTCTTGGCCGGTGTTTGTTTTTTTCTTTGTGTCTTCTTTTTCTTTGCCATACACAAACGCTCCTATTCTATTACCATTATATCACGTCTTTTTCTATTTCGTAAATAATACCTACTTCATAACTGGTTGAGATAACATTTTGCTTTACACTTTTTTTAAAATTTTATGGAAATTTCTGATACAACAGTCAATTTATTTTTCATGTGTGTTAAAATGTTAGTATTATGTTGGGAGTAGATAATATGAGTTATGTGATCATTACATTGGCAATTTACTATTAACTGCTGCTTATGCTTTTTTTACAGTACCAAATCATATTATTAATGGTGGGGTTACTAGTACCTCTCTTTTAATCTCTCATTATCTTCATGTTGATATTAGTTATATTAGTACACCCATAACAATATTGTTATTAATTTTCGGAAGAATTTTTTTAGGATTTGTTATATTTTATTTTTTAATTTTTTTCATTGGACTGGAATTACCTTTTCTATTCCGCTATTTGTCTGTGTCATTATTGCAGGGTTATTCGTTGGTCTAGGACATTATTTATGTCTAAGTCAAGATTCTTCTACAGTTGGTTACGATGTCATTGCTTTATATCTACATAAGTTACATCCCACATGGAATCCTGCGATTGTCCTTCGTATCATTGGTATCATTATTTTGATCATTGGAGTAGCAGCCTTTGGTATATGGTCAGTGATTTATGGTGTATTATTTACCATTATTCAAACACAGGTCATTTACATAGGACTTCAAATCCGACCTTTAAAAACAGATGAAAAGTATTCTATTCACAAAAAAATTCCAACACATTAGTTGGATTTTTTTATTCTACAATTTCTTGTTCTAACTTTAAATCAATTCCATATTCTTTTTTTACACGTTTCTGAATATCGTGAATTAAACGGATAATATCACTTGCAGTAGCATGGTTTTTATTGATAATAAAATTGGCATGTTTCTCTGATACCATTGCTCCTCCGAACATTTTACCTTTATAACCTAAGCTTTCAATCAAACGTCCCGCATAATCTCCTTCAGGATTACGAAAAACACTACCAGCACTTGGATATTCTAATGGTTGGGATTCTACTCTTCTTTTACGACGATCTTCCATCACAGCCAAGATAGCTTCTTTCATTCCATGTTTTAATGATATTGTCGTACTTAGACAAATACATTTCGGATGTTTTTTAAAATAAGAAGTACGATAGTGAAAATCACACTCACGATTCGTAAATACTTTTTCTTCTAAGTTTTCATCTAAAAATGTAACTTCTTTTACAACATACCCCATATCACTTTTATAAGCACCAGCATTCATAAATAATGCTCCCCCTACTGTACCAGGAATTCCAGCGGCAAATTCTAATCCCGTAAGAGATGATTTGGCAGCTTTCATTGCTAGTTTGGGAAGCGGATAACCAGCTTCTACTGTAATGAAAGTATCATTGATTTCTATTTGATTTAGATTGCTAAGACTAATTAAAATACCATCATAGAATCCATCTTGAAAAATGAGATTAGAACCGTTTCCTAAAATTTTCCATTTCATCTTCTTTTCTTCTAAAAAACGAATTAATTTTTTTAATGCTTCTTTATCATCTACAATAACAAGAGCTCTTGCAATTCCACCAACACGGTATGTTGTATATTCATTTAAAGGCACGTGTTCAATCACTCTGCCAACATTTAATTTATCTAATGTCTTTGTCTTTTCCATATGTATCTCCATCTACTAATTTGTATAATTCGCGTACAATTTTTGTTGCACTATCTAAAACTGCAAGTGTACTTAAATTTTTCTTCATCGTTTCTAATTGAATTGGATTTTGAAATAATTCATCAATTGTCTTTACTAAGATATCCCCTTTCAAATCTTTTTCTTCTAATAAAATAGCAGCTTTTTCATTCACAAGTCCCATTGCATTCTTCCATTGATGATTATTTGGTACATAAGGGCTAGGAATTAAAATACAAGGTGTATGCAGGGCCATTATTTCACTTAATGTGGACGCACCAGCACGTGAAACTAAAATATCTGTTTTTTTCATAAAAGAAGTTAATGGGACATATGGATAAACATGGATATTTTTTGGAAATGTATGTTTAGAAACTTCCTCATAATCTTGTTTTCCAGTTACAAAGGCAACTTCATAATCTTTCTTTTCAAAATAAGACATACTATCAATTAAAAACTGATTGACATTACTAGCTCCAAGTGAGCCCATCACAATTGTGACTAAACGTTTATGATTACTTAACCCATACTCTGTTTTTTGAATTGGTTTTGCTTTGATAGCATCTTCACTACATGGGTTCCCCGTATAAACAGTTTTATGTTCTGGAAATTCTTTCATACTAGCGGGAAAAGAAACCATAATTTTATCAACATACTTACTTAAAAAACGATTACTTGCTCCTGGTACACTATTCTGTTCATGAATCGCTGTTTTAATTTTTAATTTATGAGCAGCTAAAATGACCGGAGCTGTCACATATCCTCCAACTCCAATCACAAGATCGGGTTGAAATGACTTCATAATACGAATACATTTGCGGTAACTTTTATAAAAGCACGTGAGTGTCTTAACATTTTTATATATTTTTTTTCGATATAATCCATAAATCTCTAATGTTTCAAAGGGAATTCCCTTCTCAGGAACAATTTCTTTTTCCATTCGATTATGAGTACCAATATAGAGTACCTCTAACTTTGGGTCTACTTCTTTTAATTTATTGATAATTGCTAAAGCAGGATAAATATGTCCTCCTGTTCCTCCAGCACTTACTATGACTTTCATACGATCACATCCTACTATATTATATCAAATTATATGAAAGTTTCAAGAAAGTTATCACTGAATCTGATAATAACGTGTTTTTGCTGTTAGTGTTACATTTTTCGCACGTGCTAGTTCTTGAACACTAAGCAAAACATATCCTCGTTGATATAATTCATCTGCCATACGTACTGCAGCATCGATACTTGCATAGTAAATATCATGAAATAGAACAATCGAACCATCTTGAATTTTATCAATTGAATTTTGATAAGTCGCATTCGCATCGCGATATTTCCAATCCCATGTATCTACATTCCAAAGAACAATTGGTGTCTCGATATATGAAAGTGTCACATCATTATAATTTCCATATGGTGGTCGAATACTAGTTGGATCTTTTCCAATCGCACTTTGAATCACTTGAATTGTTTTTTGAATCTCAAATTTTTGTTCTTCATCTGAAATTCTTTTTAAGTTACGATGCTGATAAGTATGACTTCCAATTTCAAATCCATTTTGATCTACCATTTTTACAACTTCTGGATACTTTTCAGCATTTCTTCCCAACATGTAAAATGTTGCATTCATTCCACGTTTATGAAATTCCGTAATCAAAGTTGGAGTTGTATTTGGATTTGGTCCGTCATCAAAAGTAAATGCAACTACTTTTCGGTCCTTAATATAATCTTGGAACCACTTATCTTCTTCTTTAGAAATTCCCAGTTTATCCCAATCAATCTGGTCTTTTAAAACATAAAATGGAATTCCGATTTTATAATTTTTATTTTCTTTCGTGATTTCAAAATACAAATGAAAATCTTCCTGATCATTTTCTAAATACCAATGATTTTCATCGATCGCCTTTTGTAATTCTTCTTGAATTTGATGATCACTTGGAACAGGTGGTGTTAACGTACGTAACATACGATTCCATTCCAAATTCAAAAAAGTAAAAAGATCAGACTGGTTATTTTGATTCCAATTTTTAAATATCTGTTTTAGTGTCATTGCCTGTTCTTCTTTTTGATGATAAACCCATATTTCTTTTTCTTCCTTTTCTTTTTCTTTCTTTGTCCAAATAACTTGTGTTAAATCACCTACAGGTTTTAATTCATAGGTCAAAGAATCAACCTTTTCATCACGAAGAATACGATTTTGATATTTCTTAGCTTCCTCATTTAATTTTTTATTTTCAAACACAGGTACTTGAATCGTTCTATTTCCTTGTTTCATTTCTCGGTAATACTGTCCTTTTTGATCTTTTAATACTTTTCCGTGATTTCCTAATACAGTAGTGATTAACATAAGAAAAATAACAATAAGAACACCAAAGGCTGCCCATTTAATATATTTTTTCTGTGTTTGATACCAGTTTTTCCATTTTCTTTGCACCATATCACCTACATCCTACATCATCATTATTATACCCTATTTTTTAAAAAAGAAAAGAGAATGTTAGATATTCTCTTCTCGTATTGATTCTAATATATTAGAAGTTCTAACTTTTCTTGTTGCATACATCGTTGTAATAAGCACAATCGCATATGAGAATAGTAAAGCAATTAATACTGCATCCCAAGGAATTAAGAGTGATTCAATATACATTGAATAATTAAATGCATAATGAAGAATTCCAATTAAAATAATAGATACAGGAAGTGCAACTAGATATGCTTTAAAAACGAAGAAGAAACTTTCTAGGAAAAGAATTTTGCGAAATCCTTTTGGACTTAATCCAACACTACGCAACATTGCAAATTCTCTTTTACGAAGTGCTAATGATGTTACAATGGTATTAAAAACACTTGTAATACCAATAAATGTAACTAAGGCAATAAATCCATATAATAAGATTTTTACTGCTAAAATAATACGATTTGTTCTCTCCACACTCTGTTCAATATTTTCGTAATAAATTCCACCGACAATTCCTTCATCTTCGATATTTTCTACTTCTTTTTCAATATTTTTAAAATCCGTTCCATTCATATAAAGTAAATCTGTTGTCGCATAGGAATAACCACTCTCATCTAAACGAGAGACAAAACTTTGGTAAAATGATTCTGGACCAACAATGGTAAAATAACTTGGATCAGTTATCACATTTTGTAATCCATATGGCACAGTTTCAATCATCTTAATACGATTGATAGAATCTGCACAGATCTCTTTTTGATAGTTTCCACTATCGTTGTATTTATCACAGTACAATGTTAAATTAGAAATAGAATTTGGTTTTAAAATACGATTCGAATATGTCTTTCTAGTCGTTCCCATAACACTAGAAAAATTAACTTGATTTACTAAGAAAACAGTTCCATCTTCTTCGTTATAATCATCTAACAATTGTTGATAATCCGTTTCATCAATTGTTGCGACAATCACACCCATATCTAATTCATCGATAGATAGATCCATAATATTTTCCATCTGATTTTTATATTCTTCATAGTAATTTGATGCATCGATTTTTGTTGTAGTATATGTCCAATGAATTTCTTTACTCTGTTCTGGGCCTTCTACTTTCTTCAACCTAGAGAATATTGGTTTCATATCTTCATAAGTAGGTGCGGTAACAGAAATCATTGCATCGTATTCTGCATTTTGAAATGCCTTATCCGTTCCATATAAACCGTATTTTAATAATCCAGAAAATGTAATAAATAATACAATACTAATAAATAGAGAAACAACAGTGACACGGTATTTCTTACGGTTTCTTTTAATATTTTTTAAAGCAATATCTCCTTCAATTCCAAATAATTTACGAATTATTTTTGGCGTCTTTATTTTTTTCTTTTCAATTTTAATATCATCGTTTTGACGAATTGCTTCCATTGGCTGCATCTTTCCTGCTTTCCTTGCTGGCAAGTACGCAGATAAGAAGATTACAACAATCATGAATACAACTGGAACAATGATAAAAATTGGATAAATATAAAACGTAAATGGAATACTAAATAAATCAGGCGCTAAATTCATAACAATCTCTAAAGTGATCTTAATGCCAAGCATACCCGCCAATACACCAATTGGGATTCCAATAATGGCGACAATGAAAGCTTCTAAGAAAACTGTTTTCATCAATTGCGATTTCGTTGCACCAATACTTGCGAAAATACCAAATTGTTTCTTTCTTTCCATAACCGATATATGAAAAGAATTATAAATTACAATAATACATGCGATAGAAATTAAAGAGAGAATTACCCCCAATATAATAACCATTGTCGTATTGTAATTGCCATAACGGCTGTGACCTAAAGCAGAGAGATATTCTTGGTGATAAGTCATATTTTGATATAGGCCATCCCCTACTTCTTGTAATCCTAATTGTGAGGCAATATGTTCAGATTCATCATAAGTATCTCCTACATTTTTATAAGTAATATAAACATTAGAATTAGTTGTTTTTAAATTGCCACCAGTATATATGACATATAATTCACTATAATATGTCTGAGGATAAGCATCGAATTCATAGGTACCTACCATTTTGTAAGTCTTTGTCTCTTCTTCTTCAAACGTTTCATCTAAACTTCTCACTGTTTCATTTGTAAGTTCTCCATCTAAATATCTCTTTCCTAAACGAAGTGTAAGAGAATCTCCAATTTTTAAGTAAGGTTCATATTGTTTTAATAGTGTGTCAGGAACAAGAATCTCATTTGCTTTCGTTGGATATTTTCCTTTTACATTACGAAATGATTCGTGATAATTGTCGTCCATTCCTCTTAATAAGAAGAAAAAATCTTTTTCATATTTTTCTCCTAGAGCAAAACTAATATCACTCGTATAGGCATATTCTTTTACTTTGATATTATTTTCAATTAAAGATAAATCTTCTATTTTCACTTGGTCAAAACGAACATGATAATCTCCAGAATAAGTGACAATAGAGTCTACCATATTCTTCTGAGAACTTGAGAAAATAAGTCCAATCCCTACCATTAAAGCACAAGATAAAATAACTCCAATTAATGTGACAATCGTACGTTGTTTATTCATTTTTAATTCTTTCAACGTTAATTGATTTAATATTTTCAAAGTTACCTCACCTTCTCATCTTTTACGATTTTACCATCTTTAATTTCAATAATACGATCTGCAGTCAATGCAAGATTATAATCATGGGTAATCATAATAATTGTCTGTTTATATTTTTGATTGGAAAGACGAAGTAGTTTCATAATTTCTGCACTTGCTTTACTATCTAAGTTTCCAGTCGGTTCATCTGCTAATAATACTGCTGGATGATTCATTAATGCTCTTCCAATCGAAACACGTTGTTGTTCTCCCCCAGATAATTCATTTGGAAGATGATTTACTCTTTTTTCTAATCCTAATATTTGAATCAGTTCATTTAAATAATCTTCTTCTACTTTTTTTCCATCTAATAATACCGGAAGTGTCATATTTTCTTTCACATTTAAGATAGGAATTAAGTTATAAAATTGATAAATTAATCCTACTTGACGACGGCGGAAAATAGCAAGATTTGTTTCATTTAATTGATAAATATCTTCTCCCTCGACGTAAACTTTACCACTTGTTGGTTTATCTACGGCACCAATTAAATGAAGTAGTGTACTCTTCCCACTTCCACTGGCACCAACAATTGCGATAAACTCTCCCTTCTCAACCGAAAAACTCACATCATCAAGCGCTTTTACTAACGTTTTACCTATACCATAAGTTTTAGATAAGTGTTCTACTTTTAATATTTCCATATTCTCTTCCTTTCTATTTTAAATACTCAGAAAATGTAACATTTGCCTCGTGAATTGTACTCGCCAGATCACGCCCTGTATAACGGTATAATAAGAAATCTTCTTCTTGGAATTGAATAAAACCATATTGCCAAGCATGTTGTTGTAACCATTCTTGCATCTCTTGATTTTTTTCAACATCATCTGATCCAAAGCGAATCAATAATCCACTTTTCTCCTCATCTGTTCCATTTTCTTGGTACCCTGTTTGGGCAAGTAATTCAATATGATCACGCCCTGCACTTTTACTCATCTTTTTTAAGTCATCTTCTGCATCTTTGGCCACCACAATATTTTTATAGGTTACAAGAGCAGAATCATGACTTGCTTTTTCTACCACTGGAGTATCTTTTTTCTCACTTTTCTGAGCCATCCAGTATTCACTAAATCCTAAGATTCCAATCACTCCAACAATAATCGCAAGCATAATGAGTCTTTCATATTTATTATTTGTCATACTATCACCTACAACTTTAGTATAGTAAATAGATATGACTCTATCGTGACAAAAAGAGTGACAGAATTGTCACTTATACATCTACCTTATAGAAACGAATTGTAAACGTAGTTCCCTTTCCTTCTACACTATCTACCATAATTGTTCCATTTTCTTTTTGAATAATTGTCTTTGACATATTCAGTCCAATTCCTATTGATTCACTAGAAGAATTTTTTCCTTTATAAAATCGTTCAAAAATATGTGGTAAATCTTCTTTTGCAATACCAGAACCATTATCTTGAATTAAAAATTCTGTAAACAATGGATTATCCGTTATTTTAATAATAATCATTCCACCAACAGGCGTATGTTCATGGGCATTTTTTAAAAGATTGACAAATGCTTCCGTTGTCCATTTCTTATCTAATATTACCGTACTTTTTTTATCTCCGACAATCAATACTGTTTGTTTTTTTAACTCAATTGGAATATTAATAGGTTCTAAAGCTTGTTTTATCAGATCTTTGGTGTTCACCTTCTCTCTTTTGAAAGTAACTGTTCCTGCATCAATTCGAGACATTTTTAATAAAGTAGTAATTAACCATTCAATTCTTTCTAATTGAGTACGGTTTTTACTTAGTATTTCTTTTTTGCGATTTCCTCTCATCTTTCCATCACTTAATAAGTCATTCATCACATACATACTTGTAAGTGGAGTTCTTAATTGATGAGAAATATCCGACAATACACTTTCTAAATACTTTTGTTGTTCTAAAGCATGTTCTTTATCTTCTTTTAGTAAAACACTCATCTTATAAACGTCATTTTTGAGTGAACTTAAAATTCCATCTTCATAATCGCGAATATCGAGATTGTAATTTCCAGCTAATACTGCAAGTAAATATTGATCTAATTCTTTTAATTTACGATCTTGATTCCATTGATACCAGATATATGCGGCATTTAAAACACAGAATAAAATAGTAACAAAAATAACCTCTGAAATTAGTAAATTATTATGAGCTTTATCTAAATCTTGAAAGTACTTTAAATCTTCACTCGATAGATAACCATATTTTTCTAAAACATGAGTATCTATTTGATTAAAATCTGTCTCTTCATACAGTTTTATCACTTCTTCTTCTGTTGTTGGATGTTCTTCTATGACTCTTTTCAACAATGTTCCCTCACGCTCATAAATGTGTTTTTGATAAATATCAGTTGTCACATTGGTCATCAATACAGCAAATAAGATACATGAGAAGAATAACAACAACTCAAATATAATAAACTGTTTTCTTCTTTTTCCTAACATGGGTCACCCACTTTGTAACCTAATTTACGAACCGTTTGAATAATACGAGGATGATTGGGATCATCTTCAATCTTTTCACGAATTCTTTTAATATAAACAGTTAATGTATTATCATTGACATATTCTTCATTGACATCCCAAATATTAGCAAGAATACTCTCTCTTTTTAATACTTGATTGTAATTAAGTGCTAATGTAAGAAATATTTTATACTCTAAAGCCGTTAACATGACATCGACACCATTTTTAAACACTTTTGCTTGATGCATATCTAATACTACATTTCCAATTTGAATTGTATTATCCTGTTTCTTTCCACTACGACGTAATACTGTTTTAATACGTGATAACAACTCTCTTACTTTAAATGGTTTCGTAATATAGTCATCTGCACCCATATCGAGTCCCATTACAATCGATACTTCTTGATCATTCGCAGTTAGAAAAATAGTTGGAACCTCTTTTACTTTCTTCATCTCACGGTATAAATCAAACCCATTCCCATCTGGTAGGTTTAGATCTAGAAGGACAATATCAAATTTTGTCTTTGCAAATTTGTCAAACGCTTCTTTGGAAGTTCCAGCTTGATACACATCAAAATTTTCTTGTTCTAAGTAATATTTCAATCCAAAACGAATTGTTTCGTCATCTTCCACAATCAATAATTTCTGCATCGCAATCACTCCTACACCTATTATACTATATTTTCAAAAAAACAAATGACGATTTTGTAAGAAAAAAAGTGGTTTACTTAACCACAATTCCTAATAGTTGAGAAAGAGAAAGTGCCTGATTCGAACTGACAATTGCGCCCCTTATACTTTCTAAATCCGTTTTCATACCATCAATTTGATCTGTTGTAAAATCGACTCCATAGAGTGGAGTATGAAGTATCTCTAATGCTTCTAACTCACATTCTTTCAATATGAGTTTCTTACAAGTTGTATCTTGTAATATCATATTATAAAAAGAACAAGAATCGATTGTCACTTCTTTTAAAGTTGCGAAAGAAAAATTAACATAACGACCTACACAATTTTGGAATTTTACTTTTTTCAACGAACACATTCCAAAATCTGTTCCCACCATTTTACAATTATCAAACGTAACAGAATGAATTGCTGGACCAGTAAAAGTCGTATCTTGATTCCATATTACATTCGAAAAATCACAGTTTTTAAAAACAACATCATAACAAGAAATATTTTCAAAATGTGCATCTGTAAATTCTATTTTTTCAAAATAACAATGATTACATTCTGATACACCAGAAAAGTCAAATTCTTTTTCGACACATTTACATGACTCTAATATCTCGTCTTCTATTTTTTCTAAATCGTTTAAACATTCTCTTTTCATGACTGACTTAATTCTCCATCATAATCGTCCATTCCACCAATTTCATAGACATTTTTATACCCGAGGGATGCTAATTTCGCACTGGCTTGAACACTGCGATTTCCACTCTCACAATAGACAAGTATTTTTTGGTTATAGTCTTTTAATCTTGCAACCACAGTACCATCTATCGCATGTAGTGGAATATTTATCGCACCTTTTATATGCCCTGTTTGATACTCTTCTTCTGTTCTAACATCTAAAATAATAGTATCTTCTTCTTTCATATATTCTTCTGCTACATCCATAGAAATATGCGTATAACCCGCATTCGTTTTTTCAATCACATTCTTTTCTTCACATCCTGTAGTAAACAATAAAATCATTGCAAAAATAAGTACAAACTTTTTCATAATTTCCCTACTTTCCTCATCCATCATATCAATTTCAAATAGAAAAGGCAATCTTTTTTAAAAGAAAAATCCAGGGAGATTATTTCTTCCTAGATTTTATTTTTATTCTATGATATATGGATTTGCTTTTGTACCATTTCCACTAATAATTCTAATGCTAGAAGATAAGAACAATGTAGGACGTACACCACGATCCGCAGTCTTTGCTGCACGTGTATATTGAACTGTATCTCCCTCAAAATGTATTACAGGCCAAACATCACCTGTCAGTGGAAACTCCGCACCTAAAAATTCATCATAATAACCATTGATCGTCCAATAAGATGTATTTCCTACCATCTCATCTACAAAATAATTATCTGTACAATTTATAAATGTATCACCTTGCGATGCGGAAGTACATAACGGATTTAAACTAGCTCTCAAATAATCTGTCATATTAGGAAGTCCAATATGACCAGTCCATTGGTATGCTTTCTCATTTTCTAAATTGTCGGCAATATCATTTTCCCTATTCATATCTACTATTACTCCGCCAATATTAAATGAATGAACTTGCATTTGTGATTTTGCCACAAAAGTTAGACTATTATAATATTCTCCATTTAAATATTTTGCCAAGCTAGAATCTTCTGTCACCGTTCCGCTTTGATTTGCTAATGTATATGTTCCCGATACAGCCCCATAGACATTACATCCATTAGCCTCAGACAATGTACAATAAGTATTATTTGTGACAGGTCGATAATTTGCTTCATCGAATGCTCTATTTTCTAATACTTCATCTCTAATAATTTTATATGTTCCATCTGTTTCTTTCGCTATGATTCTCCAT
>ERZ1643251.2864-NODE-2864-length-16818-cov-8.921792_pt1 | contig 16818 bp, 15 predicted proteins | sample MGYA00579261_ERZ1643251 | MGnify/ENA primary metagenome ERZ1643251 (study PRJEB29033, sample SAMEA4952267) | chicken gut metagenome | biome: Broiler Chicken; feature: Gastrointestinal Tract; material: Caecum | place: Ireland | collected 2018 | study: Broiler...
CTTTCAGCACTTCCGGATCTGCCTTTTTGCAGAAAGTTCCGGCCCAGGGGGTTTCTGCTGTCATTTCACCTTTTTCGTCTACCAGCTGCAGCACAGGAAGGTCATATTTCTTTCCAACTTTATTATCGTCTTCACCGAAAGCCGGAGCAATATGAACTACACCGGTACCGTCGGTAAGAGTTACATAAGTATCGCATACTACATAATAGGCTTTTTTGTTTAATTCTTTGAAGTTATACAAAGGCTCATACTCTTTGTATTCCAGATCTGTTCCCTTATAAGTTTCCAGAACTTCATAGGCCGGCGTTCCCTCTTCTCTTTCCAGAGAGCCCAGAACGGTATCCAGAAGGGCAGTTGCCATATAGTAAGTATATCCGTCTGCAGCCTTAACCTTTGCATATTCCTCATCAGGGTTTACGCAGAGGGCAACGTTAGAGGGCAGAGTCCATGGAGTTGTGGTCCATGCCAGGATATAAGCCTCCTCTCCCTTTACCTTAAAGCGGGCAATGGCGGAGCGTTCTTTCACATCTTTATATCCCTGTGCCACTTCCTGTGCAGACAGAGGGGTACCGCAGCGAGGACAGTAAGGCACGATCTTATGGCCTTTATATAAAAGTCCCTTGTTCCAGATTTCTTTCAGGGCCCACCATTCGGATTCGATATAATCGTCATGGTAGGTTACATAAGGATTATCCATATCCGCCCAGAAACCAACAGTGGAAGAAAAATCTTCCCACATGCCTTTGTATTTCCAGACGCTTTCCTTACACTGGTCGATAAAAGGGATCAGGCCATATTCTTCTATCTGTTCTTTGCCGTCCAGTCCCAGCTTTTTCTCCACTTCCAGCTCTACCGGCAGTCCGTGGGTATCCCATCCGGCCTTTCTGGGAACCATATAGCCTTTCATGGCCCGGTATCTGGGGATCATATCCTTGATAACGCGGGTAAGCACATGGCCAATATGAGGTTTTCCATTGGCGGTAGGCGGTCCGTCATAGAAGGTATAGGTAGGACCTTCTTTACGGTTTTCCATACTCTTTTTGAAAATGTCATTGTCTTTCCAGAACTTTTCTACTTCTTTCTCCCGTTCTACAAAGTTGAGGTCTGTAGTAACTTTCTGATACATAGCTTTTCTCCTTTCCAAAATTCAAAATATTTTACAAAGGCGTTTCTATTCTTTCCTTTTGAACCGGAAATATATAGAAAAGGCTTCCGTCCTGTAACAGGACGAAAGCCTTATTGCGCTGTCGTTATACCACCTCTTACATCATACGAAGCATACGCCTTTATATGTGTCCCCGGTAACGTGGGGAAACCGGCCTCTCCTACTTAATTCAGATGGCAACTCCGGAGTGATTTTCTTTGGCCCCTACTCGTACCGGGATTCCACCCTCCCCGGCTCTCTGGAACTTTGGACTGGTCAAATACTGTCTCCATCTCTGTTTTTGTCAAGTACGGAATTATTATACTGAGTCTTTTGACCGGTTGTCAAGGGGTTTTGAAAAGAACGACAGTGATTAGCCATCTCATCTGCAAATGGCTGGACAGAGATAAAAAACACAGGTAACCAGCCTATGGCTTAAGCCACCATAAAAACGGCAGAGAAAACCCCGGAGGTTGCGTCTCCGGGGTTTTCGTCGGTGTCCAACATGGATACCTCATATCTCTTAGCCTATCGGCATTATAGCATATGTGTTTTCTATTTGCAATATGCAGATGATCCTCTTTTTACAGCTCCTTCAAATCTGTTTTATTCCGCATTTTGTACAAAAAACTGCGTCTGTCGAAATTTCACACCCGCAATTAATGCATGGTTTAGTCTCTATTTTTTGTATATCACTGTTACTGTCTTCTGGTTGAGAGATTTTAGTACCGCACCCTGAGCAAAATAATGTACCATCATTTAGAGCTTGCCCACACACCGGACAAGTTTTTATATTCTCAATAGTACTGATAGATTTATGAAGTTCCTCTATCCTTTGGCTGCTCTTTGTGATCATTTCAATTAATTCCTGTAATTCAGGAAGCGCTTCCCTTCCCTTTAAATCATAGTATTCTCTTCCCAAATTCGTATAATAACTATCCCTTTTCTTCTGCTCATCTAAAATTTGTGCTTTTAATCCTGTAATATCTGCTATGCCTTTAGCCTTCTGTACCATTGTGTGGCTTGTTGCAGTTATTTTCCCAATATTATCAAATACTTGTTTCATTCATACTACCATCTTGTTTCTGATAATTTATATAATCCGTCTCTCCTTCTCGCTGACTTGTTTGCAAATTATGCTGTGGATTTACTCGCCCAATTATTTCATGTTTCAACAGACTATTTGCTTGGACTCTCCAGTCACACTTCAATGGATATTTCTCATCTTACAGATAAAGAAATTCAACTGGTATATGATCTCGTAGAATATTTTCGCAGTCAGCATTAACGTTGATATAGTATTCAAAATCACTGGTAATGCAACACTTGTCCCCTGACTCATTGACCACAGAAATAAAAAATAGCGTTAAGTTGCAGATTCCAGCTCTAAAACTTAACACTATTTTTTATCATTTCTTTTTGAGACTCTTATGATTTTAGTTGCCCTTCACCTCAGGATTTTTTACATTATAAGGCATTTTCCCGCTGAAAAACTCATCAATACAGTCTGCGATGATCACCTGTGAGCGATGCTCGCTTTCCAGTGAAGCAGCTCCCATATGCGAGGTAACAAAAACATTTTCCATTTGGAGAAGAGGATTGTCTTTCTTGGGCGGTTCCTGGCAGAGAACGTCCAGGCCCGCCCCGGCGATCTGTCCGGTTTTCAGGGCTTCTATTAAGTCCTCCTCATTGATGACGCCGCCTCTGCAGGTATTGATAAGATATGCGGATTTTTTCATCAAGGCAAATTTTTCCTTATTAATACTGCCCTGGGTTTCTTCCGTCAGCGGTATATGCAGACTTACAATATCGCTGTTTTTAAAGATCTCATCCTGGTTTTCTACGAAAGTAACGCCCCACTTTTCAGAATCCTTATCCTGGATATAAGCGTCGTATACCAGAACTTTCACATCAAAGCCTTTCATCATCCGGACAAGCTGCTTTCCGATATGTCCAAATCCCAAAAGTCCTACAGTTTTGCCATCTAATTCTGTTCCTGTGATAGTAGAAGGCCAGATTCCTTTTCTCACGCCTTCCACACAATGGGCAAATCTCCGTCCTACATTCAGGATATGAAGCATAGCAGTCTCGGCAACCGCCGCTGAATTCGCTCCCGGCACATTTCCCACAGGGATCCCTGCTCTGGTTGCCGCGGGAATATCAATGTTATCGGTTCCTGCCCCATATCTTACAATATACTGAACTTTATCCTTTACTGCTTCCAGAGTCCGTTCATTCCAGGGCTCCCAGGTGCTGATAACCGCATCTGCTTTTTTTCCTATTTCTATGGTTTTCTCTTCATCGCCTGTATCGATGGGACATTTGATAAATTCATAGCCGCTTTCTGCAAACCGCTTATCCAGATAAGTCACGTCTACTTTATTTTCATCTAAATTCAGCCATACTGTTTTTTTCATAATGCTTCCAGCCTTTCTCCTACTCTACGGTTCCCTGTACTTCTTCGATTGCAGAAATAGCTCCTGCAATAGCTCCATCTGCGTCCTCCGCTCCGGTCACTACCTGATTAAGCATTTTTGACATTGGGAATGTGAACATATTTTTTGCTGCTATTGCTCTTCCCTGAATACTTTCAACCGGATATCCATAATATCCCAATGCATTTTCTGCATAGCTGACTACCTGCGCATTAATTCCTTCTGCCCAAATGCCATTTCCTACAGAATCCTGGAATACCGGCGCATATACAGGAGCCGTGATCTCCAGATATTCGTTGTACCACTCATCGTCCATACAGTATCTGATCAGGTCCTTGGCAAGATCTACATTTTTGCAGCCTTCCATGATAGATAAACCTGCGGCAAATCCCATAGTTGTATTATTATCACTGCCCGCCGGAAGGTTCACTACTTCTGTATTTTCCAAAAGTTCCTTATTTGCCTCATCTGTGGCCATAGTATTGTATAATGTCGGTGCGTTGAACACAATGCCTGACTCTCCCATAAGATAAGAAGTATTATTTCCGCCGGAATCCCAGGTAGATGCTGCTGGCGGGATCACCTCTTTATCATAAAGCTCTTTGTACTTCTCCAGCCATTCTTTTGCCGCATCATTGTCTAAGGTAATATTGCCATCTTTATCAAAAACATAGCCTCCCTGATTCCACATGATCATGCGGAACATATTTTCTGCGTCTTCATCTGTAGGTCCGCAGCCCATACCAAGTCCGTAAAATCCATTGTCAGGATCAGAAATTTTCTCGGCCACCTCAAATACTTCATCCCATGTCTGTGGAACCTCCGTGATTCCAGCTTCTTCCAGTTTATCTTTTCTGATGAACATCATCGTCGAAGAACTGGTCATAGGTACGAAATAATTTTTGCCCTCAATCTTGCTTCCTTCATAAATAGACTGCATATAAGGCCGTTCTGCATTAATTTCATCTACCAGGTCTGTCACGTCCATATAGGGATTGCTTGGGTAATAGTTGACTACCTTTGTCACTGCTCCGGTAGTGATATCCGGTATATTACTTCCGGCCTCAATAGCTGCATTCAGCTTTGTCACAAAATCTGTAGCGGAAATAAACTCATAGTTCACATTTACGTCGTTCTCTTCGGCAAAACTCTTAATCCTTTCTTCCATAGCCGTATTGGCTTCATCGCTGAAAACCTTCTCGATCCAGACTGTCAGGGATTTTGAATCCGCTTTTGCTCCGCCGTCGCCTTCTCCGCTTCCGCCGCACGCTCCCAGTGAAGCTGCCATAAGGGCGGCCATTCCTAATGCTGCAACTTTTTTAAGTTTCATATGAATCCTCCTTTTAATATAAATAATTTTATAATAGTTTCCTTTAATAATCTTTCTACCGTATCAGCCTTTTACGCCTCCTGCTGTCTGTCCGCCTACCAGAGAGCTGTTCGCCAGTATGTAAATGATCAGGATCGGCACGCTGGCCAGGATCGCACCGGCCATCAACTGATCCCAGGGATACATATCGCCGAAGATCAGTCCGGAGATCACCAGAGGGAAGGTCTGCATAGAAGTCTTTGTAATGTTTACCAATGCATAGAGATATTCTCCCCAGCACATTGCAAATGCAAAGATCGTCGTAGAAATAATCCCCGGCAGTGCCAGCGGAAATACGATCTGATACATTACACGGAGCCTTCCGCAGCCGTCTACAATAGCCGCTTCATCCAGATCATATGGGATTGAGGAAATATGGGGGATCAGCACCCACGCCACATATGGAAGAGTGAACGTAGGATAGATCAGCATCAGTCCCAGAATATTGTCCGTCAGTCCGCAATTCGCAACTAGTATATATAACGGAATATACAGGATAGAAGTAGGAAGCAGGTATGTAAACAAAATCGCTTTGGAAAATGTACGTTTTCCTCTGAACTTAATCCTGGCAATGGCATATGCTGCAGGATATGCGATCACTATAGAGAAAAGGGAAACAAAGATCGCTACGATCAGACTGTTTCGGATACCTGTCAAAAAGTTTGTTTCTGTCAGCAGATATTTGTACGCATCCAGGCTGGGATGCTGAGGAATTAATGTGGGAACTTTGCTGTAAATTTCTGCCTGTCCTTTTAAGGAGGTATTCAGCATCCAGTAAATAGGCGCTAAGGCCACGATCAGACAGAGGATAATGAATAACCGGCTTAAAATTTTCACACTTTTTTTCTGTTTCATTCTGATTTCCTCCTTCTGTTAATCTTCTTTTGCGATCATTCTTCTGGTCAGCAGGCTGATCAGTATAAGCAGAACCGGCATAGCCAGGATAGAAACTGCAATACCTTTTCCTAACATCATGCTCTTCATTGCCGTCTGATAGCTGAATACGTTCATAACTTCTGTGGCTCCGTTAGGACCGCCGCCTGTCAGCAGCCATACAGATTCAAATTCATTCAGCGTCCATATAGTAGACATTAAAGTCGATAACAAAATAACATCTTTGATCTCCGGTAAAGTGATGTACCAGAATCTCTGCCACATGTTTGCCCCGTCAATGGCAGCCGCCTCATATCCATCCTGAGAGATCGTCTGAAGCTTAGCAAGGATAGAGACCCCAAAAAATGGAGTACCTCTCCATATATTCGCTATAATAACCGTAGCCATGGCTAAGCCGGCGGATCCAAACCATATCAGGTCTTTATCAATAATATGAAGAGATTTCAGAAGATAATTTGCAATGCCTCCTGTAGAGCTGAATATCCATCTCCAGTTCAATACTGCTACGATATTGGGCAGAGTCCACGGAATCATCAATAATGCTCTTACAATATTTCTTCCTTTAAATTTGATATTAAGAGCTAAAGCCATTAAAATACCAAAAAAACATTTTCCTATAATTGAAAAGAAAGTAAATACCAGTGTGTTGATGATAGATCTCCGGTATTCCGGATCTGCCAGGAGATTTATATAATTGTCCAGTCCTATAAAGGTTGCGCTGCCTCCTATTGTTTTGTTTGTAAAACTCATCCATATCCCCCAGATAATAGGGCCAAGTAAGACACATGCCAGATAGATAATAAGAGGCGCATTGATCGCATAGGCAAATTTCGTGTTTTTCTTGTTCATAGATTCTTCTCCTTTCCTGATTTTTTTCTCCGAATCTTTTTCTAAACTATAACAACTATTTAAACTTTTTTCAATTATATTTCATATTTTAGAAAGTACTTTCCATCTTTATATTATCTGTATATTTCTTTACCTTTTTACTCACCTATTTTTATGTACTTTTCACAATTACTGTGAATGTTTTTTCTATATATCTCCGTTATATTGAATTTATTTTCTATTTTTTTATAATATAGATATCAAATATTTCTTAGAAAGGAGGAGGATCATGGATCCTATGAAAAACCCTCGGATCATCTCCCTGCGCAGCCATCTGATCGTCTCCTGCCAGGCGCTTTCAAATGAGCCTCTGCATTCTTCTTATATAATGGGACGTATGGCGGCAGCCGCCCTGGAAGGAGGCGCAGCCGGGATCCGCGCAAATACTCCGGAAGACATTATAGAAATTAAAAAGAATGTATCTCTGCCTGTGATCGGGATCATAAAACGAGATTACCCAGACAGCAGCGTATACATAACCCCTACTTTAAAAGAAGTAGATGAACTGATGCCTGCACATCCTGAGATCATCGCTTTAGACGCAACTCCAAGACCCCGTCCTAACGGACTTTCTCTGGAAGAACTTTACCGCCAGATACGAAATAAATACCCCGAGCAGCTTCTGATGGCAGATTGTTCTACAATAGAAGAAGCTCTCGCCGCTGATAAACTCGGCTTCGATTTTATAGGTACTACGCTGGTAGGATATACAGAAGAAAGCCAGGGAGACAGAATTGAACACAACGACTTTGAAATCATACGCCGGATACTCAAAGAAGTCTCTCATCCGGTAATTGCAGAGGGAAATATTGATACTCCCGAAAAAGCCCGCCGGGTCATCGATCTTGGCTGCTACAGCGTTGTCGTCGGTTCTATTATCACCAGACCGCAACTGATCACCAAGCGCTTTGCCGAAGCTTTAGAGAAATGTTCTTAGGCAATAGATGAAATAAAAATATAAGGAGGAAAATATAATGAGTAATCCAAAATATCAGGGAATCTTCCCGGCTTTTTATGCCTGCTATGACGAGAAGGGAGAAGTAAGTCCTGAAAGAGTACGCAGTCTCACGAAATATTTTATTGAGAAAGGCGTAAAAGGCGTTTATGTATGCGGTTCTTCAGGCGAATGTATCTATCAGAGTGTGGAAGATCGGAAGATCACATTGGAAAATGTAATGAAGGAAGCCAAAGGAAAACTTACCGTTATCGCTCATGTTGCCTGCAACAATACAAAAGACAGCATGGAACTGGCCCGTCACGCAGAAAGCCTGGGGGTAGACGCTATTGCTGCGATCCCGCCTATTTACTTCCGTCTTCCTGAATATTCTATCGCTGCATACTGGAACAGTATCAGCTCCGCTGCACCAAACACAGACTTTATCATCTACAATATTCCTCAGCTTGCAGGCACCGCCCTTACCCAAAGCCTTCTTCATGAAATGCTGAAAAATCCTCAGGTAAAAGGCGTGAAAAACTCCTCTATGCCTGTACAGGATATTCAGATCTTTAAATCCCTGGGCGGCGAAGATTTTACCGTATTTAACGGTCCGGACGAACAGCTGATCAGCGGACGGATCATGGGCGCCGACGGAGGTATCGGCGGTACCTATGGAGCTATGCCGGAACTGATCCTGAAAGAAAATGAATGGATCAACGAGGGAAGGCTGGAAGAAGCGAAGAAACTCCAATATGATGTAAACTCTATCATTTACAAACTCTGCTCCGGACATGGAAATATGTACGCAATGATCAAAGAAGTACTTCGGATAAACGGCTCTCTGGATATCGGGGGTGTCCGCGAACCGCTGACAAATCTGATACCTTCCGATATCCCCATCGCCCGGGAAGCTGCAGATATGATCAAAAACGCCATCGAAAAATATTGCCGCTAAAGAACAGGCAGCACAGGAGGAACATAGATGAAAACTTATCTTTGTATTGATATCGGCGGAACCTCTGTTAAATATGGAGTATATTCCGAAAATTCCGGTTTTTTAATGGACAGCTCCTTCCCTACCCAGGCATGGCTGGGCGGCCCTTCCATCATCACCCGGGCTGTGGAGCTTACGTCACGACTTTTAAAAGAGTATAAGGATATATACGGGATCTGCATCTCCACAGCTGGCATGGTAGACTGCGATGCAGGCTCCATCACCTATGCCTCCTCATTGATTCCTGAATATACAGGAACTCCTGTTAAAGCTATCTTTGAGCAGCAGTTTGGGCTCCCCTGTGAAGTTGAAAATGACGTCAACTGCGCTGCTCTCGCAGAATATTTCGCCGGTGCTGCCAAAGGCGCTTCCTCTTGTCTCTGTCTTACTATTGGCACAGGTATCGGAGGCGCCTTTGTTGAAAAAGGCCGTGTATTTCATGGTTTTTCCGGCAGCGGCTGTGAGGTCGGCTATATGCTGCTGCCCGGCGGCGCTTTTCAGGATATGGCCGCCGCCAGTGTCCTTGTCCGAAACGCGGAAAAAAGAAAGAAGCTTTCCCCGGGTTCTCTTACCGGAAAAAAGATTTTTGATCTTGCCCGAAATGGAGATACAGATTGTATAGAAGAGATTGACCGGATGACCAACTGTCTCGGTATGGGTATCGCAAATATCTGTTATGTATTGAATCCTGAAATCGTCGTACTCGGCGGAGGAATTATGGTGCAAAAACAGATGTTATATGATAAAATCAGAGTGGCTGTAGATAAATATTTGCTCCATTCTATTGCCGAGAAAACTACGCTTAAATTCGCTCAAAATCAAAATCGTGCGGGAATGTTAGGTGCTTTTTATCATTTTAAAGCCAGAAAGAGGGAAACTGAACTATATGTCTAACTATAAAAAAAGTATCGTACCGCAGATTGAAGCAATTTATGCGTCTCTGTCGCCTACGGAAAAAAACATAGCGGATTTTTTCATTCACAATCACCAGTGCATGGACTTTTCGGCAAAAAATATTTCTTCTTTACTTTTTGTATCCGAACCGTCTCTTTCCAGATTTGCAAAAAAATGCGGATATAAAGGCTATCGTGAGTTTGTATTCTACTATAAGGAAGGGTTAAGTGAAAAGGTCACTCCTTTGATCACAGATAATTCTACCACCCAGGTTTTAGATACCTATCAGGAGCTTTTAAATAAAAGCTATGCATTAGTAGATAACGCCCAGTTAAACAGGATCTGTGAAATTTTTGCAAAGCAGAAAAGATTTTACGTATATGGAAAGGGCAGTTCCGGATTAGCCGCTCAGGAGATGAAACTCCGCTTTATGCGTATCGGCTTAAACATAGAGGCCATCTCCGACAACCATGTAATGAAGATGAATTCCGTACTGTTAGACGATACTTGTGTAGTGATCGGGATCAGTATCAGCAGCAAAACTCCTGAGGTCATGACGTCTTTAAAGGCGGCAAAAGCAGCCGGCGCCATTGTCATACTGATGACTTCTCACAGAGAGCCCCAGCAGTTTGAATTTTGTGATGAAGTTGTGCTGCTTGCGTTACGTGAAAACCTGGAAAACGGGAAAGCCATTTCCCCCCAGTTCCCAATCCTTATCATGCTGGATATCTTCTACTCGCATTTTCTGAACTACGACACCCAGCGTAAAGAGATGCTCCATGACTATACCTTGAATGTTCTAAGTCATTCATAACTTTATTTATAACAGGCGAAAGGAGAACAGATTATCACAATAATCTGTTAAATTTTAAAATGATCTGTAAACGTATTCCTATACAGACAGATGGCTCCGCAGCGGATACCCATCTGGACACTTATATCCTGGAAGATTATATAAATGCCAAAACCGACTGGACCCGTCCTTTGGTGGTGATCCTCCCCGGCGGCTCTTATGCCATGACTTCAAACAGAGAGGCCGAACCGGTAGCGCTTCAGATAAACAGCATCGGCTATCATGCTGCGATTCTTCGGTATTCCTGCGCACCGGCCACTTATCCTACGTCCCTCCATGAACTTGCTTTATCCGTCAAATATCTTAGAGAGCACGCTGCACAGTGGCATATCAATCCTGACAAGATTATCATCATGGGATTTTCTGCCGGAGGACATCTGGCTGCCAGTTACGGCGTGTTCTGGCAGGAAAAGCATATGGCAGACGCCGCCGGATGCAGCAGCGGCTGCCTCAAGCCTCAGGGACTTGTTCTCTGCTATCCGGTGATCAGTTCCGAAGATTCCATTGCCCATACCGAAAGTATCCAAAACCTTCTGGGAAATTCTTATGAACGCCTGAAAGAAAAAATGTCCCTGGAAAATCAGGTAACGGATCTTGTTCCCCCTGCTTTTCTGTGGCATACTTTTTCGGATGATACCGTGCCGTTCTGGAATTCCTTCCGTTTTGCAGAAGCTTTAGGGAAAGCCGGAATCCCTGTAGAATATCATCTGTACCCATGTGGTATGCATGGTCTGAGTCTGGCAACTGAAAGCATCTGCAATGGAGACCCAAACACTATAGAAGAAAGCTGCCAGAGCTGGATAAGGCTCCTTCAGTCCTGGCTGATGCATACTTTCGGACTTTAAATTCTTATAATCTTATACAAAAAGAAGAAAACTGCCTCAGCACTTGTATTGCGGGGCAGTTTTCTTCTTTTATACATTGCTATAAATAAAAAAATCGCATATAATAATTCAAGAAAATCCAAAAGCAATGAACGAAAGAGGATACTTATAATATGAAAGCCAAAAAGCAAAAAGCCGCCGTCCTGCTGCTGACTGCGGTCTTATCTATGAATCTGCAGACGGTCTGCCTCCTGGCGGCTGCTCCTGACGCCCGGGCCGCTGTGCATGTACAGGAAAACAGCCCGGAAGCTCCCGAAGCCCAGGAACCGGCCATGCCCGAAAGCTACGAATGGGAAATTCAGTCCAACGATATTGCCGGATGGCCTCAGGGCCCGAAGATTATTGCTGAAACAGGAATCGTCATGGACCTGGACACCGGAGAAATCCTATATGCCAAAGGCATTGACGAAAAACGGGCGCCTGCCAGTATTACAAAGATCATGACTGCTATGCTGGGCATTGAAAAGGTTCCCCTGGACACAGAGATCACATTTACCGACGAGGTAAACAATATCGAGCCAGGAAGCACTCATATCGGCATTAAGCCAGGGGAAACTCTGTCTATGGAGGAGAGTCTTTATGGTATCCTCCTGGGCTCTGCCAATGAAGTTTCTTCCGGAGTGGCAGAATATATCGGCGGGACCGTCCAGGCATTTGTAGATATGATGAACCAGAGGGCCCAGGAGCTGGGATGCAAGAATACCCATTTTGTCAATGCCAATGGTCTGTATGCCGATGACCACTATACCACAGCCAGAGACATGGCTCTCATCGCCCAGGCTGCATTTCAGAATGAAACTTTCCGGAATATTATCAAAACCCCATACTATATCATTCCCCCCACAAATATTACAGCGGAAGAGCGCTGGATCAACAATCATCATCAGATGATCCAAGAGGGGGAGCATTATTATGAAGGATGCCTTGGGGGCAAAACCGGATATACAGTAAAAGCCGGAAATACTCTGGTGACTTATGCGGAAAGAAATTCCATGCGCCTTGTCTGTGTTGTTTTAAAAGGTACTACGGAATATTATAATGACACGAAAAATCTTCTGGATTACGGTTTCAATAATTTTGAAAAACTAAAGCTTTCATCGGAGATTCTGGCTGAGTCAGATTCCCTGGCTTCTTATCTGAAAGACCAGGGCCTGCTGGACGCTGCAGTAGAGAACTCTTCTGCAGATGTTCCCGTAAATCCCTCTCAGGATATTACCTGCCAGGCGGAAATTGAAAATAACATGCTGAATCTGGACTTCTATTATGGGGATACCCTTCTGAGCAGTTACAGTCAGGAGGCTTCCCAGGAAATCCTGACAGCAGCTCAGACCTATGACCTGCAGCAAAGACAAAGCCAGCAGGCCGCTGACAGCCAGCCTGCATCTACAGAAACAGAAAAAGACTCCAGCAGTTCTTCTTCCACTGTAAATCATAACTCTCTGGATGGATTTTTCCAGGAAGCCCTGTCTATTTTCCAGGGACTCCCCAGTTGGAAGTATCCTGCTCTGGGGCTTCTGGCCGGTGCATTTATTTTCTATATCGTACTCTTGATCATTAAAATCCGCCGGGCTTTCAGTTCTAAAAAACATAAAAAGTCCCGGAAGAAGAAAAAAAGTTAAATGTTTTACACTCCAAGGAGATTTGACAGATGAGAATAACTTATATTGGTCACAGCGGTTTTCTGGCAGAATTTTCCCATTGCTGCTGTCTCTTTGATTATTACCAGGGAGAAATTCCTGCAACAGATGAAGACAAGCCTCTTTTTGTCTTTGTCTCTCACCGGCATCAGGACCATTTTAATCCGAAAATTTTTCATATCACCGGGCCAAAAAAAATTCATTACATCCTCTCCTCCGATACCAGACGGTACATGAGAGATCATATGGACTTATCTGGCCTGCATTTTATGAAAGCTGAGGAATCTCTTACCTTGACCTGGAATGGCGCCACCTGTTCTATGACTGTAAAAACCCTCCATTCCACAGACTGCGGTGTAGCTTTTCTGATACACACAGAAGACAAAAACATTTATCATGCTGGGGATTTAAACTGGTGGGTATGGCCGGGGGAATCGAAACAATACAATAACAATATGACAGCAAATTTCAAAAAGTATACCGAACCACTGAAAGGCCTGGAGCTTTTTGCCGCGTTCCTGCCTCTGGACCCCAGGCAGGAAGAATGGTACGATAAGGGATTTTCTTATATACTGGAAAACACCAGAACCAGATACGCTTTTCCCATGCACTTCTGGAAAGATTTCTCCGTTATTCCAAAATATCTTTCCACTCCCACTGGGAAAGCCCATAAAAATGAGATCATGATTCTAGAAAAGGAAGGACAAATTATGAACTGTCCAGAAGACAAGGAGGACAAATAAATGAAGTTTCAGATGATCCACGAAAACTATAACGTAAGAGATTTAGACCGTTCTCTGGCATTCTACGAAAAAGCCCTTGGTCTGAAAGAAAAACGCCGCACAGAGGCAAAAGATGGCTCCTTTATCATTGTGTATCTTGGAAATGACACTACAGATTTTGAGCTGGAGCTTACCTGGCTCCGGGACTTTGACAGAGATTACAATCTGGGAGACTGTGAGTTCCATCTGGCTTTCCGTACTGCTGATTTCGACCAGGCCCACAAACTTCATGAAGAGATGGGATGCATCTGCTTTGAGAATCCGGATATGGGAATTTATTTCATTAAAGACCCTGATGGATACTGGCTGGAGATTGTGCCAGAGAGATAAAAAAGTGGCCTGACCCGCGAACTTCTCAGTCGGGTCAGACCGCTTTTATTTTCTTACTTTACAGATAATTTAAATAATTTTGCATCATGGGCCTTCAGTGTTACCGTAATGTTCGTCTCCACTTCTCCCAGATTTCTTCTCTCCCACATATCACGGAGAGCTGCTTTTCCCTCTATTCCCAGCTTTTCCAGGTTCACGCTGAACCGCTCCTCCCAGTCTGCTGTATTAAAGACTGCGGCATATATATTTCCTTCGATTTGATCCTCTGCTTTCCACAGGATCAAATCGAAGGAACGGAGTACCTGTCTGGCATTTTTTCCTTTTTTCAACAGACTCAGAACCTCCGGATTGGTCACCAGGCTCTTTGTCCAGGAATCCATATCTGTCAATTCACATCCCAACATAAGGGGAGAGCGGAAAATGCACCACAGAGTCAGCATTGTTCTCTGCTCTTCTTTTGACAGCAGGGTCTGGCGTTCTCCCAGCCCATGCTCGCAGCCTTTAATAGACAGATGTCCTAAGGGCAGCATGTCACAGTCTGGAAAACAGCCTGGGGCCACATAAGGGCTCCACTCATGGCATCGGTCAAACATCTCCATAATGTCCGTCCACCGGTCCCAGAAATCATTTGTGATTCTCCACATATTGGCATTCCTGCTCAGATGCTCTGCCTTATCCAGCATGGCCGGTCCGGGAGAAAGGCTTAGGACTATAGGCCGTCCGCAGGTATCAATAGCTGCCCGAAGCATTTCTATCTCGTCTCCTCCGTAGGCAATAGTGCTCTCATCATTTGGTCTGCCATACTTTACGCAGATATCATCTACTTTGATAAAATCCACTCCCCAGGAAGCATAAAGCTCGATAATAGAATTATAATATTCCTGGGCTCCCGGTTTTGTAGTGTCCACACCGTACATATCTGTGTTCCAGCAGCAGATAGAGAAAGGATGGGCGATATCCCTGGCCGTATAGGGCGTCCCCTTTACAGGTGTATTTTTCGCCACTGCCTGGCGGGGAATTCCTCTCATAATATGGATGCCGAATTTTAATCCTTTTTCATGGATATAATCTGCAATCTTTTTAAAGCCGCCTTCTGCCGCTGAAGGAAAACGATTTGGAGCGGGAACAGCTCTTCCGTATTCATCCATACAGATATCTGCAAATTTCCGGTAGTGGCTGGAATCAGCCGCCGGCTCATACCACTGTATGTCGCAGACTATGTACTCCCATCCAAACTCCTTTAAGTTTTCTGCCATATAATCTGCATTCTGCAGAAGCTCCTTTTCCGTTACTGCCGCCCCATAGCAGTCCCAGCTGTTCCAGCCCATAGGGGGCGTAAGGGCAAATTCATTTTTATTCACCTGATGTTCCTCCTGCTTCTTAAAGTACTTTCCGTTATTTTAATGTAAATTTGAAAAGCCGTCCACAAGTTTCCTGAGGCATAGCTATCTTCAGCTCTCCATTTTCCAGACAATAACTGCAGTCTTCCTCTTTGGGATAAATTACAGAAACTGCCTCTACCTGGTCCGCAAAATCAATAGGAATGCTTCCCTCTCTGGCATGAGGCATAAACACAGCAAGGTAAGTGTTCTTATCCCCTTTTAATCCATAGGCCAGCACAGAATCTCTCACATCACAGAATCCCAATGGGAAGAAGGGCACCGCCTCTTTAATCTCTCCGCGTATCTGTTTATATAAATCTATGCCTTCTTTCATAAGCTCCAGATTGCTGCCGCTCATTTTCCACACCATGCCGCTGACATAGGGGCGGAGAAGCAGTCCGTTTACCATATTATAAATCGTGTGCTCTCTGTCATCTTCATAGGGATACACCCACATACCTGCCTGTTCCGGGGTTACGGCACTGGCTACATTTGCAGCAATATAGGAATTATAAATATAGTCTGTCTGATCGCTGGTAGACTGAAGGCTTAAGATCTTCAGCATTCCATAGTCCATTCTCTGACCTCCGGAACCGCAGTTTTCAATAATGAGATCCGGGTACTTCCGGAAAATCTCCTCATACCACTGATACAGATATTTATAATGTTCCATGATAGCGTCTGCACAGCTGTCAGAGTTCAAGTCGCTGCCATAGCCCATAGTCACATTATAGTCCATCTTAAAGTATTCTACTCCGTAATCCCGGATCAGCCTGTCTATGGTATCCATACAATATTTACGTACTTCCGGATTCCGGAAGTCCAAAAGATACCGCTTGTTATCTACGTGACGTTTTCCATGTCGGCAGATAAACCAATCGTCCGGAAGTTTCTGAGCCAGTTCACAGGCAGTTCCCATGACCTCGATTTCCAGCCACAGGCCCATTTTCATACCCTTGCTCTTGGCATAATCACAGACAGCCTTCAGACCATTTGGAAAACGTTCCGGAGATTCTTTCCATTCTCCTACTCTGTCCCACCAGTAGCCTTTGTCATACCAGCCGCAGTCCAGGCAGTAGTATTCACAGCCCATTTCCGCAGCCTTATCTATAATGGCTCTTTCCCTTTCATCGGTAGGGTCTCCCATAAGACAGTTCATATAATCGTTAAATACCACATACAGTTTCTCATCATCTTCATTTTTTCTTCGAACTACTCTGCGGTACTGAGTAAGCGCTGCAGCGCCCTGGCTGACATCCCCCTTTGCTGCTCCAAAGGCCACCGGAACTGTAGCAAAAGACTCTCCTGGCTTCAGATTCTTCCACCATCCCTGCTCCGCCTCAGTCGGTCATTTTTTGCGGACAGTTCATACATGCTATCCTTTTCTGTTCTCTG
>ERZ1643251.2865-NODE-2865-length-16809-cov-52.907007_pt1 | contig 16809 bp, 9 predicted proteins | sample MGYA00579261_ERZ1643251 | MGnify/ENA primary metagenome ERZ1643251 (study PRJEB29033, sample SAMEA4952267) | chicken gut metagenome | biome: Broiler Chicken; feature: Gastrointestinal Tract; material: Caecum | place: Ireland | collected 2018 | study: Broiler...
ACGGCCCGGTATCGGGTATTAAAGGGCGGCAAGGGGTCGAAAAAATCGGCCACCACCGCGCTGAACATCATTTTTCGGATGATGCGCTATCCCGGCAGCAACACGCTGGTGGTGCGTCAGGTGATGGATACCCACCGCACCAGCACCTTTGCCCAGCTGCAATGGGCGGCTGAGCGGCTGGGTGTGCGCCATTTATGGCGCGCCACCGTGTCGCCGATGGAGCTGGTCTATCTGCCCACCGGCCAGAAAATTTTGTTTCGGGGCTTTGACGATGTGTTGAAGCTGGCGTCTACCACGGTGGAAAAAGGATCACTGTGTTGGGTGTGGATCGAAGAGGCCTATGAAATCCCGTCGGAGGCGGATTTTGACAAGCTGGATTTATCGGTGCCCCGGGGGGCGGTAGAGCCGCCGCTGTTTAAACAGACCACGCTGACCTTTAATCCGTGGCACGAGGGACACTGGCTCAAAGCGCGGTTTTTCGACCGGGAGACGCCGGGGGTAGAGACCTTTTCCACCACCTATTTGTGCAACGAGTTTTTAGACGATACCGATCGGGCGGTGTTTGCCCGGATGCAGCGGGAAAACCCCCGCAAATATCAGGTGGCGGGTCTGGGCAAATGGGGCGTGTCTGAAGGGCTGGTCTATGAAAACTGGCAGGTGCGGGATTTTGACATCCACAAGCTGCGGACAGGCAAAACCTGGCGGTATCGCCATATTTTCGGGCTGGATTACGGCTATACAAACGACCCGTGCGCGTTTATTGCGGCGGCGGTCAACCCGCTGGACAAGCTGCTGCTGGTATATGACGAGCATTACCAGCGCCGAATGCTTAACAGCGATATCGCGCAGATGATCAAGGATAAGGGCTATCAGAAAGAGCGGATTTATGCCGACAGCGCGGAGCCCAAATCAAACGACGATCTGCGGCGGCTGGGCATCGGGCGGATCACGCCGTCGGCCAAGGGGAAAGACAGCGTGTTAAACGGTATCGCGCGATTGCAGGAGTATAAAATCTATGTGCATCCGACCTGCAGGCATACGGCGGCGGAGCTGGCGGCCTATCGCTGGGAAGTGGATAAAAGCGGCATGACGCTGAATAAACCGGTGGATGATTACAACCATCTGCTGGACGCGCTGCGGTATGCGATGCAGGATGTGATTTATTTTGTGCCCAAAGACCCGCAGGTCAAGGTGCGCAGATCAAGAGGCGGCATTACATCTGATGAGGTTGGATATGGATGGGACGTATAGGGGGTGATTGGATGCTGGACGTGTTTTTGTTGGTCGCATCGGTCGTGCTGTTATCTGTTGCGATTGTAGCAGCGTGGATAGCCGGATATGTAATCGGTTGCAAGCATACACCGGCAGCGCCAAAGCCATTAGACGAGCAGACGCAACGCAAAATAGAGCGTATGCAGACGCATCTTAACAATTTTTTGACCTATGACGGCACTGAGCAGCGCCGATAGGATACAATAACGCCCTCACCATGGGCGGGGAGGTACAATTATGGATATGGACACCATGACAGTAGCTGCTGACACCGTACCACAGGATCAGCAGGAGGCTGTACAACATGCGGACGATACGCAGCAGGACACCATACCTGCAGCAGACACGGACGCGCAACAGCAGGACAGACAAGCGCAACAGGATGGCGGCAACGCGGATGCGCAGCAGGATGGTACACAGGATGATGGACAGGACGTAGCGGCGCCTGTAATCCCGATCCAGTTCAACCATGAGTACCGCGAGCTGAGTATTAACGAGGCGGCGACCTGGGCGCAAAAAGGCATGTACGCAGATAAGCTAATCAATAATCTGGCCGGGTTGGCTGCGGCGTCTAATGCGGATAGCATTCCGGCGCTGATTGATCAACTGCGATCTGCACATGAGACTATGCTGCTCCAAAAATATACCGAGCAGTGCGGCGGGGACAAAGATCTCGCCAACAAGCTGCTGGAGATTGACCGTGGCAAGTGGCAGGAGCAGGCGCCGGAAATCGCCAAAGGATGGGACGCATCATATCAGGAGGACGCCAACGCGCTCAATAAGCGGTTGGCCGAAGAATTTCTCGAGATGCAAAAAGAATTTGGCATAGATAAATTTGATCAGTTGCCGGCCGAGGTGATCAACAGCGCGGTCAAAAACAATATACCGCTGTCAGACGCGTATCTGCGATATCAGTATACACAACACAAGCAGGCACAGGCGGCTGCCGAGAGCCAAAAAGCCGCAAAACAGGCAACCCCGGGATCTTTGCAATCTGGCGGAGATCCGCCACAGCAGGATGCGGCTGTAGCTGCGATGCTGCAAGGGGTATTTAGATCATAATGAGGAGTGATTTTATATGGCAGTTAATACTTTAGAGTTTCGATCACAACTATCTAACGCGCTGGACAAAAAGCTGATGCAGACGTCGGTTACAGATATGTTATTGGATGATGGGTTTCGTCAAAAATTTGTGGGCGCAAAAACCGTCTTGATTCCCGATGTGGATTTTGTCGGTTTGGCGGATTATAACCGTGATACCGGCTTTACACAGGGCGGTGTAACGGTAGACCAAAAATCCTATACGCTGTCAATGGATCGCGGCCGTACGTTCTCCATTGACCGGGAGGATATGGACGAGATCGGTATTTCCAATCTGGCCGGTCAGATCATGGGCGAGTTTGTAAGGACTGAGGTCGCACCGGAGGTGGATGCTTATACATTATCTAAGATTGCGACAACCGCGTCTGCAAATGTTAAGGCAGAGACGGCAACAGCGGATAATGTATATACGCAACTTATAACCTGCATTAACAGCGCATTGGATGCGTCTGGATATGATGCAGATCTGGTTGCATTTGTCAACCCTACTGTGTGGGGATATTTGCAGACATCGTCTCAATTGCAGCGCATGATCAGAGTTGACGACTTTAAGCGTGGAGAGTTGTCGTTTAAGGTACACAAGCTTAACGATTGTATCATCAAACCTGTGCAGGCGGCGCGGATGAAATCATCTTATACCTTTGGAAATGATGGGTTTACGCCTGCAGGCGGCGCAGTAGACGTACAGATGCTGGTTTTGCCGCGCAAAGGGGCATCCCTTGTCAAAAAAAGCGAAAAAATCCGGGTATTCGAGCCGGATCAGAACCAAGCGATGGACGCATATAAATTCGATTATCGGCTATATTATGACTGCCTTGTCAAGAACAGTTATAAGGGTACTATTTTCGGTACAAAGGCAGCATCATAATTAGACAAAATGGGCGGGAATTCCCGCCCATATTTATGTTGGCGTGGTGTAATGGTAGCATGGCGGCGGTCATGCCGCAGGGGTGGGTTCAAATCCTGCCGCCGAAAAAAGCGCAAAAAGGTAAGTCGATGGCGCATAAAAATGTTATAAATGTTCATTGGATTTATGAAAAGAGGGGGATTGTATGTTGTTAGTCAACAGCGCGGGCAATGCCTATTGTGAAAGCGATAACGAGCGTTTGATTCAGTATAAGATATCCTGCGGCTGGATTCCGGTAAAAGCGGAGCGCAAGCAGGGCGGGCAGGACGGACAGGCGAGAGAGCAGGCAAGGGAACAGGATGGCCGTCTGGACGAGCTGACAAGGTCGAAGCTGATGGAGGCGTGCAGGGAGCGCGGTATTAAATTTCAGAAGAATTCGACAAAGGCGGCTTTGATTGAACTTTTAAAGGGTGAATGAAATGCGGAAAAAGAACAACACGCCTACACAGATATTCAGCGATTATCATATCGGGCAGAATTTTAAAATGACGCTGGGAAAGCACGGGTTGTTTGAGCAGGCCAAAATCAACGAGCGGTTTTTTGTAGGGGATCAGTGGTATGGCGCAAACTGCGGTAACGACCGACCGCTGGTCAGGCACAATGTCATTAAGCGCATCGGCGAATATAAGATGTCGGTGATCGGGTCAAGCCCTGTAACAGTTAATTACACATCGGACGGCGTGCCGAATACTGTAGGTCTCAAACAGCAGGAGGAGCAGCAGCGGCAGCAGCTTGCAAATGGTCAGGTTACCATTAACCCGACCGCGCCGGTGGATGACGCAGAAATCGGTATTATGACATCCGCGCTTTCTGATTATTTTTCAGTGACCGCCGAACGGCTCAAATGGAATATCTTAACCGAGCAGGCGCTACGAAATGCGTATATATCTGGTACAGGGCTGATCTATACATACTGGGACCCGGATATTAAAACCGGGTTATATGCAGATGAGACGCAGACGCAGCCGATTAACGGAGACATTGTCTGCGAGGTATTGGACGTTACGAATGTGGTATTTGGAGACCCGAATTGCGACGATCTGCAAAAACAGCCGTATATTTTGATTGCGCAGCGGCTGGGGCTGGAACAGGTAAAACGGATGGCAAAGCGCAACCGGCGACCGTCTGATGAGATCGAGCAGATTAAGCCAGATCGATTATATGCGGATTATTCACCGTCAAATCGAGGAGAATTTGAGCCGGAAAACTCCAAAAAAGTAACGGTTATCACCAAATTATACAAAGAGTATAGCGACGACGGCACAGACTGTCACATTAAAGGCATACAGGTTTGTTCCGGTGCGGTGATCCGACCGGAATGGGATCTGATGGTGCGGATGTATCCGCTTGCAGCGTTCTCCTGGGAACGGCGGCGCGGATCGATCTACGGCGAGAGCGAGATTACCTATCTGGTGCCCAACCAGATTGCCATCAACCGGATGCTGACGGCGGCTACATGGTCGATTATGCTCGCCGGTATGCCGATTATGGCGGTCAACCGTGATGTTTTAAATTATGATCATGTCACAAATGCGCCGGGGCAGGTGTTGGAATGGGCTGGGATGGCTTCGGATATCCAGCACGCGATCATGTATTTCCAGCCGCCGAACATGACGGCGAATTATCAGTCAATGATTGCGGATATGATTGGGAATACATTAACGCAGTCAGGAGCAAACGACGCAGCCCTCGGCGATATCCGCCCGGACAACACCTCGGCGATTATCGCGGTCAGGGAGGCGGCCACCATGCCGCTGCAACCCTTTAAACAGCGGTTTTATCAATTTTGTGAGGATATCGCCCGGATTTGGGCGGAATTCTGGATTATGCTGTATGGGCGGCGGGCTCTGAAAATCGAAGATGAGAACGGGATATGGTATCTGCCCTTTGACGGACAGCGGTATAAGGATTTGGTATTATCGGTCAAGGTCGATGTAGGCGCGTCTACGTTGTGGAGCGAAGCGCAGTCGATCCAGACGCTGGATAATCTGCTGGCGGCGCAGCTGATTGACCCGGTTCAGTATCTGGAACGGCTGCCGAAAGGGATTATCCCTGACCTGACCGGGCTGATTAACAGCAAGCGCCGGGATATGGAACAGCAGCAGGCGATGCAGGAAGCGGCTATGCAGCAGGCTATGCAACAGCAGGCAATGGCGCAGGGGGCAGAGCATCCGGCCGCACCGACGGTTGAAGAAATTATCGGGCAGCTGTCGCCGGAAGAACAGGAAGCGTTTAACAATCTGCCGCGGGAAGAACAGGAGCGGATGCTGCAAGAGGTGATGATGGCATGACAGGACGCGAGATTGTCAACCACGCAATGGCGCTGTTGGGGTATACGGACAGAACCGGTGCATATAACAGCGGCGTGTTAGAGGGGCGCGGCGTTGCGGTATTGAACGCGGTATATAACGATCTGTATACGCCGTCGAACCATGAAATCGCATATGAGCCGGTCACGGATATCAATCAGGAAATCAGACTTCCGGCGGAACTGATTAACGATTGCATGATCTACGGCGTGGCAATGTGGCTTGCACAAAGCGAAAACGACAGCGACAACAGTCAGCGGTTCGCCACGATTTATAACCAAAAAAGGTCACACCTAACACGCCTGTCAAGAGTGGAGGATGTTTATCATGCAATACCCGACTTCCGGGACGAGTAAAGGGCGCATTGTTAAAATACCGCAGTTTAACGGCGGTATCAACGCAGAGGACGCAGTAACGCTGATTCAGGACAACCAGCTATCGGACGCGCTGAACATGTGGTATATGGACGGAAGATTAACGACACGACCGCCTGCAGTAACCTCGGAGCATTTCTCTTTTGTCTTTGGCAACGCGGATGCATCAGATCAGAAAGTTTCCCATGTAGAAGTATCAATAGATGGAGTACAAACCGGTATTTTTCTATGTTGGAACACATCTGCCGTTATATTTATGATGATGAATTCCAATGGTATATCCAATGGTATTTTTTCCGTTGGATCGTTCGCAGACGGAGAGATTGCATTCGATTATCCATGTAATATATTTGAGGGCAAACCACAGAACGGAATCGGCGTTTATATTACTGTTCCTGTTATGAAAGACGGAAAGCTGCACGGACGGTTTTTTGAAATTCGTGAGGATTCTTCGATCAATTATTCGACGTATGAATATACCGACAGTGAGTTTTATGCGCCGCTGGTCTATATCAACGGCAAGGGCGACAGCTTTTCAACCCTTGAAGCGAATGAACAGACGGAATATGCGTCTGCTTCAATGTATGAGGGCTTGTCGCTGCTGACAGACGCATATCGGGCAACCTATTTGTCGGACGGCGTATCGAAAAGCTTTACGCTGCCTTATGAAATCGGGATTACGCAGGTCGGAACAACCCGGGTATATAACGTGGATCAGGATTTGACGGTGGACGTGATTGTGCCGGTTACAACGCCGACCGGCTATGACTATCATCAGGTGACGGCGACGATTCCGGCGGGGTCGTCGCAAAGTCCGGAGGTGGCGGTCAGCACGTCGGAAAACGTGTTGTTTGTCAGGACGACGGCCAACAGCCGGAAAATTGAGATCATCTATCGGTCAGGCAGTCATGAAGCCGCCGTTCCCCGGTTTGAGGGCGCGACAAACATCACCGTATACGCCCATTACAAGGACGAGCCGGATTATTCGATGATCTATTGCTGCGGCGTATCGACAACATTCGGCGGTATGAAAGGGATATACGGCGGGTCAAGATCATTTTTAGCCGGGAATCCGGCACACCCGAATCTGCTGTTTTGGTCGAGCGTGAACAATCCGCTGTATTTTTCGGAAAACACCAACGTCTATGTCGGCAGCGCAACCCAAAAGATCACCGCGCTGGCGAAGCAGGAGGATATGCTGGTAATTTTCAAAGAGCATGAAATGTTTTATACCACCTATGTCGCGGGCGCGGGTTATTCGGCGGATGATTTCTATTCCGGCGCGGTGGTGGATATAACGACGACTGACGCGACGTTTCCGATCTATCAATGTCACGGCTCAATCGGGTGTGATCTGCCCGGCACGGTTCAGCTTTGCAATAACCGGCTGATTTGGGCGACAAAGGAGCGCAGGGTATATACCTTAGTGACTTTTACAAACACCTCGGAGCGAAACGTATACGACTTGTCGGCGAGCATCAGAAACAAGATTGACACGCTTTCAGACAGTGCCTTTGCGGTGGACTGGAACGAACATTATATTTTGTTTAATGGCGTCGGCGACGCGTCGAATCAAAACAAAGCCTATTTACTGGACTATGACAAAACCGGCGTTAAATATGTATCGTCTTACTCAAAAACCAGTCAGAAGAACAATATGGCATGGTTCATCTGGCAGTTTGAGAATCATCGGAAAGCGTTTGTCGCCGGTCAGGTATCTGCGGATTCGTTTCGGGTGATTTCTACGGATTTGATTGACGACCTTGAATATGTGTATGTCTTTGAAATTCAAAAGGACAGCGGGTATAAGGACGAAACCTATCGGTACGGAGAAGGACGGAAAGACGCGGATATATCGTCATATATGGCAACAAAGGCTTTTGATTTTGATGATCCTGCGACCTATAAGAATTACAGTCAGATCTATATCGGGCTTGGAAATGAAACAGACACGTCTGTTGCGGTCTCGTATGCCACCGATTATGGGCAGACGCAGGATATTCCACTGTATATTCAAACGACGGCAGACCGATATACGGCGGAGTATGGAACGATGCACCGGCTGCTTCCAAAGGTCGGAAAGGCAACGCGGCTGATGATAACGGTCTCGGCGGTGGGTAAGCTAAGCGTTGAATCGTTAGCGCTGAAATATAAACTGTTAGGAGATGTTCGCTAATGGCAACTTTACCGAACGCAAGTTCGATGATTAAAAACCAAAATAATTATTATAATACGCTGTCGGGTAATGCGCGGAATATTTCGGATGAAATCAGCACAAGCCGGAACGAAGCGGTAAATGCGTATATAGACGCAATAAACAATTCATATGCCGGGGCTATTGCAAATATGCAACAGGCAACCAATACCGGTATATCGGCGCTGAATCAACAGTACCAAAAGGCGTATGACGTAAATGAAATTAACCGATTGATCGCCCAGCGACAGCTTGCGGAGCAGATGGAGAATATGGGGCTTACAAACAGTGGACTGAACCGAACGCAGATGGCCGCGTTGGAAACGCAGAAAGCGAATGCAAATGCGTCTGCATTGCAACAGAAAAATGCGGCTGCAAACGCTTTGCGCCAGCAGTTGAATGATTATCTTGCAAATATCGAAACGCAGAAATTACAAAATGCGGCGAACGCCCGGTATAATGCGGCGAACGCTAACGCCTCTACCCTTGAGAATCTGCTGGGCAACGCGCAGAACAACGCTGCTTCGATGGCGCAGACACAGTATGGTGCACAATCAAGCTGGGCGGAAATGCTGGCAGGGCAGGATTTTACGGCGCAGCAGAACGCGTTAAACAGGCAGCATGAACTAAATGTTGCGCAGGAGAATGCAAAGGCGGCGCAGATACAGGCAGATCGGGAAGCGCAGCAGAGATATAATAATATTATTGTCTCGGCACAAGAAAAATATGGAGATTTAAAAGATGAGACGGCACTTGATAACTATTTGAAGAAGCAGGTCGCGCTTGGATATCTTACTACTGATCAGGCTGATCAAATTGCATATGGAATTATGGTCAAGTAATCCCTATAGGTAACGTTAAATTCATTGACTGGCCCGGAGGTGAACCTCTTGGAGATGCCGGACGATATAAAAGAGTTGACGTTGCAGGCGGCCGCAGAACCGTATGGAAAAAAGTATAGATTCAATTCATTAAAACTTTTAATTAGATGTGTCGCAGAAAAGAGGCGTTTTCATGGATATTACAGTTGAATATGTTCGAAAAGTATTAGAGGATGAACGGTCGCGTAAATCACAGCCAACACCTGATTCGCCTGTATACAAAGCGAAAACCAGAATTGCCATCGAACAATTCGACGGTGGTAAATCTCTTCTGGATGATATCAACGGATATTTGAGCAATACCGACTGGCAAGATCAAAGTGTCGGTCAAAGCTATCAGAACAAGATCAATGCTGCAAAAAAAGATATTCAGACTTATAAAAATTTTGCTACAAAAAATTATGACGAGGAAATCGCAAAGCAGTATAACGATTATTTTGATAGCGTATTAAAGCAATACGGCGATTGGGAAAAGGCGGTCAATGAAAAGGGCAAGGAATATCAAAAATATTTAGACGATAACGTCGGGGATGAAAAGCTGGCAAAGCAAGCGTATGAAAACGCGGCGACGGCGGCTGCAAATTATAACCGTATTTCACATATAAGCGAGGAACAGCTTGTAAGCAAGGCAAATACATTACAGGCGCAGAAAGATAGTTTAGAGGAACAACTTAGAAACGTTCAATATTCCCGCATCGAAGGGTCTAGAAATATTTACGAACAATCTATACAAAAGAAAATTAAAGAAACAAAGTTAAAATCGCAGATTAATGAAGTCGAAAAACAGCTTGAATCGGCGCAGGCGGACGTCGATTTGAAAAAGCAATATGCAGAAACCGCAAATCAGCAACAGCGGCTTGCACTGGTCAGTTTGGACGAGCTGAAGGCGCAGAAAGATAGTTTAGAGGAACAACTTAGAAACGTTCAACTTTCCCGCAGCGACGGGTCTAGAAATACTTACGAACTAGCTATAGAAAAGAAAATTAAAGAAACAAAGTTAAAAGCGGAGCTTGAACAACTTGAAAAGGATATAACCTTTAAAAAAGCGGCATATTCGGAAACGATTAAAGCCGAAATGACGACAGATACGCAAGCCGCGGCGCTGATCGAAAAAGGAAAGGTGATGGTTGAGAGCGGTGAAGCGAAAGTACCGAAAACCAACGTACTCACAGGAAACGCCGGAATTGAATTTCTATCACAGAACGATCAGAACGCATATTATTATATTTTGGGCAGGGACGGCGAAGAACAGGCGAAGGAATATGCAAAAGCAATGCAGGATACGGCGAACCGGCGGTATGGTATAGCGGTATCGAATAAAATTGAAAACAATTGGTTTTTAAAGGTCGGCTCCGGCGCAACGGCAGGCGGCTATTCGTTTTTAGGCGGTTTAGGTCAGGCTTTTTCAGAAGAAGCGCAGCCGTATTCGATGTATGAATATACAGGGCAATATGCGCGGGAAGATCTGGGCGGCGCGGGCGGCTTTGTCTATGACGTATTGCACACGGTAGCAAATCAATCTATCCCGGCGGCGGTGACCGTCATTACATCGCTTGCAACGGCAAACCCGAAAATCGGCACAGCTGCGGGCGCGGCGTTAATGGGAACATCTGCATATGGCAATTCATACAGGCAGGCGCTGTCAGAGGGGTATACCTCCGGGGAGGCGACGCAATATGCGGCTATGATCGGCATATCTGAAACAACACTGGGGGCGTTGCTGGGCAATCTTAACCCGGTCAAGGGAATCACCGCGCAGGCGCTTAGCGACGTTGCGTTTTCCGGCACGGCGAAAGCGGCGGCGCAGCTGGGAAAATCGATCGCCGGGGAGTTTGCGGAGGAATATCTGCAAGAGGTTTTAGAGCCGGTTTTTCGGAACATTGCATACGGCGAGAATAACAAGGTCGAGCTGTTCACGGCGGACGCTTTCTACAGCGGTGTGCTGGGCGGCGTGACGGCGGCGCTGTTCGGCGTTGGGGATTTTGCCGGGGTCGCAACAGAAGCGAAAAGACAGCGGGCGTTTGGCAAGGCTGTCAAATCGATGGATAACGGAATTGCATGGCTGAAAAGCATGCCGATGTCTGAACAAGTGCAGCAGCATGCTGAGAAGCTCACCGCCGACAGCAGCGATTTAGATGTCGGCGCGGTGGGGATCGCTGTGCAGAAGGGGATTTATAAAGACGCGGTCTATCAGGTCAAGGACGCATTAGAGCGAGCAAACGCAGACGGGTCGTATGCGCAGGCGATTGTAGATACCGGGCTGGGTATTCCAAACGCGGAGCTGGCGCAGGCGGTCAAAGAAAACAAAAGCCTTGAAAGCGTGGTATCTGAATTTGCCCAAGGCGAGCTTGGCGGCGCGCAAATCGCGCAGATGCAAAAGCTGGGCGCGGCGATTGTTTCTACACGCGAATCGCAGTCGGAGGGCAATTATGCCACGAAGCTGATCAACAGGATCATGAACAGAGCGAACGACGGCGCGCAGCAGACCGAGCAGGCGATTCGGACGGACGAACAGGGAACGGATTTGCCGGACGGTATGCGGATGGAATATCAGCGCAACGCGGCGCACAGCATCGGCTTTGATGTGGAAGCGGAACAGGCGCTGCGCCGGATGAGCGCGGAGTATGACGAACAGACACAGCAGGCGCTGATTGACAACTATGACTATAACCAGTCGCCGTCTGAATATGCCGCCGCGTTTGACGTTGTATATAACGCCGCTATGCAAGAGGGCGTTGCGCTGAACGATATCTATAATCTGCCCGGAACAACGAATCTAAGCGATTCGCAGATTTTAGCGGCAATGCGCGCCGGACAGCGGGCAAGGGAAACCGCCGCGCAGGCCAATGTTGAACAGACGGCGCAAAACCGCAGCGATACCGGCGGGGGAACGGTTGACAAAACGTATAATAAATATTATTATAAAAAGGCAATTAGAATCACAAAGCAGGAACACGCCCGCGTTCGCGCCGCTTTGGCTGAAAAGTATGCAAGAAGACACTCAGAGGGTCAGCCGTTGCCGGAATTGGATTATGTACATTTAGGCGAGCAGGGCAAGCTCAACACCGCCTATATATATGTTGTCCGCAATTATGATTTTGGCAGCTTTGAGGTTGTCGGGAAGCTATCGACTGATAGTAAACATTCGGAAAACATAAGGAGAGATATCGATGAGCTCAAGAAAAGAACTGGTATGGAAACTGATGAAACTAAAGATGCCGGAAGAATTTATAATAGCGATATGCGCAACGATATTGAAAACGGACGAGACGATGTGTCAGGAACTGCTGGACTGGATCGAGGAGCATCCGAATCCGAGCGAGCAGGATCTGCTGGTGATGTCGCTGGAGATCTCGGGAGCGCTGGACGACGAGGAAGAGACGGAGAGCGAGCAACAACCGCAGAACGAGGAATAGAGACTGACCGGGATGTGCAGGAAGATCGGTATGCAAACGAGGACAGAGCATGGCGCGCGGAATATGAAAACGAACAGCAGGCGCAGCAAAAAAGCCTTGTAAAGTCGATTCAAAATTTGTTTGGCAGGAAAGACAGCAACACAGGAATCAGCGAGATCACAAGGACGATTGAAAAACTGTTTGATGTTCCTGTTTCGACCGGGCATATCGCGCAGCGAAACGCACTCGGTATTTTCAAGAAAAAAGCCGAAGCGATCAGGACGAAAGTTGCAAACGCGCTGCCGGTGATCGCGCATGAGTTAGGGCACGCGCTGGATAAAACGTATAAGTTTACCGAGAAAACGGAAATCAACGAAGCGGCAGGCGTGTTGGCGCGTGAGCGCCCGGATTGGATAGATCGATATCCTGTATCGCAGCGGCCGGGCGAGGCAGTCGCGGAGTTTTTCAGAAACTATTTGACAGATAAACAGTCTACAAAACAGCGGTATCCGGCGTTTTATGAAATGGTTCGCAGCACGCTGTCTAAAAAGGATTTGGCAAATTTGGACACGGTCGCAGATATGGTGAACCGCTATATGGTCAGAGATCAGTCGGAACGCTTAAAGTCGGCGATTGTTTCAGTCAATCAGGCAAATAAGCTCAACCGCAAAAATCAGGAATATAACGAGCTGCTTGAACGATTTGTGATAGACTGGACGGATAACCTGTTTGCGATTAAAAATAAAATCGGTCAGGAAGCATATGATTTGGCAATGAACTCACGCAAGATCAACGTGAAAATCGCAAACACGCTGACCGGGGCTTATATGTCGGACATGGACGGTGCGCCTGTTCAGGTCGGAACGCAGAACGGCAAGCCCGTATATATGCCCGGACTGTCTACAATTTTAAAACCTGTCAACGATACGGTTGAAATGATCGAGGATTTCAACCGTTATTTGATCTGCAAACATGCGCCGGAGGTACTCGAACAGGGCAAGCGTGTGTTTGCCGACGACACGCTGAATACGTTAGAATTTGTCAATGCCGAAGCGCAGCGGCTTGAAAAACAATATCCGCAATTTGAAGCTACCGCGAAAGCCTTTTATAAATGGCAGGATACCTTTATGCGCGAATGGTTTGTGAGATCGGGATTTAGCACGCTGAAAGCATATAATGAGCTGCGCGGGCGGTATCCGTATTATGTGCCGTTTATGCGGAACGTAGGCGGTAGGTTAGGCGGTAACGCAAGGCGCGGATTTGCGAATCAGTCGACGCCGCTCAAACGGCTAAAGGGCAGCGGACGTGAAATCATCAACCCGGTAGAAGCTACGATGCTCAGAGTGAAAGAGATCATGACCAAAGCGGAGCGGAACAGGGTTATGCAAGAGGTTTCGCGGGTTGCCATGAACGAGGATGGAATCGGCAAGATTATTGAACGGGTACCGCCGAAAATGGTCGCAAAGATCGTTGATATCTCACAGCAGAAAAACAACCTTTTAGAACTGTTGGGCGATAAATTAGACGAAGAGATGCTGGACGACGTATGGAACGATATTGAGCAAACCTTTGATGATCAGATATCAAACTTTGTTCCGGGCGTGAATCAGGGCGAAGATATTGTCAGAGTGTTTGTGAACGGAAAACAGCAGTATTATCAAATTCACGACGAGAATCTGCTGGCGTCGTTGGTCGGGTTAGGAGAAGAAACATCAAATGTTGTGGTGAGATTCTTCCGGGGGTTTACACAGTTTTTGAAGTATCTGACAACCGGCGGGAACTTTATATGGAGTATCACGTCAAACCTTGCGCGGGATTTTGATTCAGCATTTAAGAAATCGCAGACAACCAATAACCCGATTAAATTTATAAAGGATTATGTTTCATCGGCTGTGAATATGATTAAAAACAGCGAGGCATATAAGCTTTATAAGACGGCGGGCGGCGGGTATAACAACTCGCTTACTGCAAACCCTCGACAATGGAAATCGATCAGCAGAGAGGTTGTAAAGCAGCACGAATCGGATTTTAAACGGTTTGTGCAGACAAAGCTGAATCTTGTGGAAAAGATCGCAACTTTTTCAGACGCAATTGAAAGCGCGCCACGGCTGGCAGAGTTTAAACGAGTGTTGGAGCAGACCGGGGGCGATACAAAAACGGCGCTTCGGGCGGCGGATGAAATAACGGTAAATTTTCAGCGGCACGGCAGATACGGGAAAACGGTAGATGCCTTTGTGCCGTATTTTAATGCGGGTTTACAGGGACTTGTCAGTCTTTATCAATCGGTGAAAACGCGGCCGTTTATTATTAAGTCGGTAACGGCGGCTGTTTTTACAACGGTATTGCAGTTTAGCTGGAACAAGCTGATTGCGCCTGCATTGTTTGGCGCGGATGATGACGAATATGAAAAGCTGTCTGAATATAAGAAAAACAACTATTATAATCTAAGTCTCGGAAACGGCTATTTTATCAGTATTCCAAAATCAAAGGATACCGGGGTATTGAACAGCTTTTTTGAACGTGTTACCGAATTCTTCACAAGCAATGACCCGGATATGAAAGAGATGGTATTGGATTTCGGCGGTTATTTATGGTCTACCTTTGTGCCGCCGGGATTGTCGCCCAGCGATCTCATTTTGTTCGGTACGTTTTACGATATCGCCAAAAATGAGGATTTCAAGGGTTCGCCGATTGTTCCGGCAAGCTATGAGGATTTGCCGCCGGAATATCAATATAACGAACAGACAACGTGGATTGCAAAATCACTCGGTAATCTGTTTGGGCTGTCGCCGATGCAGATCGACTACTTTATCAGCGACAACCTTGGTATTCTCGGCGATATAAACCAAAGCGTGGGCGCGCCGGAAAAAGACTGGACGTTTGGCGTATTGAACAGGGTGCTTGTGGATAATACATATTCAACAGATGTTACAAACAAATTCTATGACAGGTATGATACGCTAAAGGAATATTATAACGCAGATCCGAATCTCACGGAAAACACGGTTGAATATAAGCTGTATTCACAGGCACGCAGCGTTGTTTCTGCATTGAACGCATATGCAAAAGAAGATGAAAGCATGGCAAGAACATATAGGCAAATGGTAAACGCTTATATAGAGGATTTTGAGAAAAACGGCGCAGACCCGGATCAGCGTGTTGTTGATCTGTATGAAAGAACGAAAAATCAAGATTTGTTTCTTGAGCGTAATTTCAAAAGAGACTATACGGTCAATGGGGAGAAGATAACAATGCCGGTCGATATCTTTTTATCGTATGTCGAAGAATATCAGGATAAAGCTGCGGAGATGTATGATAAGATCTTTGAACTGCATTTGTCGGACGAAGCGACCGTCAAGCTGTTGAATGACGCAAAGGGGGAAATTAAGGACTATGTAGACGCTAAATATAAAACGGCGGTAGATGAGGGCGAGCCTTTTGAAGAACCTGAAAACTGGATGGAAGAGGCGTTTAAACAGATGTATAGAGACGCGAAAAGAAAATCAGCGAAAACGGAAGAAGAACGAAACGATAAAAAAGAATATATTGAGATTCTTAACGGACTGTTTTGATAAACGGCGCTCTGTGTAAAAGCACAGGGCGCTTTAAATTAAGGAGGGTAATATGACACAGCGTGAAATTACGTTTATTTGTACAGATTCGGATATTTCACCAAGAACGCTGCAATATGGAGGGTTGCAGGGAGAAGATAACGCGACTGAATTAACATTTGATATTTCAGATCTGGATTTGACCGTAGAAAGCGGGCATTCTGTTGCATATCGAATGGATTGTACAGATGGGACTGGCGGGTTTTATAGTGAATCATTGACGTTGCAAACCGGTAATTCAAATAAAAAATACGTCGTGTTTTCTGTCCCTTACACAGTTACCAGACCGGGTGGCGTCGCAAAGCTGCATCTTGTAATATCTGAATTGGATGCTGATAATGTAGAAACTGAAATTTTGTATTCAAAAACCGCAAAGCTGTATTTTGATGCCACAGGAGATGGGAGTGTGTCACGCAACCAATATAAGCGTGAACTTTCTGGATTAGTAGAAGAAGCGTCTAACGCGGCAGAAATTGCGCAGGAGGCAGCAAACAAACTATCACAACATAATTCTGATCCTGAGGCACATTATCGTGCGTTCAGCGATCATAATAATGATTCTGGTGCACACCAGCCACTGAAAGATTATTCCGACGGGAAACTGATTGCACATAATACAAACGGCGAAGCCCACGCGGATATCCGGGACGAGCTGGCGCGTAAAGAAAATTCCGGGAATCGAATTGTTTCGGCGAACGCCACCGGCGCTGATGCAACGGACGGGCAGTATTATTCGGCGGCTGCAACAGAAAAGCGGCTCAGCGC
>ERZ1643251.2866-NODE-2866-length-16808-cov-6.925267_pt1 | contig 16808 bp, 17 predicted proteins | sample MGYA00579261_ERZ1643251 | MGnify/ENA primary metagenome ERZ1643251 (study PRJEB29033, sample SAMEA4952267) | chicken gut metagenome | biome: Broiler Chicken; feature: Gastrointestinal Tract; material: Caecum | place: Ireland | collected 2018 | study: Broiler...
CCGGGGTTTCTTAAGGGGCCCGCAGGCCCCTTGAGCCGTGCCCCGCGCCTCGGAACTAGCGGCGGGTTTTTCGGTTCCTTTTTGCCCGGTCAAAAAGGAACATACCGCGAACCTTCCGGCCCGCCCGGAGTCTTACTCCAGGACGATCTCAGCCTTGCTGCCGGCGCGGGTCTTGGTCACCCGGATCTGCCGGGTCAGGCGGGACTGCAGCGCCTCCACGTGGGAGATGACGCCGATGAGCTTGTCGCCCCCGGCCAGACCGGCCAGGGTATCCACGGCCTTTTCCAGGCTGTCGGCGTCCAGCGAGCCGAAGCCCTCGTCGATGAAGAGGGTTTCGATGGTGACGCCGCCGGCGTTCTGCTGGATGGTATCGCTGATGCCCAGGGCCAGACACAGGGCGGCCATGAAGCTTTCGCCGCCCGACAGACTGCCCACCGGGCGGGTCTTGCCGGTGTAGGCGTCAAAGACGTCCAGATCCAGGGCGGTCTTGCCGGCCAGGGCCTCGCTCTTGCGGCGCAGCAGCCGGTACTGACCGTCGGTCATCCGGGTGAAGCGCAGGTTGGCAGCCTCCACGACGCCGTCAAAATAGAACGCCTGTACGTACTGTTCAAAGGGCAGCTTGACCTTGCCGGCCAGGTTGCCGTTGATGGTTTTGGAAAGGTTGTCCCACATGGCCCGTTTTTCCCGGGCGGCGGACAGGGCCCGCAGCGTCTTTTCCATGCCGTCCAGGGCGGCGCGGTTGGTGTGCAGACGGTGCACGGCGGCGTCCCGGGCGTTGGTGGCGGCGGCGCGGTCGGCCCGCAGATGGGCCAGCGCCTCCTGCAGTTTGGCCAGGGCGTCGGTTTCCTCCCGGGGGGGCACCGTCTCCTGCATCTGCTGCACCCGGGCGGCGGCCGCCGCGTGGCCCGCCTTGGCGTTGGCGGCCTTGCGGGCCGCCACAAAGGCCTGTTTTTCCAGGCCCTTTTGCTGGTTGTTCAGGTTGTCCAGCTGGTTGGCCAGCGCTTTGGCCTTGTCGCTCTGGCGCTTGAACTCGGCATGCTGGGCCCGCAGCCCCGCCAGACCGTCGGCCAGCCCGGTGCGCTGGGCTTCCAGGGCGGCGCGCAGCTCCTCGGGGGAGAGTTCCCCCGCCGGTTTGCCGGTGTACCGCCCGGCCCGCCGGGCAAAGAAGGCGTCGGCGTCCTGCACCAGGGTGGCCTGCAGCTGGCTGGACCGGGCCGTGGCGTCGCCGGCAGTGCGGCTGCGGGCGGCAGTATCCCGCCGCTGGGCAGTCAGGGCCTTTTCCCGCTCTTCCAGCTCCTGTTCGGTCACATGGTCCCCCGGCAGCTGGGCAGGGCAGGGGTGTTCGGTGGAACCGCACACCGGGCAGGGCTGGCCGGGCTGCAGTTGCTGAGCCAGCAGCCCCGCCCGGTTGGCGTTGAGCTGTCGCTGCAGCGCCGCGTAGCGGGTTTCCGCCTCATCCAGGTCCGCCTGGGCCTGCAGGTATTCCTGCTGGCGGGCGGCAGCGGTGTCGGCGGCACGGCGGGCGGCCTCCAGGTTTTTCAGCAGTGTTTCGCAGCTGGCGGTCAGGTTTTCCGCCAATTCAATCTGGTGTTCCAGCCGCACCTGCTCGGTGTCGGTCTGGCCCAGGGCCGCCAGGGCGGCCTGGGTCTCGGCGATGGTCTGTTTCAGGGCGTCGCTGCGGGTCTGCAGCTCGGCCTGCATGGCTTCGCTCTGGCGCTGCACCTCGGCGGTGCGGGCCTCCTCGGCCACCAGACCGGTCAGCTGCCGGCGCCGGGCGGCCCGTTCCTCCGCCATCTTGACACCCGCATCCCCCCGGGCGATCTTCTCGTCCAGGTCGGCCATGATCTCGTTCTGCCGGGTCTCGATGGCCTCGTCAAATTCCAGCAGTTTGCGGGCCAGCTCCTGGGCGGAAGCCGCCGTGAAGGGATCGTGGCTGTCCTGGATCTCCCGCAGGCGGGCGGCGGTCTCCTCGTCGGCGCCGTCCCCCAGCAGGCTGCCCACCTGCATGAGCAGCTGGTCGTCCAGCCGCTGGCAGGCTTCGTCGGCCTGGCGGGCATGCTGGACAGCCGCCTGGCCCAGGCGCTGGTGGTCGGCGGTATCAAAGATCTGGCGCAGAATGGCCGCCCGGTCGGCGGACGGTGCATTGAGCAGCCGGGTAAAATCGTTCTGGGCCAGCATGGACACCTGGGCAAACTGCTTGGCATCGATGCCCAGCAGCTGCACGATGGCCGCCGTGACGGCCACTGCCCCGGTGATGGGCTCGTCGGGGGTGCGGATCAGTTCCGCCCGGGGCGGGCTTTTGACAATGCCGCTGCCCCGCTTGGCGGCGCGCTGCTGTTCGGGCCAGCGGCGCACCGTGTAGGTACGGCCCCGATGGGTGAAGTCCAGCTCCACAAAGGTTTCCACCTCGGGGGCGGCGAAGTCGCTGCGCAGCATGGTGGTCTTGCGGTTTTCGCCGGTGGTTTCGCCGTACAGGGCAAAGGTGATGGCGTCAAACAGGGCGGTTTTGCCGGCACCGGTGTCGCCGCCGATCAAAAACAGTCCGCTGCCGCCGAACTGGGAAAAGTCCAGCGCGGTGCGCCCCGCATAGGGGCCGAAGGCGCTCAGCGTCAGGTAGAGTGGTTTCATCCTTTGGCCGCCTCCTCTCGCAGCTGTTTGACGGCCCGGGCCTCGTCGATGGTCAGGGGCCGGCCGTTCATCTGGGTGAAAAAGTCCTGGAACAGCTCGGCAAAGGGTTTGCCCCGCACGGCCACCGCCGCGTCGGGCACAGCGGCCGCGGTGCCCCGGGGCTGGTAGTCCAACCGCATGGCGTTGGGGTAGGCGGCCCGCAAGGCGGCCATGGCGTCGGGCAGCGGGGTGGGGTCGGTGAGGGTGGCCCAGATGTAATCCCCCGTGTCGGTGGGATGTTCCACCAGCTTGGCCAGGGGGCCGGTCAGGTGGCGCATAGCGCGGCGGGGGGTCAGGGGCAGCGCGTCGATGCTCTCCACCCCACGGCGGCCCAGCTTGACGAGGGTGGCGGATTTTTCCGCCCCGCACTCGTCCAGGTGGTAGCACAGGGGCGCCCCGGCGTACCGCACAATGTCGGAACCCACCCGCTGGGCCCGGTGAATGTGCCCCAGGGCGGTGTAGGCAAAGCCCTCAAACCGGGAGGCGTCGATGGAATCCACCGTGCCCACCGTCAGGGGGGCGGTTTCGCTGCCGGACAGCAGCGGCGAGGTCAGCCCCGCCACCACCATCTGGTGGGCCAGCAGCACCCGGCGGGGTGCGGCGGGCTGGGCGGCGGCCAGGGCGGCCGCCACGGCGGTGTCGTAGTCGGGCAGGTCGGCGTCGGGCAGATAATGGCGCACGGTGGCGGCCCGCACAAAGGGCAGCAGGGTGAATTCCACCGGGCCGTACCGGTCGCTGAGGACGATCTGGCGCGGCGCGCCGGTGAACCGTCCGGCCAGGTAGACCCCCTGCCCGGCCAGCAGCCCGGCGGCAAAGTCCAGCCGCTCGGCGCTGTCGTGGTTGCCGGAAATGGCCAGCACCGGGATGCGCCGGGCGGCCAGCTGGGTCAAAAACCAGTCCAGCAGGGTGGTGGCGGCGGCGGGGGGCACGGGGGCGTCGTAGATGTCCCCGGCCAGCAGCACGGCCTCCACGCCCTGATCGTCACACAGGCCCAGCACCTGTTCCAGAATGAAGCGCTGGTCCTCCAGCAGATCGAACCCGTTGACCCGTTTGCCCAGGTGCAGGTCCGCCAGATGCAGAAATTTCATGCGGTCATCTCCAAAGTTTTTCCCAGGTGGTAATGTCCAGCGTCACGCCGGGCAGCACTTCCATGGGCACGGTCTCCGCCTTGCGGAACCGGCATTTTTTGCAGAACATCTCGGCTTTCAGGTCGCGGGCCCACACCTTCAGGTATAGGCGGCTGCGGCCGTCGCCCTCGGCCAGTTTCTGGGCGTAGGCCACGGCGGTGCGGCCGATGCCCTGGCCCCGGGCCTTCTCTTTCAAAAACAGCCGCGACAGACACAGCGCCCCGGCGGGGCCCAGGTCCAGGGCAAAATAGCCCACCGGCTCGCTGCCCAGGTAGATGAGGAAATAGTTGATGTGTCCACTGTGGATTTCGTCGTCGGTCAGCACGTCGCTCTGGTATTTGTCGGCCAGGGCGGCGGCCACCTTGGGGGTCAGCTTGGTGTAGTGCTGCACAAAGATTTCCTTGGCCAGCTCGCTGACCAGCTCCACATAGCGGGTCTTGGTCACTTGTTTGAAGGTAGGATTCATAGGCAAACTCCTTTGTTCAGGGGCTTTCTTGGATGGTCAGGCTGGCCTTGGCGGGCAGGCAGGCGGCCCAGTCGCCCGCATTGCGCAATACGCCGAAGCCCTCGCACAGGTGGTCGGGGCAGGGGCTGTCCACAAAGGCGATGCCCCCGTCCCGCACCTGCAGATGGATGGTATAGGTCCCGGTATCGATGTCGTACCGGGCGTCCTTGGTCAGGTCGATGCGCTGCTCCTGCTGGGGGTCGCCGTACTGCAGCACGGCCACGGTGCCCGCCTTGCCGGTGTGGGTGGCCAGGTAGATCCCCCCGGCCAGCACCAGCAGCGCCAGGGTGAACAGCAGATCCCGGCGGTGTTTTTGTAAAAATGTCACAGGGTTTCCTCTTTGTCAAAATCCAGTTCCAGCCGCAGCCCGTCGGTGCCGGCCACGGCGTCGGGGTAAGCCGCCTGCGCAGCCGCCAACCCGGGGGCCAGGTCAGTCACGGCGGCGGAGTAGTGGGTCAGCCAGAGCCGCCGCACCCCGGCGGCGGCCGCCAGGGCGCCGGTTTCCCGGCAGGTGGCGTGGCCGTACAGTTTTGCTTTGTCCAGGTCGGCGTCGTCGGCATAGGTGGCGTCCATGCAGAGCAGGTCCGCCCCCCGGGCAGCCTGTTCCACCGCCGGGCAGGGGCGGGTATCGGTGGCGTAAACCACCGTCAGGCCCCGCCGGGCCGGGCCCAATACCTGGTCGGGGGTGAAACCGTCCACCGGCTCCCCCGCCTGCAGCCGGCGCCACAGCGCCACCGGAATGCCCGCGGCCTTTGCCCGTTCCGGATCAAACCGTCCGGCCCGGGGCAGATGCAAAGCATAGCCGCAGCAGGGCACCCGGTGTTCCAGCGGGAAGGGCGTCACGGTCAGGGGGCCCGCCGCAAGGGGGGCGCAGGCTTCCTGCCAGTGCACCGCAAAGGGCAAAGGCCCGGCCAGCGCCATGATGGGCCCCGCCACGGCGTCCAGCCCCGCCGGGCCGGTGACGGTGAGGGGGGCGGTGCGGCCCAGGCTGGACAGGGTCTGCAGCAGCCCGGGCAGGCCCAGGATGTGGTCCCCGTGGTAGTGGGTGAGCAGCACCTGGCCGATGCGGTATGCGCTGACGCCCCACCGCCGCAAAGCGGTCTGGGTGCCCTCGCCGCAGTCCAGCAGCACGGTCTGCCCGGCCACCGTGACGGCCAGGGATGCCAGCGCCCGGTGGGGCAGCGGCTGGGTGCCGCCGGTGCCCAGCAGCGTGACGGTCAGCATGGCAGAATCCCCCTTTCCCAACAGTACCCCAATTTACAGAGTACATTATAGCACATTTGGCAAGGGTTGAAAAATCCACCCCCGGACCCACCCGTAAATTTCACATTTGACCGGGTGTTCCTTCTTTGCAAAGAAGGAACCGAAGAAATTCCAAAGAAAAATCTCCCGCGGGGGCCCGCCCCCACGGGAGATTTTTGTTGAGAGTTCTTTTGGTTCTTTTCTTGCAAGAAAAGAACCCCCCGTCACATGCTCACCGCGCGGCAATGCACTCGATTTCCACGAGGGCGCCCTTGGGCAGGGCGGCGATCTGCACGCAGCTGCGGGCGGGGAAGGTCTCGCCGAACATTTCGGCGTAGACTTCATTGACGGTGCCGAAATCGGCCAGGTCCTGCACAAAGACAGTGGTCTTGACCACATCGGCCAGGCTCAGGCCGGCCTCGCCCAGCACGGCGGCCAGGTTTGCCAGGGACTGGCGGGTCTGGGCGGCGACGCCCTCGGCCAGGGTGTTGGTGACGGGGTCCAGGCCCAGCTGGCCGCTGCAATAGACGGCCGACCCGGTATCCACAGCCTGGACATAGGGGCCCAGGGCGGCGGGGGCTTTGTCGGTGACGATGCGTTTCATAGGCGATGCTCTCCTTTTGGCAAAAAATGGATGGTTGCGGTTTTAATTGTACTCCATTGCCCGGCAAATTACCAGCCCGCCGGGCAGGGCGTTTTAAAATTGTCTATTTTATAAAGATGTGGTATAATACCGTCAACACCCAAAACCATCTCATCTCAACAGAGAATAACGGAGGATATACAGTTATGGAACGACTGGCCATCGAAGGCGGTTACCCCGTGCGCGGGGGCAAGATTTACTACGGCCGCCAGTGGATCGGCGAGGACGACATCCGCGCCGTGGAGGAAGTGCTGCGCAGCGACTACATCACCTGCGGGCCCAAGGTGGACGAGTTCGAGCAGGAACTGGCCCGCTACACCGGCGCCAAATACGCGGTGGCGGTCTCCAACGGGACGGCGGCGCTGCACTGCGCCTGCATCGCGGCGGGCATCGGCCCCGGGGACGAGGTCATCACCACCCCGCTGACCTTTGCGGCGTCGGCCAACTGCGCCCTCTACTGCGGGGCCCGGCCGGTCTTTGCCGACGTGGACCCCCACACCTACAACATCGACCCGGACAGCGTCCGCGCCCATATCACCGAAAAAACCAAGGCCATCGTGGCGGTGGACTTCACCGGCCAGGCGGTGCGCCATGACGAGCTGAGAGCCCTCTGCGACGAGTTCGGCCTGATCTTCATCGAGGACGCGGCCCACGCCATCGCCACCAAATACAAAGGGCAGCAGGTGGGCAGCCTGGCCGACCTGACCTGCTTCAGCTTCCACCCGGTCAAGACCATCACGGGCGGCGAGGGCGGCGCCGTCACCACCAATGACGAAGCGCTCTACCGCAAACTGGTGCTGGCCCACACCCACGGCATCACCCACGACGAGGCCCAGATGCTGGACGCCCCCCACGAGGGCCCCTGGTGCTACGAGCAGATCAGTCTGGGCTACAACTACCGCATGACCGACTTCCAGGCCGCACTGCTGGTGAGCCAGCTGCACAAGGTGGAACATTTTGCCGCCCGCCGCAAACAGATCGTGGCTACCTACAACAAGGCCTTTGGCAACATGCCGGAACTGATTTTGCAGCAGGAAATCCCTGAGTCGGACACCTGCCGTCACCTGTATATCATCCGGCTGGCGCTGGACAAGCTCACCTGCACCCGCCGCCAGTTCTTTGACGCCATGAGTGCCGAGAACGTCCAGTGCCAGATCCACTATGTGCCGGTGTACTGGTTCCCCTACTACCGCTCCCTGGGCTACGAGAAGGGCCTGTGCCCGGTGGCCGAGGAGATCTATAAAGGCATCATGAGCATCCCGCTCTACCCCAAGATGACCGACCAGGATGTGGAGGATACCATCCACGCCGTCAAGAAGGTCGTGGAGGCCTACCGCAAATGAAACCGCTGGTCACCGTGGTGGTGCCGGTGTACAACGTAGCCCCCTACCTGCCCGACTGTATCGAGAGCCTGCTGGCCCAGACGCTGCAGCCGATGGAACTGATCTTTGTGGACGACGCTTCCACCGACAACAGCCTGGCCGTGCTGCAAGACTACGAAGCCCGCTACCCCGACCGGATGCGGGTCATCGCCAGCGCCGAAAACCACAAGCAGGGCGGCGCGCGCAATGTCGGTCTGCGCCAGGCGAAAGCCGATTGGGTGGGCTGGATCGACAGCGACGACTTTGTCACACCGGATTTTTATAAGACCCTGTACGACCGGGTACAGGAAACAGGGGCCGACGTGGCCTTTTTGCAGTACGCGGCGGTGCCCCACGACGCCCACCCCGGCACGGTGGACCCCGCGGCGCTGACGCCGCTGATCCGCTGGGACGACTGGTTGCTGCGCTGGAACGGCCAGGACCTGACCGACGAGGGGCGGATGGACCTGATCTGCTGCCCCATCGGCGGGCTGGTCTGCGGGCTGTGGCGCAAAAGCCTGCTCACCGACCACGACCTGTGGTTCCCCGCCGACGTCCGGTATGAGGACAACTACTGGGGTCCCATCGCCAAGGTGTATCTGCAGCGGGCAGCCTTCGTGCCCCGGGTGGGGTACCTGTACCGGCAGGTGGCGGCTTCCACCACCCACAAGCGCAACCAGCCCTACATCCGGGACCGGATGACGATGGAGCGGGCCACCCTGCAAAAGGCCGACGAACTGGGGCTGCGGGACCGCTACCACGACGCCTGGGAATACCTGTACGGCTGGCGGTACTGCGTCAATACCGTGCAGACCTACCTGCGCAGCTACGACGAGATCCCCTTTGACACCATCGACGCCCTGGTGGCCGAGGTGGACGCGGCCTTCCCCCACTGGCAGCAAAACCGCTATTACTGTCACCTGGTGCCGGAAGCCCAGCGGGCCGAAAACGCCCGCCAGGTCTACCACACCCGCCAATGGGTGCGCGACCGGGACGCCGCCGCCCAAAAACAGCGCCGGGCCGAAGCCCGCGCCCGGCTGTGGGACAAGGGCTGCCGCACCGTGAAAAAACTGCTGCACATTTCCACCCAGCCATAACCCGCCGGGAGCGCGGCTCCCCCGGGATTTTGCCATACAAAGGAGGGCCCTTTGCCCATGTCCTGCATTGCCATCATCACCGCCCGGGGCGGTTCCAAGCGGATTCCCCGCAAGAACATCCGCCCTTTCTGCGGCAAACCGATTCTTGCCTACAGCATCGAGGCCGCGCTGCAAAGCGGCCTGTTTGAGGAGGTCATGGTCTCCACCGACGACGAGGAGATTGCCGCCATTGCCCGGCAGTACGGCGCGGCGGTGCCCTTTTTGCGCAGTGAAGCCACCAGCAACGACTTTGCCACCACCGCCGACGTGCTCTCCGAGGTGCTGGACCGGTACGAAGCGCTGGGCCGCCGGTTTGATACGCTGGCCTGCCTGTACCCCACGGCCCCCTTTGTGACGGCGGAAAAACTGCGCAACGCGCTGAACACGCTGGAAACCTCGGGCGGCGAGAGCGTCATGCCGGTGGTGTCCTTCAGCTTCCCGCCCCAGCGGGGGCTGGTGCTGCGGGAAGGGTCGCTCTGCTACCAGTACCCCCAGTACGCCAACACCCGCAGCCAGGACCTGGAACCGGTCTACCATGACTGCGGCCAGTTCTATTTCTGCCGCACCGATTCCTTCCGGCGGTGCCACAGTCTGGTCACCCCCCACACGGTGCCGCTGGTGCTGCCCGAGCAGGAGGTCCAGGACATCGACAACCTGTCCGACTGGGCCCTGGCCGAAATGAAATACCGCCTGATGACCGGGCGGGAAGGAGCCGCCCAGTGAAACTTGCCATCCTTTCCAACGTGAACCTGGACTTTGTGGTGCGGCTGGTGGGCCAGCACCACGACGTCTGCCCGGCCGAGGGCTACGGCAACCCGCTGGGCCGGCTGCTCAACCCCGGCGACAGCCTGTACACCGCCGGGGCGGACACGGTTTTTCTGCTGCCCGACCTGGACGAGCTCACCGCCGGCCGCGGCGAGGCCGACGCCAGAGCCGAGATCGAAGCGCTGTTTGCGGGGCTGACCCAGGCGCTGCGCCCCGGCATCCAGTACGGCGTGTCGGATGTCTGGCACCGCACGGCGGCGCTGGCCCCCACCGACGATTTCACCCGGGAGCATCTGGATGCCTGCTACCTGCAGGCGCTGGAAGCCCTGTGCACCGCCCACCGCAACGTCCACCGCATTCCGCTGGCCGCGGCGCTGGCCAAGGGCAAGGATCCCTACTCCGACCAGATGTGGTACAGCGGTAAGATTCCCTTCAGCCTGGAGGGCAACCGCCTGGCCGCCGATGCGGTGGAAGCCGCCCTCACCGCCCTGAACCGTACTCCCAAAAAGGTGCTGGCCCTGGACCTGGACAACACGCTGTGGGGCGGCATCGTGGGCGAGGCGGGCCCCCAGGGCATCACCCTGTCGGAGGACCACGCCGGCGCGGCCTACCGGGACGTGCAGCGGGCGGCCCTGGCCATGCAGCGCCAGGGGGTGCTGCTGGTGCTCTGCTCCAAAAACAACGAGGCGGACGCCCTGGAGGCCATCCGCCACAATCCCTATATGGTCCTGCAGGAGGAGGACTTTGCCGCCCGGCGGATCAACTGGGCGCCCAAAGCCGACAACCTGCGGGAGCTGGCAAACGAGCTGAACCTGGGGCTGGATTCCTTCGTCTTTGTGGACGATTCCCCCACCGAGCGGGCCGCCGTGGCGGCCCAGCAGCCCCAGGTGACGGTGCCGGACTTCCCCGACCGGGTGGAGCTGCTGCCCGGCTGGATGGCCGTCCTCTATGACCAGTGGTTCCGCCCGGCGCGCACCACCGACGAGGACCGCGCCAAAACCGCCCAGTACCGGGAAAACCACGCCCGGGCCGAGCTGGAAAAGACGCTCTCCTACGACGAATTTTTGCAAAGTCTCGACATCCGGCTCACCCGGGTGGACCCGGCCGGGGACGCCGCCCGGGACCGCCTTTTCCAGATGTTGCAAAAGACCAACCAGTTCAACCTGACCACCCACCGCTACACCCGGCAGGAGCTGGACGCCCTGCTGGCCAAAGGCTGGCCGGTGTATCTGTACCAGGCGGCCGACCGGTTCGGCCGGTACGGCATCGTGGCGGCGGCCATTGTGGACACCGACGGCCCGGTGCCGGTGGTGTGTGATTTCCTCATGAGCTGCCGCATCATGGGCAAACAGATCGAAAACTTTATTCTCGACCGCATCGAGAAGGACCTGGCCGCCGCCGGCCATCCCCGGCTGGAAGCCCTCTACCGGCCCACGGCCAAAAATGCCCCGGTGGCCCACCTGTACGAATCGCTGGGCTACACCCCGGCCGGGACCCGGGACGACGCCCGGTGCTATACCCTGACCCTGCGGGGCAAACCGCCCCGCCCCTACCATGTTACCGAGGAGGACCCCCAATGAAAGAGAAAGCCCTTGCCCTGATCTGCCGCACCCTGGGCGTGCCGGAAGGCACCGTGCGGGAGGATATGACCTTTGCCGAAATCCCCCAGTGGGATTCGCTGATGCAGCTGATGATCGCCTCCGCTCTGCAGGAGGAGCTGGGCCTGACCATCCCCATGGAGAAGCTGCTGGAAATCACCGACGTGCGGGGGCTGCTGGCCGCCGCGGGGGTGACGGAATGAACGTCCAGCTGCGCAACCTGACCCAGGCGGACCTGCCCACCGTCATGGCCTGGCGGATGCGCCCCGACATCACCCGGTTCATGAACACCGACCCCCGGCTGACCCCCGAGGGCCAGCAGCGCTGGTTTGAGAAGATTTCCGCCGACCCCACCCAGCGGTTCTGGATCGTGGAGTATGACGGGGTGCCCATCGGCACGCTGAGCATCTTCGACATTGACCGGGTGAACAGCCGGTGCAGCTGGGGCTATTACATTGCCGAGACGGACTACCGTTCCCTGCAACTGGCCACCTGGCTGGAATGGAACCTTTACGACCATGTGCTGCTGACCATGGGGCTGCACAAGCTCTGCAACGAAACCTTTGTGGAAAACAAGTATGTGGTGCAGCTGCACAAGCTCTGCGGCGGGCACGAGGACGGCGTCCTGCCCGCCCACATCTGTAAAAACGGCCGGTACTACGACGTTTCGGTGGGGTCTATCCTGCGGGAGGAGTGGCTGGCCATGCGGGAACGCTACCATTACGAAACCTTTCCCTTTCCGGAGGAACCAGCATGAAGATTGACCACACCGGGTATCTGGTCCGGGACATGGAAAAAGCCCTGGCCCAGTTCGAGGCCCTGGGCTACACCCGGGACACCGACATCATTGAGGACAGCGCGACCCGCAACGTCGCGCTGTGTTTTCTGCACAACGGCGCCGTGCGCATCGAGCTGGTCAGTCCGCTGCGTAACGGCCGCCCCAGCGTGGTAGACGCCACCCTGCAGCGCCAGGGGGACGGGCCCTACCATATCTGCTACCAGCTGGAACAGCCCATGGAGGATGCCCTGGCCGACCTGCGCCGCCAGGGCTGGCTGGTGGTTACCCCGCCCGAGGAGGCGGTGGCCTTCGGCGGGCGGCGGGTGGCCTTTTTGTTCCGGCTGGGCGTGGGACTGATCGAACTTGTGGAGGCTGACGATGAAACTGTATGACCACATCCGGGACGGCAAGACCTACATCATTGCCGAAATGTCGGGCAACCACGGCGGCAAGCTGGAAAACGCCCTGGCCATTGTGCGGGCGGCGGCTGCCGCCGGGGCGGACTGCCTGAAACTGCAGACCTACACCGCCGACACCATCACGCTGGACTGCCGCACCGACGATTTCCTGGTCCACGACGGGCTGTGGAAAAAGCGTTACCTCTACGACCTGTACAAGGAGGCCTACACCCCCTGGGAATGGCACGCCGCCATCAAGCAGGAAGCCGAGAGCCTGGGCATGGATTTTCTGTCCACCCCCTTCGACTTCACGGCGGTGGATTTTCTCGAAACGCTGGGGGTGGAGCTCTACAAGATCGCCAGCTTCGAGGCGGTGGACATCCCCCTCATCCGCAAGGCGGCGTCCACCGGCAAGCCGGTGATCCTTTCCTGCGGCATGGCCAGCGCCGAGGAAATCCAGGAAGCGCTGGACGCCTGCCGCAGCGTGGGCAACGACCATGTGGTGCTGTTGAAATGCTGCAGCGCCTACCCCACCGACTTTGATACCATGAACCTGCGCACCATTCCCGACATGCGCAGCCGGTTCGGCGTGCCGGTGGGGCTGTCCGACCATTCGGAGGGCAGCCTTGCCAGCATTGCCGCCGTGACGCTGGGCGCCGTGGTGGTGGAAAAGCACCTCTGCCTGGCCAGCTGCCAGTCGGTGGACAGCGACTTTTCTCTCAACGAGACCCAGTTTGCCCAGCTGGTGCGGGACATCCGCAGCACCGAGCGGGCCCTGGGCAAGGTGAACTACGCCCCCTCCCCGGCCGAGGCCCAAAGCCTGGCCCACCGCCGCAGCCTGTATGTGGCGGCGGACATCCGCAAGGGCGAGCCCTTCACCGCCGAAAATCTGCGGTCGGTGCGCCCGGCCTTCGGCCTGCACACCCGCTACTATGACGAATTGCTGGAACACGGCCGTGCCGCCAAAGACCTTGCCTTCGGCACGCCGCTGCACTGGGAGGACGTGGACGGTGTCGAACCCCACTGAGATTTTTTTCCGGGCGGACGGCAACCCCCGGATCGGCTCGGGGCATATCATGCGGTGTCTTTCGCTGGCGGGGGCGCTGCGGGACCAGGGTGCCCGGTGCGTCTTTCTTTTAGCCGATGACCGGATGCTCCCGGCCGTGACGGGCCGGGGTTTTGCCGCCCGGGTGCTGGGCACCCACTGGCAGGACATGGCCGCCGAACTGCCCGCCCTGCTGCCCCTTTTGCACCCCGACGCCCTGGTGGTAGTGGACAGCTACGCCCTGGTGCCCGCCTGGCTGGACGCCGTGCAGCGCCTTTGCCCGGTGGCCCAGTTTGACGACGAGGACGCCTTTTTGTCCACGGCGGATTTCCTCATCAACTACAATCTCTACGGCCTGGACCGGGATTACACCCGGTACCGGGACCGGCCGGTGCGGCTGTTGCTGGGCCCGGCCTATGCCCCCCTGCGCCCGGAATTTTCCCATCGCCCGGCCCGCGCGGTGCCGGACACCGTCCAAAATATCCTGGTCTCCACCGGCGGTGCCGACCCGGAGAACGTGGCCGGGCAATTGCTGGCGGCCCTGGCCGCGGACACCCGCTGGCAAGGCGTCACCTTCCATCTGGTGGTGGGGGCGCTGAATCCCCGCCTGCCGGAACTGGAACGGGCGGCCGCCGCCCTGCCCAACCTGGTGCTGCACCGCAACGTGGCCCGGATGGACACCCTGATGTCCGCCTGTGACGCGGCGGTGGCGGCGGCGGGCAGCACGCTGTACGAGCTGTGCGCCTGCGGCACCCCCACCGTGACCTATGTGCTGGCGGACAACCAGATCCCCGGGGCACAGGGTTTTGCCCGCCGGAACCTTATGGACAACGCCGGCGATTGCCGCCATGGCCCGGCCTTTTACCCCCATCTGCTGGATACCCTGTATGCCCTGTGCACCGATGCTCCCCGCCGCGCCGCCATGGCCGCCGCCATGCAGCAGACCGTGGACGGCAACGGCGCCGCCCGCCTGGCCTCTGCCCTGCTGGGGGAAGACTGAGGCAGGATATTCTTTTCTTGCAAGAAAAGAACCAAAAGAACTCTCAATTAAAAATTGCCCCCAGGGTCAAGATGAAAGACCCTGGGGGCAATTTTTGTCTGGAGTTTCTTCGGTTCCTTCTTTGCAAAGAAGGAACACCCCGGCGTCAGCCCTCCACCCGGTTGACCAGCGGCTCGCCGCGGTCGAAGGCGCGGGCGTTTTCCATGGTGGTGATGGCGATGCTCTGCAGCGCCGTGCGGGTAAAGAACGCCTGGTGGCTGGTGATGACCACGTTGGGGAAGCTGGTCAGCACCGGCACCACCTCGTTGTGGAGCACATCGTCGGAGAAATCCTCAAACACCTGGCCGTCCTCATCCTCATAGACGTCCAGGCCCACCCCCGCAAACTTGCGGCGGCGCAGCGCATCGATGAGGGCGTCGGTGTCGATGAGTCCGCCGCGGCTGGTGTTGACCAGGATGGCGTTGTCCCGCATCAGCTCGATGGTGGCGGCGTTGATCATGTGATGGGTTTCGGCGGTCAGCGGGCAATGCAGGCTGATCAGGTCCGCCGCACGCAGCAGCTCGCCCAGCTCCACATACCGCACAATGCCCTCCAGCTCGGGGTTGTGGTACTGGTCATAGGCCAGCACCGTCATGCCGTAGCCGTGGCAGATCCGCGCCATGGCCGCGCCGATGCGCCCGGTGCCCACAATGCCCGCGCAGGAACCGTACAGGTTATAGCCCAGCAGGCCGTCCAGGGCAAAGTTGTTGTTGCGCACCTTGATATAGGCCTTGCAGATGCGCCGGTTGGCCGCCTGGGCCAGCGCCATGGCGTGCTCGGCCACCGCCTCGGGGCTGTAACCCGGCACCCGCAGCACCGTGATGCCCAGCCGTGCGGCGGCTTCCAGGTCCACGTTGTTGTAGCCCGCGCAGCGCATCAGCAGCAGTTGGATGCCATTCTCCGCCAGCACTTCCAGCACCGGGGCGGAGCAATCGCTGTTCACAAAGGCACAGACCGCGTCCCCGCCCTTGGCCAGGCTGGCCGTGTCCACGTCCAGGTTGGCGGTCAGGAACTTGATGGTGCAGCCGTATTCCGGGTCGGCTGCCAACAGGTCAAAGTACAGGTGATCGTAATCCCGTGTACCGTAAAAGATGATTTTCATAGTCGGGGGCCCTCCTTACAGGGTAGTATCTGCTTGCGACCCCCTTACTATACCCGACCCGGGCGGAAAAGTATGTTGTTCCGGCAACAATCAGCGCCGGGTTTCCACCGTCACGCAGACCAGTTCGGTTTTTCCCTGGGTGCGGAACCGGTACCCCCAGGTGCCGGTGCCCCCGCTGACGATGGCCGTACACCGGGCCCCCACCCGCTTGGCGCCGTAATTGCGCTCGTTGCGGGCGGCCATGCCCACCGCGCCGGCCGGCCAGACCTGCCCGCCGTGGGTGTGGCCGCTCAAAATCAGGTCCGCCCCCGCGGCGGCCGCCTGTTTGAAATCCCGGGGCTCGTGGTCCAGCCAGACCGTGTACAGATCGTCGGGCCCGCCCGGCAGCAGTTCGGCGGCGGCAAAGCGTCGCCCGCCGGTGTACAGGTAATCCTTGCGGCCCACCACCCGCACACCGCCGGTTTCCACCGCGGTGTCCTCCAATAGGCGCACCCCGGCTTTGGCCAGGGCGGTTTCCAGGGCAGCCCGGTCAAAGGCCGGTTCCCGCCAGTGGTGGAACAGGTCGTGGTTGCCCAGCACATAGTACTTGCCCAGGGGTGCTTCCAGCCGGGCAAACAGGTCGCAGAAGGCTGCAAACTCCTCCGGCGCGGTGAACTCATCAAAAATATCCCCCGTCAACACCAGCAGGTCGGGGCGGCAGGCGCGGACCTTGGCTTCCAGCTCGGGGATGCGCCCCCGGTGCATGGCGGCCCGGGGGTTGGGGTGCAGATCGCTGAGCTGCACGACGGTGAGCCTGCCGCCGGGCAGGGCTTTTTCGGTGGTCAGGCGGTAGCGGGTGGTGCACAACCGCAGCGCCCGGCGCCGCCCGCCCCACCACAGCAGGGCGGTGAGCAGCCAGGGGGTCAGCCCGCCCAGCCAGCACACCTGCCAGACCGTCCATGCCGGTCCGCCCGCCAGCCGGGCCCCAAGCCCCAGCAGATTTCCCAGGCAATAGAAAGCGGTCAGGTGCCCCACCAGCACGATGCCCAGCCCCAGGGGATCCCGGGCCAGCCAGCCCAGCACCAGCACCAGCGCCAGCGGCACCCCGTAATGCAGCAGCGGCCAGGGGGTCAGCCAGGCCAGCGGCGGCAGCTGCAGAAAGTTCAGGTAGAGCAGCGCGGCCAGCGCCGCCTGCCCCACCCGGGGCAGCACAAACTGAAAAAAGGGAGGATACATAGCCAAAGCCCCCTCCTGCGGGGCAAACCTTGCAAATCCGCGGCTTTCGCAGCGGGCGGCGACAAAAAATCCCGCGCCGGGCGTGGCGCGGGATGGATGGCAATTTTTACTGTTCCTTTTCTTTGATCGCCTTGTCGATGGCCTTGGCGGCTTCCTTGCCGGCGCCCATGGCCAGAATCACGGTGGC
>ERZ1643251.2868-NODE-2868-length-16804-cov-11.960117_pt1 | contig 16804 bp, 13 predicted proteins | sample MGYA00579261_ERZ1643251 | MGnify/ENA primary metagenome ERZ1643251 (study PRJEB29033, sample SAMEA4952267) | chicken gut metagenome | biome: Broiler Chicken; feature: Gastrointestinal Tract; material: Caecum | place: Ireland | collected 2018 | study: Broiler...
GAATTTCCGAAAGAAGCGGTGAAAACGATCACATGCGACAGGGGGAGCGAGTTTGCATGTTGGAGGGAGATAGAGAAAGCACTAAGCTGCGATATGTACTTTGCAGATCCGTACTGTGCATGGCAGAAAGGAACAAACGAAAATCTGAACGGATTGCTCAGAGAATTCTATCCTAAGGGCAGGAATCTGTCAAGAGTAAGCCCTGCCACATTAAAAAAGAACCTGGCGTTGATCAACGCCAGGCCTAAAAAGGTTTTACATTTCCAAACACCACAAGATCTGTTTGAACAAAATCTTATCAAGTGTTGCACTTAGTTTGACAATTCATCACGGAATGCTTCTTTTGCCGCTTATTCAGTTCGGAATTTTCTATATCGGGGTTAATATCAACTCGATATTGATGACTTTCCAGCGCTATGTCGACGGCGAATATCAATGGGCGGGTTTTTATAACTTCGAATTTGTCTGGAAGGACTTCATAAGTCAGGATATTTTCGGCAGCGTAGTCAAAAACTCCGTGTTGTCGTTTGTCATAGTGCAGCTTATGTCGCCGCTCATTTTGTTTGCGACATACTTTATTTACAGAAAATTCGTCGGGTACAGATTTTTCAAAATAATGCTGTTTTTGCCCACGATAATTTCGATAGTAATAACGGTTACGATTTACAAAAAGGTTTGCGAGGTGGCTATCCCGGCTATCTGGTCGAATCTTTTCCACAAGAGCATACGAGGGCTTTTAAGTAACCCCGATACCCGATACGGGGCGGTTATGTTTTTCTATCTGTGGCTGAGTTTCGGAAGCTTAATGCTTATGTATCTCGGGGCGATGAACGGAATTTCCGATTCCATATCCGAAGCCGCGAGACTTGACGGCGCGAGCAACATTCAGGAGTTTATATACATCGTTTTCCCGATGATATATCCCACGTTCTCTACGCTTTTTTACACGTCCGTGGCAACGATATTCACAAACCAGATCAACTTGTATTCGTTGTGGGGAAATTCCGCGCCGCCCGCCATTATGACGTTCGGTTACTACTTGTACAGAGAAGTTTCTATGGCCGAAGAAGCTCGTTATCCGGGATTAGCTACGCTCGGCGTTATGATGACGCTCGTAGCCGCGCCGCTCACGTTCTTCTTCAAATGGTTACTCCAAAAACTCGGACCGAAGGTGAACTGATGGAAAAACGAAAAAATAAATCGGGCGTTTCGCCCTTTGCCGTAATAGTATTCGTGTTGCTTATTCTTTACACGGCGTCGTTTCTGCTTCCCGTTTTATGGGGCGTAAACCTTTCGCTTAAAACGAACAACAACGCGGAACTTCACCCGTTCGGGATAAATTTCCCGTTGCGTTTCGCAAATTACGCTACGGTATTCAAGGAATTCGCGGTTTCGGTTTACACCGATACAGGCTCGCACACCTATTATATGGAGCATATGCTCTGGTTCACGCTCGTTTACGCGGTTGCGTGTTCGTTCGTGAACATAGCGGTAACCTGCCTCGTCGCGTATATCACCGCGCGTTTCGATTTCAAAATCTGCAGTATTATCGACGGTGTGGTAATCGTCGCGATGATTTTGCCGATAGTAGGATCTATGCCGAGCGAACTGCGCATAATGCGCGCCCTCGGGATGTACGATTCCCTTTTGGGAATGATGATAATGAAAGCAAACTTCGTCGGCGGAACGACGTTCCTTATATTCAACGTCGCGTTCAAAGGTTTCCCGAAAGATTTTGAGGAAGCCGCCTGGATTGACGGCGCGAGCAACTTTACCGTTATGATGACGATAATGATGCCTATGATAAAAGCGACGTTCTCCACAATGTGGCTGCTTTCGTTCATAAGTTTCTGGAACGATTATCAGACTCCGCTTCTGTATTTCCCGTCCAAGCCCACGCTTTCTTACGGCTTGTACAGATTTACGACCGACACGTCGGGCGTAGCCGGCACAAGCACGCCGCTCGCGCTTGCAACCTGTTTCCTTTTAATGATCCCCATTCTTATTGTGTTCTTTTTCACTTCGGAGAAACTCATAGGAAACGTGTCCGTAGGCGGACTTAAAGAGTGATATCCCGTAAAACAGGAAATCAGGCAGTTAAAAATTATTCCGTCCGTTTCTTTCCCTCGATAAAACGGAAAGGGCGGCGGATAAACTTCGATAAAATATCGACAAGGAGATATCTTATATGAAAAAGATAACGATGAGAATTTTGGCTTTGCTCATCGCGGTGATAACCGTGTTCGGACTTGCTTCGTGCGGAACGACCGACGTTGGCGGCGACAAAGAAAACACGAATTTGCAGAGGTATTTCGCGCCCGTCGTTAAAGTTTCCAAAACGGGACTTGCGACCTGGACCGATCTCGAAGGCGCGGAAAAGTTCGTTTATGTGATAAACGACGGCAAAGAAACGGAAACCACGGAAAAATCCGTTCAGCTTCAGCTTTACGACGAAATCGTCGTTAAATGTCTCGGCAACGGAACGACCCGCAGAGACAGCCGCTGGTCTGAAAGCGCGCAGTACGTTCCCGCTCACAGCTTTGTTTTGGAAGGCAGCGGAAATGAGAGTACAACGTTCAACGTTTATAAACCCGACGGCAGCATCGTTCTCGACACGATCGGCGGAACTAAGCGGAACGGCGATATAATAAACGTCGGAGAAGAATATATATTCGAACTCGACATAACGGTAGGACCTTACCACAACGCGCTTTTAATAGCGGGCGTTGAGGACGCGGTTATTTCCGACCTTACCTGGTCGGACAGAATGTATTCCGAAAGAGACGGCGAAACCGCCGATACTTCGGATAAGTTCTACGAAGTTCTTTACGAAACCACTTACGACCTTTACCCGAATTATGCTTCGCTTCACAGAAGCACCTGGTCTTATACGGGAGCTTATTTCCCGGACGATAACAACGTGGGAATGTCTACCTACGGCTGGTATATGAAAGACACTCCCGCGGCTTCTGAGGACGGCGTTTACGATACGAGTGCGGACGGATTCTGGACGATCGAACCCAACTGGTGTTCCACGTTCTACGGCGCGCATTTCTTAAGCACCAAGAAACAGACCAAAGAAAGAATGGAATCGGGCTATAAATACGTTCGTTTCAAAATCAAATACAATTCCGCTCACATCCACGGCGCGCCTTGCGTAGACGGCGTCGAGGAATACGGAAAAACGCTCGGAAAGGACGAGTTCAATTTCTTCGCTCTCGTTCATCAACATGAAAACTATCTGTTCTTCAACAGCAACGACGTTACCGAGCGTACTCCCGCAAGCGGCTCGTTTGCGACCGACGATAACGGCAAAGCCGCTTCCGACGTCACGTTGTACGACGCGGAAACGGGCGAAAAGGTCTTCGCGGACGGCTCTCACGGCAACGCGATTTCCCCGAACAAGAAATATATCCTCGAAATAAACGCCGAAGGCGATCTTAACGGAAGCGTTGCTTTGACGGGTATTGAGGACGCCCTTATTTCGGACGTGACCTGGTCGGATAAGATTTACGCCGAGAAAAACGGCGAAAGCGCGGTTAAGGACACTCTCAGAGTCCTCGAAATGGACGTAGAAAGCCACCACCTCGCCTCACAAAGGCCGCTTTTCCACAGATTGTGGAAGACCTCGGACGGTTACACCGGCAACTATAAAGGAAACTGCGTCATAAACAGCGACGGAGCTATCGACACCGCGGTTGCGGCTAACAGATCCTCGGTAAACAACCGTTGTCTCGAATTTGCGAGAAAGATCTGGCTTGCCAGCGCGATGACGAGCAAAGAGGCGGGCAAAAAGTATTTCAGACTTACTATCGAATGGCGCAGCTTCGATACGATTCAGGTAGGACACGTTGTCGAAGATAAGAACGACGAAAATTACGGCAGACTTGCCGCATTCGATTTCAACGCGTTCGTTTACAGCCCCGCGGGCGGAAGATACCTTTATCTTGCGGCTTAAAAAGGCTTGAAAGCCTTTCGACTTTGCTAAATCGACAGGATAGGACAAAACCATATAGATTTTTATAAGCCCGAGAGGCGCTTTGAAATTTGTTACGACCATATGGAGGAGGTTAATCCCGACTTCATAATCGTGATCGTCGCGGACTATCCGAATAACGACGGCTATCTTCCCGTAATCGGCGGAACGGTTATTCCGTTGTCTGTCGAAACGGCTAAACTCGGTCAACCTTATATCTACCTTTACAAAGACGCCGGCGGTGATTATTTCGCGAAATATAACGATAAAGGGTATAACAACAAATATCGGCTATCGTAACCAAGGATAAAACCGATACAGGCGGGGAAATATAAATTCCGCCTGCGGTGAAAAATATATGGAGGAAAATATGAAAAAAAGCATCAAAAACTTTGGTTTGATCATAGCGATCGTTCTGACGTTTTGCTTTGCGCTCACCGCGTGCGGCGGCCCGACGGGCGATCCGAGTACGGGAAACGTATCGATTACTTTCTCGTGCGGAGAAAGTCTCACTATGAACGAATGGGAAACCGTGCGAATTACGGCTTCGTCCACGGACAAAGCGTCGGTAACGCTCACTGCCGAGGACACGTCCGTTCTTTATCTTCGCGGAAGCAGCGTAACCGCTTTAAAAGCGGGCACGACAACTATTACCGCAAAGACGAAAACGGGCAGCGCGACTGCGAAGCTTAACGTTACGGTAAACGAAAAAGCTGAAAATCGTCCCGTTCTTTCCGTTATCGGTAACGGCGATATCGCTCTCGGCGAAACTTCGAAATTCAGCGCGAGCCTTTCGGGCGTGGACGCGGGAGATTACGTAGTTCAGTTCTCCGTCGACAACCCGACTGTCGCAAGCGTAGACGAGGAAGGAAATGTCACCGCGCTCGCTTCGGGTAAAACCAAGCTCACCGCAAGCACGACTTATCGTTCGGTACAGTTCAAAGCCGAAAAAGACATAATCGTCGAAAAAGAAATCAAAGTCATTTTCGCCGAAGGCGCGGCAGAAGCAAAACTTGCCGTTTCCGCCGTTAAAGAAGGCCTCGAAGGCGAATATGCCGTAGAAATCAACGGCAAGACTTACAGCGTAGACGAAGAAGGCAAGATCACTCTTCCAAGTGCGGACTTCGACGTTGAGGGACAGAAGCTTTTCGAAGGTAAAATTACTCAGGGCGAAAACGTTTACACGTTCAGAATTGAGGTATTCTTTATGGAAGAGCCCGCTATCTATCAGGACGGCGAAGCGATTACTCCCAACGAAGACGGAGAATACGTTGTAGATAAAACCAAACCCGCCGACGAAAACGGACTTCGTTGGATAACTTTCGACGACGCAGAGACAATGCTCGATATGGGCTATGAGCTTTTGAAGATCAAAGTTAAATTCAATGCGTTCTGCTCGTTGTCGGCTGGGATTGTAGATTCCTCGGTAGGCGCTTATCATTACAGCTTCGGTTATAAATATACGGAATATACCGATGATCCCGCCGCGGGCGACCTCGTATGGCTTTTCTGGGATAACGACTATCAGGGCCAGGCGTACGGCGGCGCTATGAAACCCGCTCACCATGCGCCTTACGGCTACGGCTATTGGAAGATTTTCGACGCAAGCGGCAATCTTATTCTCGACTATTATCAGAAACAGGTTGAAGACGCCGCGGGTATTCACGGCAACTGGTCGGATTATATCGAGCCTCTTCAAACGAACACCGAGTACGTTTTCCTTTTCGATATAAGCAAAACTCACGACATTTCTTTCAGCGGATTCGACGACGCCGTTATCACGGGTTTCGAATGGGCTAAGAAAGAGGAAACCGTAGTTTCGTTTGAAAAGGAATCGATTTCCGTCGACGAATGGATTGAAACTGAAGTCAATGCTACCACCAACGACGGTTCCGCCGTCGAATATACGGTAAGCGATCCCGAAGTGCTTTACGTTTCGGGCAACAAAATCGTCGGCTTGAAGGTAGGAAACGCAAAGGTTATCGCTACGGCTAACGGCAAAAAAGCAGAGCTTAACGTTACCGTAAACGAACAAGCCGCAAATCGTCCTGCAGTCGAATTTGAGGGATTGGAAATCGAAGAGCTTGGTTCGGGCAATCTCGGAGCGACCCTTAAAGTCGGCGATAATACGGTTGCGGCAGGCAAATACACTCTCGAATATACTGCGGCGGAAAACGACGTAATCTCGATTGTCGGCAGCGTTGTCACGGGGCTTAATGCCGGTGAAGCCGACGTTACCGCAAAAATCACTTACTGCGGAAAAGAATTTACTAAAACCGTTAAAGTAACGGTTAAAAAAGCCGAGGAGCCCGTCGATCCCTCGATCGGCAAGCTTTATCAGGGCGGCGAAGAGCTTACTCCCGACGAAAACGGATATTACGTTATGGATACGAGCAAGGAGAGCAACACTCTTACATTCGATCCTTATGCAACGAAGAGCTCGCTCGGATATAAGAAAATCCGTTTCACCGTTAAATTCAGCGAAATAACAAACAATAACATCACGCTTTCCGGAGCGGGCGATTTCTCGTTCGGTTATACCTACGGAAGCGTTTCGGTCGGTTGGTACAACTGCTATGTAAACGGCGACGGCAAAGAAGAAGGCGCATACGTCGGCGCGTTCGCAAGCCTTCCCGACGGATCTCCCAACGGAAAAGCATATCTCAGAGTTTATAACGCAAAAGGCGAAAAGATTTTCGAGCATTACGATGCAGAGGGCTGGTCGTCTTCGAACTACGGATATATTCCCAAGCTTGAAGCGAACACCGAATATACTTTTGAAATCGATACCGAAATGACGGGCGACATCACCCTTCTCGGATTTAACAAGGCTACGTTCACCACTATTAAGTGGGTAAACTAACCTTCAACAAAGAAAACGTTGAAGCGGACGAATGGACGGAATTTGATTTCTCGGCAACTACCAACGATTTATCGACCCGTACTTTCACTTCCGATAACGAAGAAATCCTTGTCGTTAAAGGAAACAAAGCTATGGGTGAAAGCTTCACTTTGGCAGGCTTTGAAACCGCGACAATCAAAAATATTACCTGGGCAGAGGCTCTTCTCGGTTAAAATCGGTTAAAAGAAGAAACATCAGCCCACAATACTTAAATTTTGCCTTTCCCGAAATCTTTCGGGAAAGGCAAAATTATCACCGTTTTGAGAGTAAAAATGATTACATTTGCAGTTTTAGGATTAGGTAACAGAGGCTCGGTTTATTCAAACAACATAGTAAAACACGACAACGCGAAGATAGTTTCCGTTTGCGATATTTCCCCCGCGAGCCTTAAGCAGGCAAAGGAACTTTACGGCGTTAAGGACGAAGAGCTTTTTTCAAGCGAGGAAAAGTTTTTCGAGAAAAAGCGCGCGGACGTTTTAATCGTAGCCACGCTCGACGGACTTCATTGCAGACAGACCGTAAAAGCTTTGTCGCTCGGTTACGACGTGCTTCTGGAAAAGCCCGTTGCTCCCACAATGAAAGAGTGCGACGAAATTTACGCTGCCGCTAAAAAGTTTGGACATGACGTGGTGGTCTGCCACAATCTCCGTTACACTCCGTTTTACCAGAAGATGAAAACCCTTATCGCCGACGGCGTTATAGGCGAAGTATTAAGCGTGGAGCAGGCGGAAAACGTTGCTTACAGTCATTATATGTGCAGTTTTATCCGCGGCAAATGGCATAGCTCAAAGGAAACAAGCCCGATAATTTTGCAGAAATGTTGTCACGACCTCGATATAATTTCCTGGTTCGTCGGCAAAAAAGACGAAAGGGAAGAATCGTTCGGAACGCTCGAGTTTTACACGAAAGAGCATAAACCCGAGGGAACGCCCGAAAGGTGTTTGGACTGCAAATTGAAAGACTGCCGTTACAACGCTTACGAATTTTCGGTTAAAGCCCCGGGAACGCTTTGCGTGCCTTACGGTTTCGAGTTCACACCCGAAAATATAGCGAACTTTTTGCGCCCCGAGGATAACCTTTACGGGCAGTGCTTGCCCCAACGACGTTTGCGACCGTCAGACGGTCAGCGTTTTTTTCGACGGCGGCGTTACCGCAAACCTTTTGATGCATGGCTTTTCGCTTTACGAAACTTACCGCATAACAAGGGTTTTCGGTAGTAAAGGAAAGCTCAGCGGCAGGCTCGAGGACGGCACGATAAGGCTTTCGCTTTTCGACGGTACCGATAAAATCATAGACGTGAACGAGGAAATCGAGGATAAGGAAAGCCACAGCGGCGGAGACAGCAAGCTTGTCGCAGATTATATTTCTTATCTCGAAACGGGTAAACGCCCGCTCGGCATAAGCGAGCTTGCGGACTCTATTCAAAGTCACCGCTTAGCTTTCGGCGCGGAAGAAAAGCGACTCGAACACCCGTTGCCGAAGATTTCCGAGGCTATGGCGTGCGAAAAGTCGGTTAAAAATAAAAGCTCGGGCGGAATTTATTCTGCGGTTTCGGAATTTATCGGAAAGAACGCCGGGAATGCCGTTAAAACGATTTCGATGACGGTTAATTGTCGCAAGGAAGATTTAAAGGAAAAACTTGAAAGCGATATGGCGTTCATTTCGTCGCTTATCGGGTCGAAGGTTTACAAATGCGATAAAATAACTTCCGAAAAAGGCTATCCGCACGGTTTTATCGTAACTTATTTTGAAAATGGGGCGATTGCGCGTTATTCGTTCACCTGTTCGCCGCTTAAAAACAGAACGGAAATTTCCGTGTTCGCGCCGTCCGCAAACGTTTACGCAGACAGCGAAAAAGGCGAGGTTATCACGAAAACGACCGACCTTTTCGGCAGTGACGAAAAAACAGAGGCAAAGGGTAAATCCGTTTTTGGGGGAACGATTAGCGATTATTTGATAAAAAACGAGATTTCTGATATAATCTGAAAATCGGAAATCGCGTTTAACATAAGATAATTGTAATTATGCGGCGGCGCGACGCGCCGCCGCATATAATTTGTTAAAAATAAGATTATGTTTGAAAAATCAAAATGGATATGGGAAAGGGAGAACCCGTCTCCCGACGAATACGCCGATTTCAGGGCGACCGTAACCGAAAAAAACGCAACGCTTTTTATTGCGGCGGAAACCGATTACGCCGCTTACATAAACGGGAAATTAGCGTTTTTCGGGTCGTATAAAGGTTATCGTGACGAAAAATACTATGACGAATTGCCTTTAAACGACTTTCTGACCGAAAAAGAAAACGAAATCGAAATCGTAGTATGGTATCAGGGCATAAACTGTTCGTCTTCTATAGACGACGGCGCGGGCGTTATTTTCGAGATATCGTCGAACGGAAAAATCCTTGCCGCGAGTGGCGAAAATACCCTTTCACGCTCGGATATCCGCTATAAAAACGGCTATAAAAAGTCGCTCACGCCCCAGCTCGGTTATTCTTTTTTATTCGACGCGACGAAATGCGGCGAAATGAAGCCCGATTTGTGGCATAAAAGTTTCGCTTTGGCAAGAAACGTAAAGTTTTCGCCCCGCCCGGTAAAAAAATCGGTCGTTTCCGCGCCCGTATTTTCCGAGGAGATAAAACAAGAAAACGGCGTTTACCTTTTCGATCTTAAAAAGGAATATTCGGGGCAGATTTATCTCGATTTTTATTCAGAAACCGAACAAAAAATCCTTATTTCTTACGGCGAGCATATAAGAAACGGTGAAGTGGCAAGGATTGTCGGCAATCGCGATTTTTCTTTCGAATATATCGCGAAAAGAGGCGAAAACAAGTACGTGAACCCCTTCCGCAGACTCGGGCTTCGCTATATAGAGGTTAAAACGGAACAACCGGTTAAGGTCGGCAAAATCACCGTTCTTTCCGTCGATTATCCCGTTAAGAAAAGAGTTTTTGCGGCGGACAGCCCGTTACACGAGAAAATAACTTCGGTTGCGATAAGAACGCTCGCGCTTTGTATGCACGAGCATTACGAGGACTGCGTGTGGCGCGAACAGGCTTTATATACTTTCGACAGCCGCAACGAAATGCTTTGCGGTTACAAGGCTTTTTATGACGACGGTTTCGTGCGTTCTAACATTCTGCTTATGGCAAAAGGCGTAAGGGAAGATGGACTTTTAGAGCTTACTTACCCCGCTGAGGACACTCCCGCAATCCCGCTTTATTCACTTTGTTTTATAGTTCTGGTTTACGAATACGTCAAGTTCACGGGCGATAAATCCGTGCTTGGTAAGGTCGGAAAAATCATGCGCGGGATAATGGATAAATTTCGGAAACTTCGCGATAATCGACTTATAGCCGACTTTCCGTATCCTTATTGGAACTTTTACGAGTGGGGAAACGGCAGCGATAACTGCGGCGATCTTTCGAGAAATGCGGGAGATGCTTCGCCCGAAAGATTCTCGCTCATTCTGAACGCCTATTACGTTTACACGGAAGAAAAATACGCCGAACTTTTCCCGCTTGAAAAAATCGACTTAAGCGATATGAAAAAACTTATCGCGGAAAAATATTACGATGAAAAGGCGGGTATGTTCCGTTCGTATATCGGCGAAAAAACTTACACGGAGTTCGGAAACGCGCTTTGCCTTTCCATAGGCTTGGGCGGCGAGGATTTAGCCGAAAAAATAACGCATGGGAAAGCTTTGAAAGCGACTCTTGCCGCCGCGGCTTACGTTTATGACGCTCTTTTGTCTTTCGGAAAAAAATACGAGGATTACGTTATAAACGAAATAGATGAAAATTACAAAAAGATGCTCGATGCGGGCGCGACTTCTTTCTGGGAAACCGTCGAGGGCGTCGAGGACGGCGATTTGTCGTGCAGCCTTTGCCACGGCTGGAGCGCGCTCCCGATTTATTACTATGCTTTAACGGGCAGAATTAAGTTTTCGAAAGAATAAAACAAGGAATAAAACGAGGATTGAAATATGGATAAACGATTTGTAACGAGCTTCTGGAACTATGTTCCGTCCGGCAAAATCGACGCCGTTAAAAGCGTGGACGACTGGGCGGATCTCGGGATGAACACCCCTATGACCTGCTACGCCGAAAAGGACGAGGACTACGAATATATTTTGAAAAATCTCGACGCGGCGGCGGAAAAGGGCATGAAACTCATAATCTGCGACAAGCGCACTTTGTGGTACGAAATCGGCGAAATCGGCGAGGAAGAATATCGGAGAAGAGTTAAAGCCGCGGCGGAAAAATTCGCTTCGCACCCCGCTTTTTACGCTTTTCACGTAGGCGACGAACCCGCGAAAGTCCACTGGGCGGATATGCTTAAAGCCGTGAAAATCGTTAAGGAATACGCCCGCCCGTTTATAAATTTCCTGCCGTTTTTCGACGAGGATTTCGAGAAAACGCTCGGAACCAACCACGCGGGTTATTCGAAAATGCTCGAAGACGCGATTAAGGAAACGGGCTTAGGTCAGCTTTGCTACGATTGCTATTTTCAGATGTTCGAAAACAGCTCCGAGGACGGAATAGGGCTTTATTTCCATAACCTTAATATGTACCGTGAAATTTCCCGCAAGACGGGCGTGGACTATTGGACGACGCTCCTTTCCGTAGGTCACTGGGCGTTCAGAGTTCCTTCGGAGGACGATATACGCTGGCAGATTTCCACAGCCGCGGCTCACGGCGCGAAAGGCATTTTCTGGTTTTATATTTACGGAAGACTGTTGGAGTCGAGTTATCATCAGTCTCCGTTCGATCAGTATTACAATAAAACCGAGACTTTCGACCGTCTCGCAAGGCAGATGCGCCTTTTCAACGACCATTTTGCAGACAGACTTGCAAATTCCGAACTTCTCGAGGTTTATCATGCGGGCAGAACTTACGGCGGAACTCCGCTTTACACGCCGGGCGTAATAGAAGGTTTGTTCTTCAAACGCAACTGGGGTATGCCGATGATCGTTTCGAAATTCAAGGATAAAAACGGCAAGGAATTTTTGCTTTTCGTCAACAACTCGCAAAACAAAATCGAGAGAATCGAGGGCGAATACAATGGCAAAAAAATCTTTATGTGGTTCGCGCCGGGGCAGATGCAGATCGTCGAAGAAGACTGAAATTTTAAAGGATAATTTAAGAGGAAAAACGAATGGATAAAAAAAGCTTGGAATTATTCAAAAAAGCCAAAGCCGCGCTTGCGGAAGAAACGAAAAACGCGGAAACCGCAGGCTATTCGAAAACCGCGGAAAAAACGGAAAATGCGGGCGAGGACGAATATCCGAAACTGCCGAGCGGTTGCTTTTTTCTCGGTGCGGACGACGTTCTTTGCTTAAAACAGCCTAAGGGCGACGCGCGTTACCCTTATTCCTGCGACGGTTTAACCTACTGGGCATATTCTTCGGGAAATGCGAAGATAGAGGAAAGCACGTTCAACGTCGCTCTGCCTTTCGCGGGCGGAAGAGAACCCAACCTCTGCTTTTTCGTGGGAGAAAAAAGAGGGGATAAGTTTTTCCCCGTTTCGATAACCGGCGCGGCGAAATTTCCGTTCGAGGAAAACGTTAAAAGATTCGTTATTTTCTCTCCCGACGCGGCGAGATATTTCGTCGAAACGGAAAACGTCGTCGCTATGCTGAAAGCTTCCGTGACGGATAAAAAACAGGTCGTGTTCACGGTTTTTGTCGAGAACGTTTCGGGCGGAAAAATTGAGACTTATTCGTCGGCGTATTTCGACCTTATGCTTTCTCACGCACTTTGCGAGAATATCGAAACCAAGTGGTACAGACGTTGCAATTACAAAGAAAACGAATTTGATTTCTCGGTTACGGAATACTTATCCCGTACGTCCTGCTTTGAACATACGGCGATCATTAAACGCGAAACAAGCGGCTACAAGTCGTTTAACACCACTTCTCGCGCGCAATACCGCGGCGGGGAGAACGAACAGATAACCGTTTCTTCCGCGCTTATAAACGGTAAGTTCGACGGCGGCGACAAAGCGCATACCGAATTTACGGATACCGCGATTGCGGGAGATATAATTCCGCTTACGCTCGAAAAGAGTGAAACCGCCGAAGTTAGTTACACGCTTACCGTGAACGGCGGACGTCTGAGCGAAAATTACCGCGCGGCGAAAATCGGCGAGGATATACCGCCCGTAAAAATCAAAGGCGACTGGAAAGAAGTTCCCGCGAAAACGCTCGAATATTTCATTAAAAACGTACACCGTCAGAACGAATTCTGCGCCCGCGCGAAGAATTACGCAGGACCTTATATCGGTATCAGAGACATTTTTCAGCAGCTCGAATCCGCGCTTTTATGGATTCCCGATTACTGCAGAGGAAAAATCGTCGAGGCTTTGAATTATATAGGAGTTGACGGCAGAGCACCGAGACAATATTCTTATCCCGCGGCGAAAGGCGCGGTTCCGCCGATGGATCTTCGTCCGTTCGTCGATCAGGGCGTGTGGATAATTTCCACCATTTACGCTTATCTTGCTTATACGAACGATTTTTCCGTTCTCGACGAAGTGTGCGGTTACTACGAATTTAACGGAAACGAAGTTCTTCTGAACAACGAAAAGGACACGGTTTTGGATCACCTCGTGAGAATAACGGAGTTTCTCCGCCGCAATCTCGATAGGGAAACGGGCTGTCTTCACGCGCTTTACGGCGACTGGAACGACGCGCTCGACGGCCTCGGAAAAACTACGGATAAAGATAAGGAATACGGCACGGGCGTGTCTGTTATGGCGACTCTTCAGTATTGCCGCAACCTTGCCGAAATGTCCGAAATTTTACGAAAAAAAGGCGAAAACGCCAAAGCGGACGAGTATGTTTCCGTTCGCGACGGCATAAAGAAAGGGCTTTTGAAATACGCCGTAGTCGAAAATGAAAAGGGCGAAAGAAAGATTCTGCACGGTTGGGGAGACAAGAGAAGTTACTTTGTCGGAAGCTTCTCGGATAACGACGGCGAAAGCCGCGACGGACTCACCGCCGACGCTTTCTGGATTATTTCTGGCGCGCTCGAATGGGATAAGTCGCTTAAAAACGATATTCTTTCGGCGTATAAACGGCTTGATTCCAAGTATGGCTTGAAGACGTTCAATCCTTATTTTGCTCCGACCAACGACAAAGTGGGGCGTATTACGAGACTACCCAAGGGTACGGCGGAAAACGGCGCGGTTTATATCCACGCAACGCTTTTCGGCATACGTTCGCTCTTTTTAACGGGCGAGGACGAGCTTGCTTACGAGCAGATTTATAAAATACTCCCGCCCGCGCACAAGATGATAACGACGACGCCTTTCGTTATGCCGAACTCCTATATCGAAAACGAAGAAAAAGGTTTCGACGGCGAGTCTATGAGCGACTGGTTCACGGGGAGCGGCTGCGTGCTTTTGAAGACGTTGTATTTCGACGTGTTCGGATTGAAAGCCGATTTAAGCGGGCTTACTATCGCCCCTGCGGGAAATATGCCTTTCGGGGAGCTTTCCGTTTCCGTTAATTTAAAGGGCGCGAAGATAAATCTTACGCTGAAAAAAGGTGAAAACAAATCGATAACCGTGAACGGCAAAGCGACCGAGGGCGGCGAAGTAAGATTTGAAAACTCCGAACTTAAAGGGGAAATAAACGTAGAAATCGTTTTATGACAAAAAACAAAACTCAAAAAAACGAATTCCGGTATGCGGGCGTTATCGATTACGGCGGCGGAAAAACTTATTAACCGCTCCGACGGATAAATTGCCCGTCTTCGAAAAAATCGCCGACAAGTGACGTAAGTTATGATTATCGGCGATTGATTTTATCATTGAGTTTACCGACGAAAAAAGAGGCGGTTATTAAATAAATGGAAACCAAAAACAAATTTATAAACAAAAATACGCTCGCGATTTTCGTTTGCTGGCTCGTTTACACCTGTTCTTATATAGGTAAGCTCGGGTATAACGCCAACATAACGCAGATCGAAAGCGAGTTCGGTATCACCCATGCGGAAAGCGGAAGCGTGGGAACGCTTTTCTTTTTCGCTTACGGCGCGGGACTTATCATAAACGGAATTTTCTGCAAGAAATACAATCTTAAATATACAGTTTTCTTTTCGCTTCTCATTTCTTCCGTTTGTAATTTCGTTCTGCCGTTTTTAAATAAGTTCGCGTACTTCAAATATATCTGGCTTATAAACGGCACGTCGCTTTCATTTCTGTGGGTGATGCTCGCAAGGTTTTTATCCGAGTATCTCGACAAAAATTACGTTTCCAAAGCCGTTGTGGTTATGGGAACGACGGTTGCCTGCGGAACGTTCGCCGTTTACGGATTGAGCGCGTTGTTCGTGAAGTTATCCGCTTACAAAACGATATTTTTCGTGGCGGCGGCAATTCTTCCGATAGTGGCGTTCGTCTGGTTCTTTATGTGCTTGTTCCTCAAAAAAGCGGACGGCGGTTTGCAAAAGACGGGAGAAGAAGTTTCGGCAGAAACGCCGCAGGAGAAAACAAACGGAAAACAACTTATAACGATGTTTATAGTTCTCGGCGCGTTCGCCGTGATAACGAACCTCATTAAGGACGGAATAACCGTCTGGGTTCCGACGATGCTCAAAGAGATTTACGTTATGCCGGACTATCTCGGAATACTTTTAACGTTATGTCTTCCGCTCGTGTCCGTTTTCGGAACGGCTGTGGCGGTGTTTACGGGTAAATATATCAAAGGATTTATTCCGCTTTGCGGAGTAATGTTTCTCGCTTCCGCGCTTGCGATTGGGGCGGAGATGATTTTCGGAGCGACTTCCGCGGCGGTTATGATAATTTGTCTTTGCGTCGTGTCGCTCGTGATGTCGGGTTCGAATAACGTGATAACGAGTATGGCTCCGTTGACCGTGAAAACCGCAAACGCAGGTATGCTCGCGGGGCTTATGAACGGTTGCAGTTATATCGGAAGCACGATAAGTTCTTACGGTTTGGGAACGATTGCCGATAACTTCGGTTGGAGCGGTGTATTCAGGCTTCTTTTCATAGCCTCTTTAATCTGCGTCGGAACGTCGGCGGTATTCGGTCTTGTTTCCCGTTTTGCGGGCAAAAACAAAAAATATATTAAATTATACAAAAACATTTACGGAAGCAGTAAAAACACCTTCGCTGACTTATGCGACGATAGCCCCAACGAAAGGCAAAAAAAAAGGATAATGGAGTATATATGAAAAAGGGACGCTTTTCATAGCGTCCCTTCTTTTGGTAAAGTACAAACTATCCGAATACCGCTTTTTGAAACAGCAGTGTTCGGATAGTCCTTTCTTGGTGGAAAAAGGGGAACGTAAATCGAACACCGTCATACGTCTATTATTGAGAACTCAAAGAATACTTTTGCGTTTTCCGTAAGCGGTTGGAGCTGCCAACTGCTTGTCACAGAGCCGCCGGGATATTCGATGACAGTTGATATGGTCAGCTGCTCATATTCTGTAGTAAGTTGCAGACCATAATTAAAAAAAGCCGCATACATCATTTGTTGCGTATCGTGATGAATTGCCGTGCATTTTACAAATAAGCCCCTCTCAATCTGTGTATTCGAAATATTTGGCAACAACTGATAATTTTGCATAAATTGTATTGTTTCGATCTGATCAAGAATGCAAACTTCATATTCAAAATCAAGTATATCGTTAGAATTGCCGTTAATATTTTTTGCCGCCTTAATTAAATCGTCTTTATAGTAAAATACCAGAATCTCAAGCGATTGAGGAGGCTGCGCCGCCATACATACGGTGCAATAGTGGTCTACGTAATTATGCCCTTTGGATTTTAAGACATTCAAGGCCCTCAAACGAGCATCGATCATTCATCGAAAAACAAGCGAAAGATTATCGATAAATCATCAAATAAGCCGCTTTTTTGCCTAGTTTTTATAGAAAGAAAAACCTTCGTTTTTTA
>ERZ1643251.2869-NODE-2869-length-16804-cov-8.000060_pt1 | contig 16804 bp, 14 predicted proteins | sample MGYA00579261_ERZ1643251 | MGnify/ENA primary metagenome ERZ1643251 (study PRJEB29033, sample SAMEA4952267) | chicken gut metagenome | biome: Broiler Chicken; feature: Gastrointestinal Tract; material: Caecum | place: Ireland | collected 2018 | study: Broiler...
CATAATGTGCGGGCAAATCGCGCCAAGGAGCCCCAGTGTGTAAAATCCAAAGGACACCATTTAACAGTTTACGATTGTCTGATTGCGGTCGCCCTGTTTTCTTTTGAGTATTTCCAAGATATGGTTTTATTCTTTCCCACTGTGCATCATCAATTTCGTATCGTCTTGCCATTTTATTTGTACTCCCTCGTTATTTTTGCTTCTTCTATTATAAACGATACGGCGATAATTTGCAAGTCCTTTCTCGCGATAATTCATTAATTTTAGTTTAGAAACACACTCTAGCACCACCATAATTTATTATTTTCGTATTTTAATAATTTGTCTAAAATTTCTACATACAAACACCGCCAATACTGCCATTAGTAATGTAATAATTCCAATTCGATACATCAATTTGTCTGCAATCAATTCAGCTACAATCGACATCAATGTTACGAAAATTCCATCGGCAAACATCCCAGACCACTGAAAAGATTGGCTCTTAAGAAAATATTTAATCACAACAAAGTGTAATAAAAACATCACCACAAAGGATGCCAATGTGCAATATGCGACTCCGATTGCCTCAAATTTAGAAACAGTTATATTACAAAACAAAATATTTAACAACATAGCGCATATTGATATTCCAGATATAATGTACGTCTTTTGTTCGAAATATTCTTCTTGTGACAACATATAACACAAAAAGTTAAAATAACTGGCAGCAATAAGCGGAATTGCACTCATTCGTGCATCATAATAGGTTGTGTTACCCAAAATTTTAACAATTTCAGGAGTAAAAAGCATAACGACCACAGAAATCAATGCCAAGCTTCTGCTATATATTTTAAAAATATTTCTAAGTTCTACAAAATTTCCGGATGAACGCTTATCGAAATAAAACGGGCCGACAATATAATCCATTCCTAATTTTACTGTAGCAATAATAGAGTACACATTATACGCCAAGCTATACACTCCCATTGCAGCTGTTCCGCAGTAACGATCAACCGCTAATTTACTGTATTGGGTGAGCATTATTTCTGCAAAACCGTTAGGAATAAGCGGTGCACAAAAACGATATGCAAATTTACTGCTTGCTTTAATAGTATGTAAATTGGGCCTACTTTTTCGAAATACGATAACAACCAAATATATAGATATAAGCACGTAAGGTATAACATATCCTAATATCCTTGACATACTCCTATCATTGCTCAAAACGGTAAATATTAAAAATAACGATAAAGCTACATTTGCAAATGCATTGAATACTGAAATTGCCACATACTTTTTGTACTGGTACTCTAAAGATACAAAAGAATTATAAACTGTCATCGCCGCATTTCCAAAGCTATTGACAATTATTAAATTTAGTAGCAGCCTTGATTCGATCCCCGTCAGAGCTATTATGTAATTTGAAAAGGCATTTACAATTACAAACGAAATACCAGAATGAATCAGCAAAAGAACTATCAAATCAGAAAAAAACGCATTTATTCCATTTGGCATGTTCGCATACTTAATTTTGGCATTCTTTAAACATCCTGCAAATTGAAAACCTATCAGCACTGCGAGAATACTTTCATATGACAAATAGGCGTTAAGTACACCAAATTCTTTAGTTGTCATCAAACGTGAGAAAACCGGGGTTGTAATGAATGCAATTCCTTTGATCAGAATTCCACCAAAAATATATCCTATTCCTGCCGAAGCAATCTTTTTCATACCCACTTGATTACTCATAAATTTCACGCTCCGCAAAAGAAATCAACTTTGATGTCTGTGCACGACTATTTTTTTCGGTTTTTGCATAAGCAAATGCTTTTTTGCCAAGCTCTCTCAAATTCTCATTTGGAGTGGAAACAATTTCCTCAATTTTCTTTGCCATAGAATTGGTATCTTCATTGTCGAACCAAAGTAGATACGGTTGATAACTGTTAGGAATACCCGGAATACGTGTAGTAAGCACCGGAGTTCCAGAAAGCATATAAGAAAGAGTTTTTGAGGGAAATGAATATGCCGCAAATGACTCATTACTCGGTCGAGGATTAACCAAAAGACTTGCGCTTCGTTGAATCTTTTGCAGTTCATCAAATGAAACTTGTCCACAATAACAAATTCTTGCGTCTTTCTTATTTAAATCGTCAATATAAGCAACGCTTTCTCCACTTCCATAAAAGTGTAAGGCAACGTTATCATTAGAAATTTTATGCACCGCATCCGCAAGTTTATTTACACCGAAGCGTTCACAAAGTGCTCCACCATATACTATTGTAAATGAAGCTGATTTCTCATTTTCAATTTTAATTTCTTCATTAGGAACAACTATAACATCTTCAATGACAAGATAGGGTTTGTTTTTAATCCCTATTAAATCTTTTAGAGCCTCAGCCACCAAAATATACCCATCATATTTAGTGAGATCGTGGTCAGCAAATTTATCATATAGACCTTGTAGCAATTTCCTAAATAAACTTGTATTTTTCTTCTTAATACTTGTTGCAAGCGAAGGATAATCGGTAACATAAGCGAAAACCTTGACACTTTTTTTCTGTGCAAGTCTGCGTGTTCCCTGTGTGCAGGCTGCCAAAAGAGAGTCGCAAAGGATAAATCTTTTTTTCCCCGTTGTTTCTTCAAGCCATTGTTTAACTTCAACAATTGTGTTTTTATACAAATCTCTAAGGCGTCTAAATTTCCCGATATGGAAAGCAGGGTAAATAAATTTCACGCCGTTTTCACATTCTTCGCTTCGCGGAAAATGCCGGTTTTCCGCATTAGTATTGCTTGTTCCCATCGGTAGAGCAGATATACAAGTAACATTACAGCCGTTCTCATGCAGTCCTTCGACAATAGCTAAGAACATACGCTGTGCCGGATCAAGGCTTGGTGTTGTTCTCACTTTTGTAATCCATTCATATTTGTTTGTACTGCATAACCCCGAAACCAAAAGAATCTCCATTTTTTCAAATCACCCTATTCTTTCTTATTGAGAAATATTTCAAAAACTCGTAACCCGCCAAATAAGCCATTAACAGCATCGATGCCGGCTGAACAAATATCTTATTGTTTGCGGGAAGATAAAAAATCATTGTGACAAGAAGCGGCATCATAATAATGGCTGGCTTCGACTGTCTTAATATACTCGCTCGATAGCATTTTCCAAATACATATCCTAAAATAAACATAATAAATATTACGCCAATATAACCTACGTCATTAGCCCAAAAAGTATATGCCGTATGGAAATTTCTCAACGCTCCCCAATCATAAACTTCATCGATCCGGACTTGATAACTGTTTGCAAACAAGTCCACCCCTAAAATGTCGCTCAAATTATTACGAATAAACGGGGAAAATCCCATCCCCCAGTTTGGAACCCACTCAAGAGTGGTTGCAAGAGACATTCCGTAATATCCCTCGCACAAATATGCTGTCAAATATACAAAAGTTATATATAATCCTGCGGGAATGTACTTGTTTATCGCTGCATTTTTATCATAATAATTTTCGCCGAGAGTGCCGAAAGCAAAATTTGCTTGGGTTCTGCCGATTATATTTTCGGTGAAAAAACTAAATGCTATGTACATTAAAATTCCAACGGCAATGATAAGCATTATTTTCTTTTTCTTCTTGATATGTAATCTTTGCCTATTAACATTTTGATTCTGCAATCTCAAATACAAAGCTACACCGATATAAATTGCAATATCAAAAACACCTTCATTAGCACCTTGCGTTAAACAATAACACAAATGAGTTAAATACAAAATTATCGTACAAAACTTATATCCTCGTGACAAATTCGAATAAAAATATATCGAAAGAATCAGCGCCATAATCGTTATTGGCATACCAAACGTTACCATAAGCGAGGCGATACTGCTTCCTCTGGCGTTGCCTTCTATAAAGGCATTGTCATACCGAGTTGACGGAGACTTAATTCCCTCCATTACCTTCTCTAATATACCAGTAGGATTAACCGTTCCGCATACCAGTACCAAAAGCAAAACATCAAATATAAGTCCGATAATGATTACTCTCTTCAAAACGATTTTATCTTTTCGTGAAAAAGAAGGCAGAGCAAGCACAGGATATTTGCGAATATCACTTTTACACGCAGCTTTATATCCCACCCAAAGTGCCAAATGATATGCCGAGATATAAAACAACAGCAACAGAGGATTTCTTATATTAAAATGAATTGGTCCAAAAAAGCAGAGAAACACCGTGATACAAAGATATATTAAAAGATATTTCATCAAATTCGGTAGTTTTACCGATTTTGTATTTATTGTTTCTTGTGTCATACTTTTCCTTTCCAAAATTAAATTGAAATATTCATATGCACATATGCAAGAATTTTCGCGCAGAAAAACATTTTCTTCCCTATTAACTGTAGATATATCCGTTTTGCCTTGGAAAAAGTGGAAAGATATCTATTATTTTTCCATTTTGGGTATTTTGCATTGAAATCTGCTACAATTTTCTTTATAACAGATGCGCTGACTCCCGCCTTAAAAGCATTGAGTGTTACTCCATACAGTACAGTTCTTATTCCGAGATATTCTAATACCGCCGGGTATTTATTGGGAAAATTTTTTTCAATATGCTGGTATGCGGCATAAAGCGATTTATAAACCTTTTCCGATGGCTTGTTAGAAGCTGAACCTGAACGGATCAGATAATTATACAGCGGTTTTTTAACAACAGAAATTTTTTTCGCCCTCGCCTCAATACAAGGAATACAAGCAATATCTTCACCGTTCCGAATATCAGGAATAGGATTTGCTAAAAATATGCTTCTCTTAATCAAAAGCAAGCAAAGCGATGACTTGCTATACACCAGTTTGTCCGCAAAAGAGGAATTATCGTCAATAGGAAGCAAATAACGAACTTCGTCAGATTTTTTTCCTGTTTCGTATATCTTGCGATATTCACACATAACAAGCTCTGAACTATTCTGCTCTGCCGATGTCACCATTTCCTCAAGAAAGGTTTCATCGTATCGATCGTCTGAATCACAAAAAGCCAACCACTTGCCCTTTGCGATAGCAGCTGCACTGTTACGAGAAATAGCAGGTCCCAAATTGGTCTCATTTTTCATTAAAAAAAGCCGTAAAGAAGACTTTCCCTGATACATTTCAATTATTTTGTAGGTATCATCGGTAGAACAATCATCTACGCAAATCACTTCAAAATCACGGTATGTTTGATTTTCCAATGCGCCAAGACAGTTTTCTATCCATTTTTCACAGTTATAACACGGAATGATAACAGATACACTCGGTGAAATTTGACTATTGTTCATCCTTTTACCCTTTCATTAAAAATGTAACACGTATGTAGTGGCTTGAACCATTTATCTATTACGAAGGATTTTTTCGGGATAATTTTCTGCAAAATATTTCTTTCCCAATTTTGAGTCAGAAAATCCATAAGCAATACTACTGTATTTTTGAACCAACTCCTTACTGTTTCCAATCAGCTTTGCAGGATTTCCGCCTAAAACAGAACCCGATGGGTAGGATTTGGTTACTACCGCACCTGCGGCAACAACGCACTCATTCCCCAATGTGACACCGGGAAGAATGATAGCTCTTGCACCGATAAAACAGTTATCCCCTATTTTTATCTCACCCAATACATCGCTTACTTCCGGCGCTAAACGGTCGATACTGTTATCATGCGTGAGGAATTGAACATCATTGGAAATCGTAACATTATTTCCTACCGTAATCAGATAACTTTCTGATGAGGAGATGTCGGAGTAAATGCAACACCCCTCACCAAGCCTAATCCCTTTTTTTCGGAAATATTTTTCTTTGATTTTGCCAGAGCCCCCCCTTTTGAAAATTGAAGCTACTTTACATTTTAATTTCACAAAAATCCAACCAAACATTAGCATTGCTCCTTATAATCACTTTACAAAATATCTAATCCTGAGTAAGAATTTTTTTACTGGTTGCGGAATCGCATATTTAATTCTTGCTTTAATCCGTACAGGTCTAAACCTCTTTATAAACCGTTTTTGAATTTCGGCACCGGAACATTCACGGTACTCTCTAAGAAGCACTTCTCTTAGTTCTGTATGTTTACTTGGCGTTCTCAACTGTGCATTGTTTGCCACTGCATAATCTAAATTTATCTCAGTGCTATTAACATTCATTTTCTTGAATAATTCCTGCGCTTTCTGTGTATTCAACAACACAAGCGAGCAACCATTATCGGTGCTAAAACCGAGCTTTTGTCCCTCTGCCCCCCAAAAATCACCAAGCGTAAAATCTCCTGGACGGCTTACATTAGTATATTTACAGTTATAGCAACAATCACGATATACTTCACTTTTAAGGAAATAAAAATAATAGTATTCATCAAAATAATAGACTTTATTGGTATAATTTTTTCCACACTTCTCCGTTTTGCAAATGCCTGCACAACTCCAACCGGCATTTTCTTTCGAGCGAAAATCAAAATCTATTACTTTGCATTGATGTTTTTCTTCATACCAATCAACATATTTTTTGAAATATGCGACAGATGGGACGCCGTGGCAGATAATATCCGCCGTAATCAAATTATCATACGTTTTTCCCAAAAAAGCCTTTAGCCCCGCCACCTGACAGGGTGTTCCTGTAAAGAATACCAATTTTTCTGCACAAAGATCATCAAACACTTGCCTGTACGCATTTTCGATGGTACTTTGTACATATTTAGAACCACAAAGTTTTTTCATATCATCTTGACGTTCAATTCTTATATGTTGTGGCTGTGTAGGGGTAACGTATCCGCAACCATATACAATTCCTCCACATGCAAAAATTCGCTCTGCAATGGCGGAAAAAGCCCCCCCGCTTGTAGAACGTTTCAGCACTTCTTCAGAACGATGGACACAGGCAACGGCTGTTTTTGTTTTATCATTTGATGTGTTGATATTCAAATGACATACTTTTTCACACAGTCCACAGCCAACGCACTTTTCTTTGTCCACTTTTGGAAACAAAAAACCGTTTTCGTCCTCTTGCATTGTAATGCAGGCTTTTGGACATTTTTGCACACAAGCACCACAAGCAGTACAATTCTTATCCCACGTAATCATATTGAGCCTCCAACGGCTGATTTAAGAAAATCAAGAGACTGCGTTCTGCTTTCTTCAATGCGTTTATTGACAACCGTATAATCAATTTTTTCAGAAATGATTTTGGGGATATCAGCAAACGTGGCTACTCGACGTTCAGTTACTCCGTACTGTTCAAGCAGGAATCCCAGCTTATTCCCATTACCTGAAATTTTGGTAACAAACTCTGCATTGCATACAAGAGAAACAATCGTACCGTGAAAAGTATCTGTAAAAACACATTCTGCGTTTTCAAACCAAGGAAAGAGTTCTAGCGGAGTGAGATTGATGTTTTTATCACACCACTTATGGTAATAGCCTACGCTGTATACCTCAAAGTCACACTTTTTAGCATAATTGCGAATTGTATTTACCGTTTCATCGTCATTCATATTGTTATCATATGAATAAACAATGCAGTATTTTTTTTCGGTTGGTCTCTTGGCTGCACTGCGTTCCTCAGCAAAATCGTAAAGAATCACAGGGTCACAAACTATAGTAACGTCTTTATCTGTTCTCACTTTAATGATATTATAGGTATTTCTATCTCGCACAGAAATGGCATCTATGCGGTTAATACCTGCCGTTATAAATTCATCGGCGTAATGCTCACGAATAAATTTTTCGTCAGTAGGGCCACAACTTGCCGCATAAGATATTACTTTATCACATGGAACACCCATTCCCCAAAAACATGGGTTAAGTCCCGGTTCAATGCTGAAAATTTCATCACTTCCAAGAACTATAACGTCAAGGTCAGCGGCTTTCGAATAATACTCTCCCTCAAGATTATTCCCCCATCGAAAATGATTAAGTGTCTTTCTCTTGTTGAAATTATACAGTGTTCTTCCAATTCCTTTTGAAAAAAGATACCCAACATAATAAGGAACAGAACGGAAAGATATGTTATACTTATTTTCAATTCCAAGTTCCAAGTAATCGTAATTTTTTTTATATGTCAACGCCTTGGCATCATATCCAAATCTACCAAGCTGCTTACTGAGTGCATACAGCTGCAGTTGTGCACCGTGATTATGTACATTATAATGTGTAATGATTCCTGCTTTCATACTTTCTGTTTCTTTCCGGCCTTATAACATGCAATCTGGTTTCGTCCGTAAAATAATTCGTCTACGTCTCCGCCTACTATGTCTATTTGTCTTTGTACTTTATTCTCCATCCAAATATCGTCATCAACTAAAAATGCAATGAATTCGCCTTTAGCTTTTTTGATACCCGCATTTCTTGCTGCAGCACCCTTAATGTAGCGCTTTTGGAAAATTAACTTTACTCTCGAATCTGTAATTTTTCAAATAAAACTAACTGTTCTTTTGTATATTGGTCATCATTCTCGTTGTCATTTACAAGCAAACTTTCGATATTTTATAAGTTTGATTGCATATGCAATCAATAGCTCTTAGAAGTTTATCTGCACGCTTATATATAGGTATTATTACGCTCACTAATCCTTGAGTATATTCTCTACAGTCATCAACCACCAGTTCAACTGGTGGTTTGATATTGCCCCTCCAAAGGGGCTATGTTACTGCTCGCCCCGAAGGGCGGTGTCACAAGCATTGTTACTGGTCCGCTTATAAAGCGGTACTTCTAGAGTCTTCTTTTCTCGATTCCTCTGCCTGCTCCTTTATATACTTTTGAACTGCTTCATCGGTTATATTACCTACTGTTTCCACATAATACCCTCTCGCCCAAAATGCCTTATCCCATTAGCTTTGCAACTCCGGATGTCTGTCATATATCATCAACGTACTTTTTCCTTTCAAGTCCCCCATAAAATTTGATATACTAAGTTTGGGAAGAATAGCCACGCTCATATGTACACGATCTATACATACGGCTCCTTCAATTATTTCCACATTCTTGTATCTGCACAGCGTACTAAGAATTTCCCTTACATCGTCCCTTAGTTTCCCGTATAAAACCTTTTTCCGATATTTAGGAATGAAAACGATATGGTACTGGCATTTCCAGCGAGTATGTGATAAGCTTTTATTGTCCATTTGGACCGCCTCCTATGCTTGAAATTTGGCTTGCGACACCAATTTCATTATAACATAGGAGGCTTTTTATTAATATCCTTATCGCCTCCGACTACTCTATTCTCCCCAGCATAGCTGGGGGATTAGACTTTTCATCCAAATCAATTACCTACTTTTTAATTAACGATGTAATAAATTTTTAAATACAAAACCTCTTACCCGATTCGGTATTGCGGCCACAATAAATTGAACAATTAACGTCATTTTGTAATCTACCCAACTTATATAACCTGTTTCATAAACTTTCCTCCTGCCGGCTTTATATTTTTTATAATAATCAAATCCACCTCGACGTTCATACATGTCTTTTCCAATTCTTACATAGACCAAATAGTCATCAATATTTTTCCCTTTAGCGCCATTCATAAACATATTAGCCCACAAAAGAGTGTCTTCCATTAATAAGCATGATTGATAATTTCCTGCAGCCAGCACAGATTTCTTCTTAAACATAACAGATACATGATTAAAGCCATCTCTTCTTTTTTGATACTCTTTAATATCTTTATCCACTAAAGGCACTCTTCTCCGAGCTACAATATTTTCTTCCTTTTCCTCAAATTCTAAAATATGGCTACCACAAATATCTAATCTTGGATCCTTGACAAATTCTTCTAGCTGCTTTTCGAATCTATCCTTTCTGCATATATCATCTGTGTCCATTCTGGCAATTAATTCATACGTGCATTGTGGTACTCCATCTGCAAGAGCAAGTCCTAATCCTTTATTCTCTGGATTATCTATTATTTTTATTAGCCCCGGATTATTACTAACATATTGTTCAACCACACTTTTAAGTTCTGTAGTAATAGGTCCATCATAGACAATTACAATTTCGTTAGGTTTTACTGTTTGATTTATTACACTCTTTAACGCTTCATTAAGGTATTCTGGTTTTTCCTTAAGATATAATGACATCAATACTGAAAATTTAGGATATTCCATCTCACTCATAATTTTTCTCCATCACAACAAGCACCGTGTTCCGGCATGCATGATTTCTTTTACTTATATTCCTTACCAAGCACAGCAAAAACAGTTCTGAACATGGTTGCCATATCGCCAAAAAAGGAGAATTCTTTGATCGCCTGCAGATTAAGCCTCATCTTCTGAGGTAGTATCTCCTCCATGTAAACCCTATCTGGGTCAGTTGCATTTTCTAGCAATTCTGCTTCATCCTTGTAGCGAATACTTGCCTCACTGGTAATGCCTGCGGGAAGTAAAAGTGTGGCCATATACTCTGGCTTATACTTTTCTACATACTTCACTGCTTCTGGCCTTGTACCCACAAAGCTCATATTGCCGGAGATTAAATCCAGTACTTGAGGTAGTTCGTCCAAACGACAGCCTCTAAGTTTCGCTCCAACCTTTGTGATGCGACTATCATTTCCAATCGTCACCTCTGTGCCGATCTTGTCAGCGTTACTCACCATAGTGCGAAATTTATGGATTTTGAAATGCTTGCTGTATGTGGTAATCCTCTCTTGTCTGTAGAACACGGAACCTTCAGAATCTAGCTTTATCATCACAGCAATCACAAACATTGGGATGGCCAACAAAACTAACAAAACCAAACCGCCCAAAAGATCAACCATTCTCTTGAGGACGAGACTTCCTCTCCTCTTCTTTAACACCTCATAGTACGGTCTGACTTCATCAGTCCTCATGCATTCGGGCAATTCTTCCCATTTTCTTAAAACCATCAGCAAACTCCCCATTCACAAAAGCTAAACCATCAAAACACATTTCACAGAGAGACATTCTCTCTTACTTCAAATACTCGTGAACCATATCCCTGTACTTCTCAATCACATACTCCACTTCCTCATCCGTCAGCTTCGTATGCAGTGGCAATGTGATTTCATTTTCAAACTGCTTATAGGCATTCGGATAATCCTTAATATCAAACCCCATGTTCTTATATGCAGTCATCATGGGAAGCGGCTTGTAATGTACATTTGTGGCAATACCGGATTCGGCCATCTTTACAATAATCTCCTGACGTTCTTTTAAACTCACTCCCGGCACTCTCGTGATATACAGATGTCCGGAAGACTGATGCTCATCCGTGTAATGCGGAAGCACCTGCACCCCGAGCTTCTTAAACGCCTCATCATATCTACTTATGATTTCCTTACGCCTTTCCAGTATCCCTTCATACCGGGACAGCTGTGCCAATCCGATTGCTGCCATGATATCTGTCATGTTGCACTTATACCAAGGACCTGCAATGTCGTATTCCCACGCACCAAGCTGTGTCTTTGCCAGAGCATCCTTTGACTGTCCGTGGAGGCTGTAAAGCTGCGCCTGGTGGTACAATTCTTCATCATCAATCCCCGGAATATTCCAAGTTAAGGCTCCTCCCTCGGCGGTTGTCAGGTTTTTTACAGCATGGAAGGAGAAGCTTGAAAAATCCGCTATACTGCCTACCATTTTTCCATGCCAGCTTGCCCCGAACGCATGAGCCGCATCAGCGCAAATTGCAACTCTGCCGAGTGCTTCTTGTACAGCACTCGTTGCTTTAAACAGATTCTTTTTATTCTCCACAATGGAAAAGATCCGGTCATAATCACACGGAACACCACCGATATCAACCGGAATGATAGCCTTTGTGTGTTCGTTAATCGCCTTCTCCAAAGCCTCATAATCCATTTCCAGTGAATCTGTCTGAGAGTCAATCAGCACCAACTTTGCTCCGACATGACATACAACAGATGCCGATGCGGTATATGTATAGGCCGGTACAATTACCTCGTCAAATGAACTTCCACCATTCTCCGCACCAATACCCAGAAGCCGGAGTGCCATTTCTGCGCAGACCGTCTGTGAATTTAAACATACTGCTTTATTTACATGGCAATATTCTGCGATCTGTCGCTCAAACTCTTTCGTTTTCGGTCCCGTGGTAATCCATCCAGATCGGATTGCCTCAACTGCTCCCTGTGCTTCCAATTCCGTCATATCTGGCGGTGAAAATGGTATTTTCATTACGGTTACCTTCCCTTCCTTTGTGGTCTATAAAATATGATCTAAAATATTTACTAAAACACTGCCATAAAGAGCAGCCACTTTTTCCTTTTACGTTGCTTTCTAGTCTTATGCACTACCCCATCTTTAAGACATTTATCGTCTCTCCCAACACACCAACCCATCTTCGAAACATTCCATATCTCATCCAAATGCGCTATTACATCTTTGATACAGTTGCATTCTCATCCAATGTACAATGTCTCTTTGAGACGGTTATGTATGACTCATTCCAATATAACCTTTAACAAGATGTGCAGGCGGTCATGTACAAAACATTTCCGCCTGTGGATAACCATGCCGTCTATGTTTTGTACATATCTCTTTTATGTATGATTTCATTGGTATTTTTATGATAAAACAGCACTTCAAATCATCTTTTTAAACCACTATTTTTGTCCATTCCTCACAATCAGATTTCTTTCTATCCGTCTCAAAGACGTTAACTTCCTGACAACTATAGTTCATGAAATCTGCGACCTCACATGATTTCTGATTTTTCTATAGAAGCTAATTGCAATTTCAACCACCAGTCAATGTTTTCACATAATACTACGCTGATCTGTTTCAACTTGATTCACCGCTGGTGAATACCATACCTGCACCGAGACGCGTGTATTCGGGAACAATGCTTCCTTTCGGTACAGTGCTTGCACAGTCGATGTGAGTGTTCGCACCAATGGTGGCTTCTTTGTCAATTACGCTGCCGGCGCTGATGATGCAGTTCTCGCCAATCTTGACGCCGGGTGAGAGGATGACCTTCGCTTCGATTACGGTGCCTTTCGCGATTTCGACATTGCTTGAAATTGTCGCAGAGGGGTGAATCAGCTTCGGAGTAATGAAGCCAGCTTTTTCGAGACGGTCGTACCACTTTGCACGCAACTCGCAGTTTCCGAAGCTTGGAATAGCTAGAGGAAAACGTTCGAGGTATTTTTTATAATTCTCGCAGGTATCGATAGCGAGCTGATTCTGCGGATTGTCGTCCAGATACGCTATTTCGTTGAATATGCCAATCGCGTCCGCGATTTCCTTTACCACCGGTCCCTGACTGCCGGCGCCAAGAATCAGTAGATTCATCTGCTTCTTGTCAGGTTGGGAACTGTTTGACAATGCCGCTCGATCTTGGGAATCCTGCTTGTCTCCAGTTTGAATAATCACAGCTTCGCCTCTGTGTGCGCTTTGGGAAATTAATTCAATCAATTCAGGGGCAGCTTTCGCGTATTTTGAGTATTTCTTGTCAATGAATACCTTGTCAACGCCAACCAGATGCGATATGGTCTCGCTGTTAACGCCAGATGCAAGCAGACGGCGGATGAATGTCGCCGCTAACCGATCCAAATGTATATTGTTGGTAATGCCTCGCTTGCATAGCCCGCGCGCAATTAGGTTTACGCCTTTGCGCACTGTTCCGGCGGACGCCAATTTCCCAGTTAATACAAACCTGCGTTTGTCGATCCGCTCGGGTAATAGCTCCACAACAATACTCGGCATTGGCACGCTGCGCTCAATGCACTCGAGATATACACTGCCTACATTGCGCTGATCATGCATTCTACGGCTGATCGTCACACACTTTTTTTCTATGTCAATGTCGCTGTAACGCAAAGCGCAGAGCTCTGACGCGTTCAGACCCATGTATAGAGATAATGCAACTGATAACCTAATATTCATTGGAAAGGTAAACAAAAGCGCTTCAATACTTTGCGTAGTCTCCTCATCCAATGGCTCCTCGGCAACAGGCTTCAGCTTCAAGCCTTTCGCCTCGTGTAGTCCAAGCAGCTTTTTCTCGTTTTCTTCGTCTTTGTGTTCGGGCTGCGGCAGTCCAACTTCAGCCAACAGCTTGGCGCGCTTTTGCGCGGCTTCTTCGTGAGTCCTGCCATAAACCGAACCATAACGTATAGAACCGTCCTCACGACGCTCCTTACAATACCGGGCTTCCCAACGCCCGTCATTTCTCAGAAAAATGCTGTCGCCAACTCGCACGTTTGCCTCCATCTCAACAGATTTGACACATTTGATGTTTGGGTGTTATTTATATATTGCTACCAAATTATAAAATCCGTATGTATATCACATCAAATATGATACCACATTTACTTGAAAAAGTCAATGATATTAGAATAATCGACTCAATAGAAATATTTGGTCGAATATACCATGATTATCGTCATTTTGCCGATTCCATTAACAAAGCCAATTTTGACCATATATGCGTTTTTCGCTCTATTAATGGTCATTCATTGTTCTCTATTGACATATTATGACAACGTATACACATATACTGTCGTTTATAAATAAATGTGTATCATTAACAGCAATATGTAGTATATGATGTCAACGCTACATATTATTTAGAAACATATTTTTCACCTTAAGAATTCCCGACCATTATACATGCGGGTCGCTTATTACGACATATTATGCGTAAAGCGTATTATAAATTTGTGTAATACCACTTTTTGATTCAAAAGACACCGTAAACGAAATATGTATTTCAACATTGTCATATGACCGCAATCATGCCTCGGCTATTTTAGGTGATGTAATTGCATAGTTAGTCAATAGATGTATAACGAATTTGACCATGATACGCTTTGTTTTAATCCATACAGCCATTCATGGTCAGCTCATCACAGCACCTTCCATTAGTATTATTTGATTAACATTGATAACTTCAATATAAAACTCGACTTAACTCTCCAAAGATGCTCCCATTCAATCGCCACCGTCTGATCTCAATATATAACTCATCCAAAATGAGTTCGCGGGTTGCAGCTCAATTATATATGCTCGTCCGGCTAAGACCCCATGCCGCGAAAGTGTAATATTCGCCTCAATATCACGCGAATTCACGCGAATTCTTGATATTATCACGCAGGTATACATAATAGCCAATATATTGGTTCATATATAGTGCTGTTATGAATTATAAAATAAGCTCATTCTATGGCTATATTAACTAATTGACAATTCTAAGTAATGTGTTATATAGATAATAATATCATGTATCACAATCATAATTAGAGCTTTTAATACATTAGCACACTTGCGTCGGCAACAATTGGTTAAAATTTTATATTGTGCATTGTGCGCTTTTCTTCGACAAATTCTTTGTTATTGTACTGTATATTTCATATAAGAATGAAAATAGTCGCGATATTATTATAACATATCGCTAAATCGGCAAAAAATGTGTCGATATTTTCCCGGGCGTCATCCTTTACAAACAAATTGAAATATGGTAATATATTACTATGAGCCAAATTATTACATGGTGGTGTTTATATTTGGCGGAAACGCTCCTGTGTATATTTTTCGGCAACACATTTATTTATGAAGGATGGTTATTCACAATGAAAAACGAATTGTATGACGCAATCAATATGTCTGTGTTGTTTTCCCGCAAGGTTATTGACAACGACACGGTTCTGGTCTGTCGCGCTGATATGGTTCCGCTACACGAGGAAAACCGCTGCGGGTATCAGTTTGCGCTCGAGCTTCGCTGTCACGACAGCACCGAACGCTGCGAGCTTCTCGACGTCACCTCCGAATACGAAACGGCTCAGCGTCTGTTCGATCTGATTTGCGCAAATAACGTATATCCCTGTCAGCTCCGTGATGTCGCCGAGGATTTCCTCGCGGATCCGGAACAGTATGTTTGACAGATTTAATGTCTGACAGCTTCGTCCGATTCAAGCAAGCCAAACGTTTTTCCAGCATTCTCCCATCCCACGCATAACGCAAATAACCTCTCGACTCGTTTTTTCAGTCGGGAGGTTATTTTTTCGTTCTTCGCCCGCCATGTATTCGACTCGGCGGTGTATTGATTTTGGGTTATCGGCGCGATATTGAATCGTTATTCGCAAACGAAGCGGTTGGACATTCCGAAGTCTGCCCGAGTGATGATATACGCCGCAACCGCAGCGGCAGGTTTCAGCGTTGCCACGGTTATTGTTTTTATTTGTTTGTATTCTCCGAATTATTCTTCTTTGAAAACTCCGAATTATTCTTCTTTGAACAATTTCGCTTTTCGCGCAGCTGCCTGAAAAACTCGCGCAGCAGCTTGACTGATTCTGCTTCAAGAACACCGAAGCAAACCTCGGGATGATGGTTGAATGGGTATCGGTTGAGGTTGACGAGGCTTCCGAGCGCGCCGGCTTTGCTGTCGCGCGCGCCGATTACTACCCGCTTGATTCTCGAGTTGATAATCGCGCCGGCACACATCGGACAGGGCTCGAGCGTCACATACAGCTCGCATCTGTGCAGCCGCCAGCCACCGAGCCGCGTGCAGGCAGCGTTGATCGCGAGCAGCTCGGCGTGCGCCAATGCGTTCTTCGCGGTCTCGCGCAGATTGAAGCCCTCAGATACGATCTCGCCGTCCATAACGACAACCGCTCCGACCGGCACCTCGCCGCGTCGCGCGGCTTCAGCGGCGAGCGCGAGCGCCCGCCGCATGAACTTTTCGTCAGTAGCAATGTCTTGCTTCATTAGTATAGCCTTTCTTGCTTTGTCATACCGAATGCTGTGACAGGATATTATGTAAAACAAAATTAAACGACATGATGTTTTACGACGTGTGATAATCAAATGTATCGTTTCAAGACACAGCATTCCT